>Ga0049085_10000898_pt1 | contig 11719 bp, 16 predicted proteins | sample GreLakmeSU08MSRF_FD_66721 | JGI IMG/M metagenome (GOLD analysis project Ga0049085, IMG submission 66721) | Freshwater lentic microbial communities from great Laurentian Lakes, MI, USA - Great Lakes metaG SU08MSRF | ecosystem: Environmental > Aquatic > Freshwater > Lake | place: Great Lakes... | reverse complement strand
TCCAAACCAAACCACTTAAAATTGACTGGACTTTTTGGTGTTATCAATGTGGCGGTATGGCCTCAGCTAAAACATGCCCTCATGACGAAAAAGATCGTCTTTTAGTGTCCGGCACAAAGCTTAGAAAATGGCTTTCGGAAGGCGAAATCGTTCCAAATGAATTTACTCGACCCGAAGTGTTAAAAATACTTCGCGACTACTATACCTCGATAGCAGATGGAGATAAGGTGGGGATTAAATTAAGCGGCCCCTCTGCTCGCTAGTGGTAATAAATTAAAGAAATTAGGGCGAAACATACCAAAATAGAGTTGTAGAAAGTGTTAAGGTTGTTTTGGAGTTTTGTATTCAGCAACCTTATAAAAGGGCTTCCAAATAGTTTCAAAGCCAATAAACCCTTTCTCATTGGACTCCTTTTGACGGGTAACATAAAAACGAGTATTTCCATCAGGTACTTTCGTTACGGGCTTTTGCTCACTCATAAACTATTCCTTAAATAAAAAAATGAATTTACCATAATTCATTAAACATATAAATAAAATTAAAAATTTTGCTTGCTCCAGTTTGAAATCTCTGGGGCAGGAACTACTGAACCACCAACCAAAAATTCTTCACTAGTCGGCTCTCTAACAGTTAGAATTTCAAGACAAAACAATAAATCACGACCACAAAGTGGGTTGTTACCGTCAACAGTTATTGTTTTATCATCTATTCGCGTTACAAGAAAGCTTCGAGTGCCGCCCTGATCATTTTCCATAAGTATTGAAAGTCCTACTTTACGATACTCCATTGGCACATTATCAATGTAATCAGTAAAAACTAAAGCTTCATCTCTAGGACCAAAGATTTGCTTACCATCAATTAAAACTTCGATTACATCCCCAGCAAACTTACCCTCTAGTTCCATGTGTACAGATGGGGCTAGTATTTCGTTATGACCATGAACATAACCTAATGGAAACTCAACACCTGTCAGAATATCCATTGTTTTCTTATCTTTCACCTTATAGATTAGCTCTACATACATTCCTTTTTGAACTTGACTGCTCATATGAAATATAACTTCAATCAGCCTAATTAATGGTAGCGCCAAATATTTTTACAGTATCATTTTCATAACCAAGAACTAGCCGACCTAACCATTCCCCTTCTTTTTTTGTACTCCGCATCCGATAAAGAACTGTTACATGTTCTCCTCTACGAATAATTCCGAGCAGATCGCTGTCTTCAGAAAGATTTCTAGCTAATTCACTGTTAGCAAATTGATGATTAGATACAACCATATTCATTGCAAGAGCCATCTCAATGGAGAAATTTTTTGCAAAACTACCATAATTACCCTCATTTGAACTTTTAACTAGCTCACGCCAGAACGGATTTGCAATGGCATAAATGTCAACATCTTCTTTTTCAATAATGTTCATCAAGATAAACCACAATTACCAATATTAAATAAATTAATAAAACTTACTAGCTAAATAAGTCCTCTATAGAAAGTAAAAAGAATTTCATGCCAATTTGCAAAAAATATTCAATTAATTCTTAATGCTCAACTTAGGCGGTCTCTTCTTCTCCAACTAAGTGGTAACAAGGGGCTTTCTCCATTGTGTATTCCCCAGTTTTTGGGTCGCGTCGCGATACGGTAAGAACGTGCCAGTTTTCATCATCTAATTTCATTACGTCACCTCGATAATAATATCCAGGCCACCGAGTTTCTTTACGAAATAAAGTGTGTTGAGTGACACATTCAGCTGTACGATGCCGATGTTTTAGCTCCCATGCACGCAACAACTCATGAAGATCTTCTGCGGCAAGACTTTCTAAATCTTCCTCCATTATTTTTAGTTTTTTTAGACAAATACTTAGTAAGTTCTCATTAGTCATATAACTAACAGTAACCCCACCGCAGTATTCATCCATTAATTTTTGTAAGCGCTCAAGCCCTTGTTTAGGATTAATGTAGTGTGGGTTAACACTACCAGCCACTATTGCGTTACGGTAAGTTTTGTAGTGCTTTAAAGGTTTAAATATTTCTTGCTTACGATTATTTATCTGGGTATCAGATACAACTATACCTTCTGCCTTGCCATCATCAACATATTTACATGCAGCTTTTGCAGCCAAACGGCCTTCTGTGAAAGAACCGGATGAGAATGCATGTGGCGTACCTCCCACTGCATCACCAGCTCCAAATAAACCCTCGATGGTGGTCATGCGGTTATAACCCCAAAAATATTCTGGTGGTGAAATATCCTCAGGGCCTGAACACCAAGCACCCGAACAAGTTGCATGTGAACCCATGACATATGGTTCTGAAGTGGTTAGTTCAGGATTTTCTTTTTTTGGATCAACATCGGTTGCGGCCCATAGGACCGCTTGGCCCACAGTCATACCGAGAAAGTTTTCCCAACCAACTTCCTCTAAGTGGGGATCTTGGAAAGCATGCATTGTAACCATATGTATAGGGCCTCTACCAGCATTGACCTCACTTATCAATGCATGATTTCGTAAGCATGTTGGAATAGGACGATGGGTTAAATGAGAAGCCTCGGGATCAAGATATTCTTTGCCAACCATTTTTTGAAGCTCTGGGAACCATTTAGTTTCATATTCCTCCCCTAAGCCATTTTGAGTATAGGTTTTTAAATGTAAAAAGTATGCCCCTACGGGACCATAGCCATCTTTAAATCGTGACAATACAATCCGATTTTCCATTTGCGTCATTTTTGCACCAGCATTGATCATGAGACCATAAGCAGAACCAGATGACCATGGGGCATACCAAGTTCTTCCTGAACCTTCTCCAACAGACCGTGGCTTAAAGATGTTTGATGCACCGCCAGCGCCACAAATCACAGTTTTCGATTTGAAAACATGATAATTACCTGTTCGAACGTTAAAACCGACGGCACCTGCAACTCGATTCTCCTTGCTTTCATCCATTAGTAAATGAGTTACACAAATACGATTAAATACTTTATCAGCTGATTTTTTAGCAGCCTCAGCTACGATGGGTTTATAAGATTCGCCGTGAATCATAATCTGCCAACGACCTTCCCGCAGATAACGGCCATTCTTTGGATCTTTCATAATTGGTAAGCCCCACTCCTCGAATTGATGAACAGTGGAATCAACGTGACGAGCCATGTCAAATAGTAAATCTTCACGCACTAAACCCATCAAATCGATTCTGGCATAGCGAACATGATCTTCTGGCTTATTTTCACCCCAACGGGTACCCATGTAGCAATTGATTGCATATAAGCCTTGCGCAACAGCGCCAGAACGATCAATATTTGCCTTTTCAGCGATGATGATCTTTTTATTTTGTCCCCAGAACCTAGCTTCCCATGCAGCACCACAACCACCAAGACCAGCGCCAACAACTAATATATCTATGTTTTCTTCGACAATGGTTTTGTGAGCCATTAGTAATAAACACCTTTCTTCATCTTTAAACCGCTTGCTTTAAGAGTATGCAATCCACCTTCATCAAAACGAATATATTTAGGTTCGCTATATAGGAGTTGACTATTGCGCATATCATCGTTTGGCCCGATTACATCGGCTAACTTTGGAATAGCGGTGCCCCATGGTTTGGTTGTAATTGGAGAAAGAAAGTTTTTTTCTGTGCCATCACGATATTTAATTTTCCAGGCAATAGTCCCTTTTTTTTCATCGCGCTGCACACGAACACTATGTCCGAGCGGTGCAAAATCAGCATATCCACGAACATCAATTGCGTTTTGCGGGCAGGCCTTGACACAGGCATAGCATTCCCAGCACATATTTGGTTCAATGTTATATGCTCGTCGATGAGTTTTATCGATATGCATAATATCGGACGGGCAGATATCAACGCAGTGTCCGCAACCATCACATCTAGTCATGTAAACAAAAGTCGGCATAAATTAGCTCCTAATAAATAAAATGAAGTTCCATCAAAGTCTAATAATGTCGCGGAACTTCACGCTTTATTCCAAGACCCATATCCATGGGTGCATCTTTAAGCAATTCCATTGAGTGGCTTTGTTGAAGCTCTGGATCATCGCGAGTATGTGTGGGTAAATTATCAGCATTACCATTTGCTATAGATAATCTTTTCTCAAATGCTGCGGCAGGTTTGAAAAACATATGTGCAAATTTTGACCATGGCACACCACCAAATAGAATTACTGTGGCAAAGATATAAAAACTAAAGATCACCAATGAGCCTGATATCCCCTTTGCCTGCATCCATGCCCAAATTAAACCAAGAGTAACGCTACCTACAAGAGAAAGTACAAAAAGATCCGCGCGCATTACACGAAAAGGTGACTTTCCTTCCGCAGAAACGTCGGCTCGAATAAAAAACCAAAACCAATAGCCGCCAGCGCACACCAAGAGACCACCTAGCCACCATAACTGAGCAACTATTGCTGGCGTTGCGATATTGAATATCATTAATACAGTTGTAACAATGTAAAGAATGAAACCATACATGCCCATTAAGTGAGCAATTCGACGACCACGAGTATTACATAACTCTTTTGAAGTCATAACATCAATTGCACCGGTTTTAATTGCAATTGAGATTATCGCTGCCCCATCTAAATCTTTTTTTGCCATGCTATTTGTTTTTCGCATATTTTCAAAAAAATATCTTGCGCTACCTTTGTGGATAATGTCAAAAATAGTCCCAACAACAACAAGAAATATCATGAAAAAAACAAATAGTTGCATCAAATCAGGGGAAACTATCGATGCAATAGATGAAAATGGATTATTAGAGAACATTTTTGAACAAGGCCTTTCTTGCAAAAAAGCTTACTATTAATATTAATTTAATATTTAATAAATAAGTTAACATGTTACTAGTCATTGTTTAGCTAGTACTTACCCTAACTTTTCAAATTTCAGCTTTAAAAAAGTTCTTTAATACATCTTATTTAATCAACAGGCTATAAAAATTATGAAAATTTGCATTGTGTCCGATAGCCATGACCATCGAGAACCTCTCGTTGCGGCATTAAAGGAAGCCTACTCAATGGGTGCGCAAGTGGCTCTGCACTGTGGTGACTTAATTGCTGCCTCAACTTTACGCGATGTCATAAAAATTGGTCTTCCAGTTCACTTAATTCATGGAAATAACGTTGGGGACTTATATTATTTAACTAAATTCTCTAATGACCATTCACAGATTATTCATTACCATGGGCAAGACAAATCCCTTGAGCTAGCAAATCGTCGAATATTTATGGTTCACTATCCACATTACGCAAAAGCCATGGCCCTCACTGGTGATTTTGATCTAGTCTGTAATGGCCATGAACACAGCGCAATCATCGAGACAATTCCTAATATAAAAGGAGGTAAAACTCTTCGAATTGATCCTGGTAGTGTCGCTGGCATTTATTCACCTAGTACGTATGTATTTGGTGATTTAGATACGCTAGAGTTTACGATCCGTTATATAGGTGAACCAACCTAAGCAACTGAGTTATGTGACAACTTACCATATGCGTTGTTCAAGAATCTTTGAGAATCACTTCTACCAATCTCACCTAAAACAGCGAACGTCAGTTAGATGTTGCGTAAATTCTTAATATCTGGAAGGTACCCCCCCCTAAGAACATTCAGAATTGACAGTTTTTTTGTAGTATGCTATGAAAAGATAGTAAAAGATATTGGCTTTCATGATTTCAATCATATGGAAGGAAACTGCAATGAGTTCTTATCCTAAAAATATATACAACGATTACCCTCAAGAAAAAGTAGATGGTTCAAATGAGTATCGTTGTCAGTTCTGTAAGCTCTTAACCTCAGAGATTGATGGCAAGATTGGTAATCATGCTTTAAATTGTCAATACCGTCGGCAGCATACCTATTTTGAGATTGAGGACTAGACGATACCTGAAGTGCGGTCAATTTAGGTCCACCACCAAAATGAGTTTTTATAGTTTCATCGTAGCAAAATAGACTGATTTTGGGTAAATCTGGGTACTTGGGTTTTGGGAGTGCGCGGGTGGTCTGTAACCGCATGCGCTATTCGACTTGACATGCTTGTCCCTAATGGGATTTCCTATGGTCATTTACTTTACCTACTCACCGACAATGATCTACTTTTTTTAGGCTATAGAAGATTTCACCATCGGGCGTGATTAATTATTTTGATAACATTTCGTTTGGCCTATAAACCCATTGGTCGTTAATCTAGATGAGTTGACTATGGCATTAAGGAATAAAGTAAAAGCGTCCTTTAAATAGACGTGTACAAGTTTTCGGTCAGATTTGGGTTTTAGGGACCTAAATATGAACCGCCCTTTAAAAGAAGGATCTTCATTCAGCGTCGCTTAAATCAACGCTTAAATCGTAGTAGCATTACCTTATGTCTGAAATTTCCGAATTAACTAAAAAACTAATCACTTTTAGAGACGATCGCGATTGGAAGCAATTTCATAATCCGAAGGATCTAGCTGTTGCTTTAACTATTGAAGCAGCAGAACTACTTGAGGCATTTCTTTGGAAATCCTCTGAAGAAGCTTCAAAAGATAAAATTAGAGAAGAATTGGCTGATGTTCTAGCCTATGCTTTTCTTCTTGCTAATGAATGTGGATTAAACGTTGCTGAAATTATTTCTGCCAAGATTGAAGCTAATAATCTCAAATATCCAGTTGATAAAGCTAAAGGTAGTGCAAAGAAATATAACGAGATTTAATTCCTAGCTCTGAATCTATCTTTAAAATATGCCTAAGTTTCAGGATCAGTACAAAAGACATAGTAACCCTTCATTCCCAGAGTCATCAAGGTACTATATGTATTGCTAATAATTCCATCAGCTTTTTTATTTGCCTTCTCTTGATTCATAAAAAAACAAAAAAGGCTTACAAGCCAATTAACCTGTAAGCCTTTCTGAATTTGGCTCCCCGACCTGTACTTGAACCAGGGTCTAGGATGTCTAATCCAGCAAAATCCTATACGGCGTCATCTCAGACTTCATAAAACCTTTCTTTTGATAGAAAGACTGGGCTTTAGTATTTTCAAAATCAGTTAATAAGGTAATTCGTTTACAGCCCTCTTTTTTGGCTTCGCTAATCGCATAGTCAATTAACTTAGAGCCGATACCTTCTCCTCTCGATTTAGATAGAACAACCATATCTTCAAGAATGGCGACCTTGGAGCCTAGAGCAGTAGATTCAGTAAACAGCAGGTTAATCATTCCTAATATTTTTTCATCATCTCTGGCAACCAAAATGATGCCGATCTTTGGATCAAGAATGATTTTGTTAAGGGCTTTTCTTTGAGCTTCTGAATTAGGCTCAAACTCTGCCTCTTGATCAAAAAGAATATTTAATAGCTCAACGAGTTCGGGGATATCAGAATAAATAGCCTTGATAAATTTCATTGGTCAATTTTAGTAGCCTTGCGATCCTAGTCAACGGAATCTCATCCGCCGAACCAAAAGAAAATACCCCGCACCAAGCAGGGCATTATTTAAGTTTGGTGGCCCGGGGCGGTATTAACTGGGGCTGAAGATATCAGACTCTACCTATAGGCCTGAAAGACTGAAGGTTTGCCATTTAGCCCAATAAGTAAAACGTCGTATGGATCTTTTTTGCCCCCATACTCTGGGCCATCCATGCCTGGCGAGCCAATTGGCATAGCAGGAACCGTCAATCCAATCGCTTTGGGTTTTTCAGCCAAGAGTCGTTTTATTTCTTTGGCTGGCACATGTCCTTCAATCGCATAACCATCAATCAGAGCAGTATGACAAGAACTAAATTGAATGGGCATTCCTAGCTTCTTACGGATCTCATCATTGCCATTCGCATAGGCTTTAATCACAAAGCCATTGGCTTCGATATGATTTGCCCAATCTTGACAGCACCCACAAGTTGGACTTTTCCACATCTCAATAACTGGCTTTTGGCTTACGGCAAAACTTATTGTTGGCGACAACAACAAACCTAAAGTCATTAGTCTTCTTTTTTTATTCGGAGATATCATCATTTTTACCAATCAAATATTAAAAATTAATTTTCATTGAGGTTCTCTAATTTGTTTAAGAAAAATCTTTGTTCCTTTTTGATCGGCAATAAATTCAATTTGATCGCCTGGTTTAATCCCTTTGATAGTTTCCGAATTTTCAACATAAAAGACCATGGACATTGGAGGCATATCAAGACTTTTAATTTCTTCGTGTTTGATCGTAACTTTTTTATTCTCAATATCAATACGGCGAATTTCTCCTTTGGCCCATTCATTTGCAAAGGAGGGAAAACTAACTAATACTAGACTAATTACAAACAGATTTTTCATCACTTCACCTCTATTTTTCCAACCATGCCAGCCTGGTAATGCCCAGCAATTAGGCAAGCAAAATCAAAGCTACCAGGGCGATTAAATTTCCAGATAATTTCAGATGATTTCCCAGGAGAAACATGCGCCATGTATGCTTCATCATGCTCCATGTTGGGATGCTTAATCATCATTTCTGCATGTTTATCGAGTATAGACTTAGTTCCTATCACCATTTCATGCATTAACTTACCGTTGTTTTTTATAGTAAATCGAATAGTTTCATTAAGCTTTATGTCAATTTTTGCTGGTTTAAATTTCATATCATCTGACATGGACATTATGATGGTCCGACTTATTTCATTTTTGTTTCCACCAATACCCCAATCTTCTTGCTGAGCTGCCATTTGTAGTTGCATTGGTTTCTTATGCTGATCGCCATGAGCAAAACTTAATTGAGATATTGTTAAACTAACTATTAAATAGATGCTTTTAAGTATCATTTTGAGCTCCTGATTAATGATTGTGAGTTGAAGAGCCTGATAGCTTTTTAACTTTTACTTCCACCTCAGGAGATGGCTGTATCCGTTTCATAGCCGACTGGCCAGCGTCTTGACTTCGTTGTGTCGCAGGCGAAGCTCCTCTCCACTCATATGCTTGCGTCCCTTTAGTCTGTTTGAACCACCCCAGATTTTTATAGTCATTTGGCGCCTGATCTTTGCGAACCTTCAACACGCTAAACATGCCGCCCATTTCGAGCGAACCATAAGGACCATCGCCTGTCATCATAGGAATCGTATTAACTGGTAACGGCATTTCCATTTCAGCCATATCAGCCATTCCTCTCTCCCCCATTACCATATAGTCAGGAATGATTTTTTTAATCTTTCCTGTAAGACCGCGATGATCCACCCCAATTAAATTTGCTAAGTCGTGACCCATAGCATTCATGGTGTGATGACTCTTGTGGCAATGAAATGCCCAGTCCCCTTCTTCATTTGCTATGAATTCGATTTGGCGCATCTGCCCTACAGCGACATCTGCTGTCACTTCATACCAACGATTAGCTTTTGGAGTTGGGCCACCATCTGTTCCGGTGATTTGAAATTCATGCCCATGAAGGTGTATTGGATGATTAGTCATTGTCAAATTCCCAACGCGAATCCGAACCTTGTCATTTAATCGAACATTTAATGTGTCTATTCCAGGAAAGACTCTACTATTCCAAGACCAAATATTAAAGTCGAGCATAGTTGCTGGCTTAGGAGTAAAGCTACCCGGATCAATGTCAAATGAATTTAATAGAAAACAAAAATCGCGATTAACTTCATCAATGTCCGGATTCTTGCCTTTTGGATGGGTTACCCAAAAACCCATCATCCCCATAGCCATTTGAGTCATTTCATCAGCATGGGGATGGTACATAAATGTTCCAGGGCGACGAGCAGTAAATTCATAAACGAATGTTTTGCCCGATGGAATGGCGGGCTGATTTAAGCCAGCCACACCATCCATACCATTTGGTAAACGCTGCCCATGCCAGTGAATAGATGTGTGCTCAGGCAGCTTATTTGTAACAAATATTCTTACCTTATCTCCCTCAATAACCTCAATTGTTGGGCCAGGCGACTGACCGTTATATCCCCACAAGTGTGCTTTAAATCCTGGTGCCATTTCTCTTACTACAGGCTCAGCAACAAGATGGAATTCTTTAACGCCATTGTTCATTCTCCATGGCAAAGTCCATCCATTTAAGGTCACAACTGGGTTGTACTCTCGACCACTATTTGGTATCAATGGTTTTTGCGTATTTGGGCTATTTTGGGTTACTGGCTCGGGCAAGCCCGCTAAAGCATGACGACTTATACCAGCCGCAGCCATTGTTACTGCCGCCCCAGTTAAAAATTTTCTGCGTGTATTCATTGATTACCTCACATTAATATTTGAAAAATCTATCTGCACTTCAATCAGATCTTTTTCCAATCGAGCAGATTGAATTAAAAAGGCCGCATTAGCGTCGATATAGTCAATGACGGTTTTACTTTGCGTTTCTGCATCTTCTAATAGATGAAACACATCAATGAGCATCCCGTTATATCTCAGTAAGTTCTCTTCAGAAATTTTCTTTTGAGTTGGTAAAATCTCATCCTTGTAGGATTTGACACTCTGATATTTTTCTAAGTAGCTCTCATAAGAGTGACGAGCTATTGATCGAGTTTTTACTGACTCTAGATTATTAATAACTCCAAGCTCAATCGCCTTTAACTCTTTAGCATTTAACTTTCTTGGCTCTTTCGGTGGATCTGGCAAACGCACATCAATGTCAATTCTTATATTGCGATTGTCAAAATTCATTCGCTGAATGAAACGTTCTTTAGCTTCTAAAAACTTGACTTGTAAAGCTTTATATTCAAGTCTTTTTTTATACAAATTTTTATTCTGCTTCAAGAGTGCTAGCTGATTAATATTTCCAATTTTGTACATACGAGAACTAAGTTCTGATGCCGCCTCAACAGCATCAAGCATATCTTCTATATGTATAAGTTTTTCCTTTAATGCAACCAGCTCATAATATGACTTGGTTGTCTCGTAGATAATTAAAGGGCGCTTTTGTAACGCCGAGCGTTGCGCTGGAGTTAAAAGATAGAAGTCAGATATTGATTCAGACCCACTAAGATAATTAGCCCAATCAAGTTGATCGTTTAACGCTCTCACAATCGCCTGATTTAAGGTAAACATATTTTGATTGGAAGGGGTGTCGCGCAGGTTTTGCTCCTTAGAGTAAACCTTCCAACCGCCTATCTCACCAACAAGTTTGTTTTGCTCAATCCATGCTGAATTCGCAAAAGCCTGAGATGCCACAAGGCTCATTACGGCAATAATAGTTTTTTTCACTTAACTCTCCAATAACAACCATGCCCTAAATATGGGCGGAATTATGCTAGGAAGAGTTAAAGAATGGGTGGTTTGTTTAAAGCTAGAACGTCATGACTAACAAAATCCACATCGCTTGTTTTGAAAGTCATAGAGAAGCGATCAGGGCTTATTAAGGGGTCTAATAAAAAGAAGCCAAAAGCCATACACAACGTACATGCGTTACAACTACTGGACTGTGCTGATGAAAGTTTTTCATCATTAGACGAGCTCGCCACATCTTGATGACAAGGGTGCTGTGGAGCTTCTACGACTTCAATATTAACCTCCCCAGCCTGATGCTCAAAAGGCATCTGCAATGCAGCCCATGACTGCATTGGTGCAAGGATAATTAAAGAGATTAGGAGTAACTTTCTCAACATTACTTGACTCTAACACTTTTTAAGGGATTTTGTCGTTTAAAACAACATTTCAAGTACTAACCTGTTGATTTACACGCAAAACTGATCCAATTAGCGCCCTAATTTGCAACCAATTTCAGCCCAGTATCCGCTCAATATAGGCTGCCAGT
>Ga0049085_10000897_pt1 | contig 11725 bp, 13 predicted proteins | sample GreLakmeSU08MSRF_FD_66721 | JGI IMG/M metagenome (GOLD analysis project Ga0049085, IMG submission 66721) | Freshwater lentic microbial communities from great Laurentian Lakes, MI, USA - Great Lakes metaG SU08MSRF | ecosystem: Environmental > Aquatic > Freshwater > Lake | place: Great Lakes... | reverse complement strand
TGGGTGGAACTTCCATCGGACCTGCTACGGTTACCCGATTCTACTCGTTCCACTTCATGTTGAGTTTCCTTTTAATGATCTTCTTTGAGCTGCGTGTCTATAACCACAGCTTCAAGCGAATGAATATTAGCCATTGGACTAAATTTATTATTTTTTCCATCATTCTGCTCGTCACCATTTTTGTTCCGGCAGCTTTTGGAAGCCCTGCGAATCCCGAGGTCACCCCTAATCCCATCTTGTCTGATTGGTATTTTCTAGCCATGTACCACATGTTGAAGTTGCAGGATCCATATTTGGCGACGGTTCTGACTGTTGGTATTCCTGTCCTTGTTCTGATCGCTCTGTTCTTAGATCGACGACCCGAGAAGGCTTGGGGGCAGCGACAAATATTTAATTGGATTGGTATCGGCGGTTGCATCTACTTCATCGTCTTCAGTTTCTTGATCATCAACAGCATTGCCGATCTTCATCGGGATGCTCCCCTCTGGTACTACTCCATGGGTCTTTTTCTACTTATAGGTTATTTCCAAGACTGGGCCTATGTCATGAAGCGTGATAATGCCCGCTGGTACCAGACTTTTCATATTTTCTTTGTCGGATTTCTAGTCGTATCTATGAGTGCCAATACGCTATATCACTATTATGGTGACATCCGCGAGTGGAATATCTTGTCGAAGCCGATGATGCTCGAGATGCTAGCCCAAAACCCCGCCCTCACCCAGGATCAAGCCTATGACATTCTGGAAGCAACGCGACCGACTCTAAATTTATGGAAAACGCCGGCTGCCGCTATCACGGCGGGTAAGCCAGTTGGAATGGAACTTTGGAAAATACATGTCGTTGGGTGGCTCGGGTTCATGGTTTTGGGTACCGTGATTGGTCTTCGCCGCTGGGCTAGAAAACGAGATCTTGCGGCAGATGCTGTACTCGCCAAAGCTAAGCCCAAAACGGTGGGGGCATAATGTACCAACAACAACGCGTGTCCCTCATCAAATGGACTAGTTTAGGTTTGGGAGTTCTTTTTCTGTCTCAATGTATTGCTAAATGGAAGGCTTTTATGACGCTTCCCAATGTTCAAATCTATTTAGTGCTGCTGACGCTCTTGACTATATTTCTTGGCATTATTCTCCTGATAGGCGTTACGGTCTATGCCGAAGAAAAAATGAAAGGTCAGCTCAACAGAGAACGACCTTTCTTTGAGCGTTGGGCTAATCGTTTATTTATAGTTCGCCATGATGAGGTTAATCAATGAAGGCACGCGATACCTTTGGTACCATCTTTCTCGTCGTGGGCATTGTCCTTTTCTATTTTATTGGATCGACATCGATTGCTTCTGAGTTGGACGACATTCTCCATGGCCCACCGCTCACAGAGCCGGTTCGCTCGAAGCTTTCGCCCGAGGCCAATGACATGATTGATAAAGTGCTTCCTAAAAAAGTGAGTGAACTTCTTTATATCGATAAGATCTCCAGAATGACCACCGGAGAAGCCGCTCAAAGTACTAATGATGATCCTTTTCAGCAATTTAATATCATTCGCTGGATGGGCTGGGCCCTGATTATCGCTGCACTAGCCGATATTGGGACCGCTTATCTCACTCGAGTGAAATACTCGGCGGGAGAGTAATCTATGTATCGTAAATTCTTATCCCTGCTCAAAAACATTACCGTTAGTTTTGAGAAAATGATCAATTTCCTCACGACGCAAGAGCATAATCCACTTTATTTCCATGGTGCCATCCCTCTTTATATTTTTTGGTTCCTCATTTTCTCAGGTATTTTGTTATGGATGTATTACATCCCGACGTTAGAGCGCGCTTGGTCAAGCGTTAACTATATCTCCGCTCTCCCCATCATTCAAAGAGGCGCCGTCAGTCTTTCAGACCCTGCTAGCGGAATTCCCTACGGGTCCATTATTCGAGGGATTCACCGTTATGGGGCCGCGGGCATGATGATTGCCACCATCTTACATATGCTTCGCGTTTATTTCACAGATCGACACCGCTCTTGGCGTTGGCTCCCATGGATCTCTGGAGTGGCCCTGTTGATCCTGGTGCTTTTCGTTGGGATCACGGGATACCTGTTGGTTTGGGACAACCGCGCCTATGCACTCACGATTTGGACTCAGGCATTCATTTCAGCTATTCCTCTTTTTGGCGCCGGCCTCTCCAATTTCTTCATTGGCGGTGATGGTATTACGGATTACACCATTATTCGCTTCTTTTTCTTTCATATCGGTGGCGCCTCGCTTATCTTTTTTCTAATGTGGGTCCATTTCATTCGACTTAAATACCCGGTGGTGACGCCCAGTCGTTCAACCAACTTTCTTGTGCTGGGTTTTATTTTAGTAGCCGCAGGAGCGATCCCTGCCATCAACATTACACAGGAGCTCGTTGCAAAATATCCTTCACTGAGTGATCAGGCGGCCTATATTGCTTCCGATGCCCCCGCCAATATTGGTACGCTTGTCTCGAACGTTCGTTATGATGTTTGGTATATGTTCCCCTACTACCTCATTGAGAAATTGGGTATAACGGGTGCCTGGTGGATTCTGGGAGTTTCCACACTTTTGCTCATTGTGGCTCCTTTCTATCCTAAAGATCGACGTGACAATATCGCAGAAGTGATTGAAGCAAAGTGCACGGGGTGCACTTTTTGTTCACTCGATTGCCCCTTTGAAGCGATCACGATGCAAGATCGTGCTCCAGGCTCTAAATTTAAATTGATTGCCGTCGTTCAGGAAGCTCGATGTTCAGAATGCGGTATCTGCGTTGGATCATGTCCTTTCCAGGCCATTGAATTACCGAATATGGATTCTAAAGTCATAGACGGAGACATCTTGGCTCTTTTGAAGCAGGGGGTTTAAGATGTCTACGATTAATCCAGAGCTTACGATCCCAGCCTCAACGGAATCTAAACCCAAAATAGTGGTGGGTTTTGTTTGTGAACGCTCCATTCCAATTCAAGAAATGATCAATCAGCAAAAAGCTCTCAGCGACGACCCTAATGTCAAGATTGTGATTCTTCCATGCTCGGGTATGGTAAAGCCTTCCCAGATGGAGTTAGCCCTCGCTCAGGGTGCTGAAGCGACATTTGTCTGTGGTTGCGCTATGGGAGACTGTCATTATCGAACGGGCAACATTATGATCAAAGAGCGTCTTGAAGGTGAACGAAATCCAAAACTACGTAAATCGACGGATCGCACCAAGGTGGGTATGTTCTTTTTCACCATGAAAGATAAACACCCTTTCCTAGAAGCATTGGCTAAATTTAAAGCCCTAGCGTTTAAGTCTTAAGGAGTTACGATGGGAGCCCCTGCAAAAAAACCAACTATGAATAGCTACCAGATTATGCTTCGTTATCTACTTTTCTATGTTCTATTCTTCGGTATTCTTTATATCGTAGCTCTTTTCGGCGAAGTCGCAGAAAGTTGAACCTATGTCTGATACTCAACCTAACAAACCCAATCCATCCGGCGACACCGTCCGCATTGCAGATATCCTTAAAGAAAATAAGATTCTGACTCAATCGCTTATCTTTTTTATCCTGATGCTTTTGGTCCCTGTTCTCCTAGCCTGGAAATTCGACTGGTTTTTGATCGCTAACTAACGAGGTTATATGAACACCTATTCAAATTGGGAACTGATCGTAGTGTTTAGCGTGGTTGGCGGTGCTTTTGCCCTAGGCTTTGTTTTGATAGCCGTCTGGGCGATACGTAACGATCAATTTAAAGATGTTGAAGGGGTTAAGTACCGCATGATGGATGATTTTCAAGATGCGCGATCGAGTAAATCCAAACAAAAGGACGAAGAACTTTAATCGGGAAGTAATACCCAAGCTCTTAAGAGCCCTAAAGATTTGAGATGTGGAATTAACTTCTCAACGGGCAGCCCCATTACCGTGGCATAACTGCCTTCTACTTTTTCAATAAAGTAAGCTCCTTGGCCTTGTATGGCGTAGGCTCCAGCTTTATCCATCGGTTCTTTAGTGGAAACGTACCATTTAATTTCTTTTTCCGACATGGATCGAAAAGTCACTCGAGCCACATCGTGGATCAGAAAGGAACGCTCCTTCCGCCTAAGACAGCATGCGGTATGGACCTCGTGGGTTTGACCTTGAAGACTTTGCAGCATGGCCATGGCATCCGAGGAGTCTACAGGCTTATTGAGAATCTTGCCTTTGAGGCTCACGGTTGTATCGGCTGCTAGAACCCACGATTCAGAATGGTCCCGGCCTACATGCTCAGCCTTTGCTTGAGCGAGTCGTTCGACGAGCGCTTGGGCTCCTTCGTTCAGATGGGGAGTTTCGTCAATATTAGGAATTACTAGCGTGAAAGGAATTCGCAGCGCTTCAAGCCATTGCTTTCGCCTAGGTGACCCGGAGGCCAGAATCAGGTGAGGCAGATGAACGACGATGTATTCGTAGGTGTATTCTTCTTCAGCCATCAGATTTTCCTGATCCAAGCCTGAAGAAGGCCTGCAAGAGTCACAATGATTAAGGCGGGTCCGAAATAGATCCAGGACGCTGGGGTCCACCATGTCGACCATTCTAAAGTCTCCACGTGGACCATTTCGGATTGTGGACCACTCCATAGTTTGCTGTGACCATCCGGCCAAAAAATACCAGACGCTCCCGAAAGGGTTGCCCGAATTAAAGGCCGACCCATTTCCACCGCCCGTAACCGAATCTGAGCTGCATGGAGAAATGTAGCGCCTGTTTTTTCGAACCAAGCATCATTGGTGTGATTCGTCAGCAGGTCCGCTTGAGTCAACTCAACGCCCTCCCGAACACGATCGATTAAGAGGGCTTCTGAGCAGAGTAGGGGATGAACCACCAAGGGTTTATCGTTCGTGCTAGGAATAACAAATCTGCTTTCCGATGAGAGGTGGCCGGGAACCTGACTGACCCATCCCAAGCGCTGATCGAGCCAGCGCCGAAACCCTTCAGACCCCGGCATACGCTCGCCAAAATGCATGGGGACCACCTTTGCTTGAATGAACGAAGGTCGACCTGCAACCTCTCCGCGTACTAAATTTTGGTTTCCTCCCTCGGTACCAAATAGCCAAGCCACATTCCGGCTCGATGCTTCAAATCGAAGACGATCATGGGCTCCACGATCATCCCGTCCTAAGATGGAGCTCTCACCCCAAAGCACGAGTGTTGGACGACTTGAATGAGGGAGCTGATAGTCCTTTAGGGCCTGATCCGAGAGAGACCATCCCTTAGATTCCATATCGGGCGATCGTAATCCCGCTGGAAAATTACTTTGAACAACCACAATATCGAGTTGCTTCTGGGGGGCGGTCGTCGTACTTCGTTGTAAGAGTAGCCAAGTTGCATGAGTGAATCCTAGAACGACGAGAAAACTTAAAGGGCCTAGACAACTTCTCCATCCACGCTGGAGACCAGCCCATGTAGCTGTTCCCCATAGAAGGGCAGATAAACCAAGGGCGCTGAGCCATGCTGCTCCCGTAGCGGTCCAAGGCACGGCACCCAAAACCGAACCCCACGTCCAAGGGTAGACTCGAAAGGCCCAACCTTCCCATAAGATCAAGCCGAGACCGATCGCCCACGCAGCACTGTGGGCCCCTCTTTTTCGATGAATGGCATGAGCCACTTTAACCAGAATCCAAATCCCAAGGGATTCATAAGCCACAAAGAGTAGGGTAGCAAAACTCGCCAGTCCGATACTGATTCCACCTTTGAGGTGGAGCGTGGGAACCATCCATTTAAACAAGATAAGGAACCCCACCATCAAACTGATGAAGAGACTTCGATGCGACCACTGATGTTGAAGTGATTTAAAAATAAAGAAAGGAATTAACCACGCGGCCACAATTTCCATGCTCCCCAAATCTTCAAAGGGAAACATGAGGGCTAATAGCATGAGGGCTACGAGACTGAAGCCAAGCAGGATTTCTTGAGTCACCCCGAGGCTTTTGACTTTACCGACCATCTTCTTCTCGTCGTGCAACTTCGAAGCATACCAGTCCCAACGCGACGGCAGCATTCAAACTCTCTACGTTCTGGATGGGTATGGATACCCGTTGAACATGAGGGGGGAGGGTTACGCCTTGCCATCCATGCCCTTCATTACCCACTAAGAGTCTCAAGGGTTTTTTAAGAGAAGCCTCCCCTAAGGGGACTGCTGAGGGCGAGCCATCGAGGGCGATCCAAACGCCTGAGTCTTGGGGCACTTTAGCGCAGCGTCGAAAAGAGATTAAAAAAGAAGCACCCATCGATCCCCGAATGGCTTTGGGAGAAAAAGGATCCGCGGTGCCGGGACCTAAGATAACTTCATGACAACCAAAAGCAAGGGCGCTTCGACTAATCGCACCTAGATTGCCAGGATCTTGTATTCCCCAAGCCCCAACGACGAAAGGACCCAGGGGTTCCGAGGACTCAGGCTCGAGCGTGACGACTAAAGTATGGTCGGGAGGCGTGGCCATGTCGGTGAGTTCACGCATACAAGCATCGCTTAGGCAAAGACCGGGAAGTGATAGTTCAGATTGGAGGGGATGATCAGTAGAACCTTCTAGTTGAATCCACTGGGAGGCCTTGAGGCGCTGTGCTCCCGAATGATGTTGAGCCTGTCGCCAAGCCTGAATTAAGGTGTCTCCAATGATTAGTGTTTTTTGCCTCTGAGCCCCCGCTTGGTGGATCTCGCTCAAGAGGGCTCTAAAAATCTCGTTACTTTTGCTCTGAATAATGTGCATTCCCATAATTTAGTTTCGCACCTCCTTTCAAACTTCCCAAACGAGTCCTTTTTTGGGCTAGTCTGCTTAATGAACCCCATGATTTTGAGGAGGTCTTTATGTCCCAACCCGATGGAATTAAGCCCTATATCCCTTCTGAAGCCAAGATAGCCGAGTTTACTCCCAAGGCCATTTTATTTGGATCGATCTTTGGAATTATCTTTGGAGCGTCAACCGTTTACCTCGCCCTTCGTGCCGGTTTAACCGTCAGCGCGTCCATTCCGATTGCCGTAGTAGCTATTAGTCTTTTGAAACGATTTGGTGGAAGTACCATTTTAGAAAATAATCTTGTTCAAACCATTGGCAGCGCGGGTGAAAGCATTGCGGCCGGCGTGGTCTTTACTCTTCCAGGTTTTCTCTTCCTGTCGACGACGAGTAAAGGGGAGAGTTTCTTCACGTATTGGACCATTTTCACCTTAGCTCTCTTGGGCGGCATCCTTGGGACCCTCATGATGATTCCCCTTCGACGAGCCCTGATTGTGAATGAGCATAAAGAGCTACCTTATCCCGAGGGTACGGCTTGTGCCGCGGTATTAATTGCCGGCGAAAAGGGTGGAAATCTAGCTAAAAAGGCTTATGCAGGCCTAGCTTTTGGCATTGTGTACGCTCTGCTTCAATTGGTCTTCAAAGTTATTGCCGAAACCCCCACGTGGGTTTCCAATATGAAGAGCAAGATTTTTCCCGCCGCAACGGTTAATGCCAATATTACCCCGGAATATTTAGGCGTTGGGTACATCATCGGTATTCGAAATTCAGGCCTCCTGGTCGCCGGTGGCGTCTTGGCCTGGTTAGGCATGATTCCTCTTTTGGCCACGCTAGTTCCTGAGCCACAAATCGCCCTCCAATTAAATAAATTGGGCTATCTCAAAGACCTAGCCGTTAATGGGGCCTACGGATGGGACGTCAGCACTCAGTCCTTTAGCCAACTCAATCGAGCCATTTATTTTGCCTATGTGCGACAAATTGGAGCCGGCATGGTCGCGGCCGGAGGTTTCATTACCCTCCTAAAGACCATCCCAACGATCATTAGTGCTTTTAAGGGAGCCTTGGTGTCCATGAGAAATAAGGACAGCCAAGCGCAAACTCAACGTATTGATCAAGATCTACCGATCTCAGTGGTCATCTTTGGCTCACTCGCTCTGATCTTTATTGTGGCGTTCTTACCCTTCATCCCCGGAGAAGGTCTTGCTAGTAAGTTGTTCCTTGGACTCCTCATGATTGTCTTTGGATTTTTCTTTGTTACGGTGAGTAGCCGTATCGTTGGCATTATTGGTTCCAGTTCTAATCCTATTAGTGGAATGACGATTGCAGCCCTGATGTCCACCTGTTTGATTTTTGTGGCCCTAGGATGGACCGCCGATGTGTATCAGCCCATGGCCCTCTGTGTCGGGGGCATCGTGTGTATCGCCGCTGCTAATGCAGGAGCAACCTCTCAAGATTTGAAAACAGGTTACTTGGTTGGAGCTACACCCCGCCATCAGCAAGTAGGATTAATGATTGGGGCTTTAGCCGCTGCTTTAGTGATCGGCTGGACTGTGCAAGTTTTAGATAATGCTCATATTGATCCGGCCACGGGTCAAATGGTTCACATGATTGGAGGCGAACGCTTTCCGGCCCCCCAGGGAACTTTGATGGCCACTCTGATTAAAGGCTTACTCGCTGCTAGTTTGGATTGGCAGTTCGTGCTCGTGGGTGTTGCTATTGCTATCACGATGGAACTCTGTGGCGTCCGAGCCCTGGCCTTTGCCGTTGGAGCCTATCTTCCTCTTTCCACGACACTCCCTATTTTCTGTGGAGGTGTTATCCGTCATTTTACGAGTGTTAAAAATGGAACCACTTCAGATGGCCATGGCGGGGAAGAAGAACTCGGTCCGGGTAATTTGTTCTCAACAGGCCTCATCGCTGGAGGCGCCTTGGCGGGTATTTTCGTGGCGATTCTTACGGCGAGTTCCGACAAGGTAGCCTTCTTAGGATCCCTACTCACGAGTCTTAATTTCGAAGAGGGAGTTATGCATCGCCTCGGCGCCTCGGGTTACGATCTTCTAGGTGTACTTGCCTTTGTGGTCATGGGCTTGACCCTTTATCGTGTGGCCACCAAGCCATCTGATTAGACCGCTAAATATCATAGAACGGATTGAACGCCTCGAATCATTTCTGTGACGAGGCCTGATACCGTGAAGGTTGGTTTCCAACCCCAATCTCTCCGAGCGACTTGATCATCGATTTCTTCGGGCCAAGAGTCAGCAATAGCCTGACGAAAATCGGGTTCGTATCGGATTTCAAAGGTTGGTATTTTTTCCCGAATCGCCTCAGTTAATTCTTTGGGGGTGAAACTCATCGCAGTGAGATTGTAAGCATGTCGGACGGTTAAGCATAAAGCCGGAGCGTCCATAAGTTCCATAATGGCCCTGATGGCATCCGGCATGTACATCATCGGGAGACGCGTATCTTGTGAAAGAAAGCAGGTATACGGACGGGCAGCCACCGCGGAGTGAAAAATATCGACCGCATAATCCGTCGTTCCTCCACCGGGAGATGTCTTCCAGCTAATGAGCCCCGGAAAGCGCAGACTGCGTACATCCACTCCGTGGTGTCGGTGATACCACGCACACCAAGCTTCTCCGGCTACTTTAGAGATGCCATAAACCGAAGTAGGATCCATCATGCACTGTTGAGGGGCTGGTTGTGGGGCTGAGGGTCCGAATGCTGCCATGGAACTTGGCCAAAAAACCTTAATACCCTTATCTTTCGCAATCTCTAGAACATTGAGGAGACTTTTGAGGTTGAGCTCCCATGCCCACTGGGGGTTCTGCTCGGCCTTAGCAGACAAGGCGGCAGCTAAATGATAAATTTCTTGGATATGATGCTGCTCCACGATCTGTTTAAGTCTTTGAAAATCCAGAACATCTAAAGTCTCATGGGTCAGCGACGCCTTAGGACCTTGAGGTCTTAGATCAGCCGTCACGATTTGAGTAGGACCCCATTGATGGACCAAGGCTTCCGTCAGATCGGTACCAATTTGTCCTAACGCGCCAATAACAAGGATTTTTTTAGATGACATAGATAATTAGGATATAACACCTAGCTCACGGCCGGCCTGCCCAAAGGCTGCGACAGCCTTTTCGAGGTCTGCTTGGCTGTGGCCGGCACTTATTTGAACTCGGATTCTTGCTTGACCTTGGGGTACGACGGGAAAGAAGAAACCGATGACATAAATACCTAACTCTAAGAGGCGAGATGCCAGAGCTTGGGCTTTAACGGCATCATAAACCATGATGGGGATGATGGGGTGCTCACCGGGTTTAATTTCAAAACCTTCGGCCTGAATCGCCTGGCGAAAAAAGCGCGTGTTAGCCATCAAACGATCACGAAGCTCAGGTGAATCTTGGATCATCTCGAGAACTTTGAGAGAGGCTCCCACGATGCTCGGAGCAAGGGTGTTTGAAAATAAATAGGGTCTCGAACGTTGGCGTAAAAGTTGAATCACCTCAGCGCGTCCACTTGTAAATCCGCCGGAAGCCCCACCCATCGCTTTCCCTAGGGTTCCCGTGATGATATCCACCTTGCCAAGGACACCTCTAAATTCATGAGTCCCTCGGCCAGCATCTCCCATGAATCCCGTTGCGTGACACTCATCAATACCCAGAAGCGCATCGAACTCATCGCAGATTTTTCTGAGCGTATCTAATTGAGCAACGGTGCCATCCATGGAGAAGACCCCATCGGTAAATACAAGGATAAAGCGAGCCCCATCGCGTCGAGCTTCCTCACAACAACGTCGGGCATCGGCCATATCATTGTGACGATAGCGATAGCGCTTAGCTTTGCTGAGTCGGATACCGTCGATGATGGATGCATGGTTAAACTCATCACTAACAATGGCATCCGACTCACCCATAAGGGGTTCAAAAAGACCTCCGTTGGCATCGAAGGCCGCGGCATAGAGAATCGTATCCTCCGTCCCTAAAAATTCAGATAAACGAGCCTCGAGCGTTTTGTGGAGATCTTGGGTGCCACAGATGAAGCGAACGGAACTGAGCCCAAAACCATGGGTCTCAAGTGCATCCTGTGCAGCTTTGACGACCTCAGGGTGAGCTGATAACCCTAGATAGTTATTGGCACAAAAATTTAAGACCGCTTGGGGCCCCGAAGGGGTTTCGACATTGATCTGTGCGCGTTGAGCGGAGGTGATGACCCGTTCTTTTTTAAGAAGCCCGGAGGCTTCAATGCTCTTTAATTCATTTCGAATATGACTATAAAAAGAATTCGCCTCAGCCATATCTATTCGAGAGGCAGTTGGCCAGGCTTGTTTCGAAGAATAGCGGGGATCTCCAAATCTGCTTCTAAATGCACTTCACCACTGGAAGTTGGGGCGAGGACGGGGAAAGGATCTAAGCGTCGGGGCGTTCGGGTTTGTTGACTCGGCTCGGCACCGGTTCGCTCAGGGACCGCCTGGGTATGCCCATAGATTGGACCTGAATCGGGAATAATTTGTGTAATAGGTGCGGTCGGAGGCATCGGAACGAAAGGAAGCGTATTGGAGGAAACAGGAGGGACAGCTCGCGAAGTGACCAAATGATTACTTAGAGGATGCCCTAGGGTGGGAAGATGGCGGGTCGTTCGTCCATCAAAGACGGGCACTTCTTGGGCATCATCAAAACCGCTTGCGAGAACGGTGATTTGGACTTCGTCTTGAAACTGAGGAGCTTCTACTTGGCAAAGTTTAACTTCTGATTGGCCGGCATAGTGGTCTTGAAGGTAAGTCATGGCCTCCTCAACTTTAGAGAACTGATGATGAGCCCAGTTAGCCATCATGCTGACAATGACTTTGCGCGCTGACCCGTTTTGAGCTCGTTCCAGTAGAGGGCAGGCGAGGGCTTGCTGGAGGGCATCTAGAATTCCGTTTTCTCCACTGCCGGTGCCGGTTCCAATCAGAGCTTCGCCCCCATTGCGTAAAACATTTTCAACATC
>Ga0049085_10000896_pt1 | contig 11731 bp, 7 predicted proteins | sample GreLakmeSU08MSRF_FD_66721 | JGI IMG/M metagenome (GOLD analysis project Ga0049085, IMG submission 66721) | Freshwater lentic microbial communities from great Laurentian Lakes, MI, USA - Great Lakes metaG SU08MSRF | ecosystem: Environmental > Aquatic > Freshwater > Lake | place: Great Lakes... | reverse complement strand
CGATAAGTTCTGTATCGTAGCGATGCGAAAGCGTCAATTTTGTCCAATTGCTTTTCTTTAGGAAGATGTCAACGGTTGTGCCGTATTTGTATCTCTGATCTTTAAATCCATAAGCTAAAAATCCTGTAGCAACCCAGTTTTTGGAAATCGCGGGGGTAGTTCTATAGCCCAATCTCAAACGGGGGCCTTCGTATAAATTCCAACTAGCCAAAGTGTAATACGGCCCAAAATCCATCAAGCCAATTCGTTGATACCCATCTACCAAGAAGTTGACTAAATCTACATAGGTTTTTACCCGCGGTAAATTGTTGAGTGTATCAATTCGAGAAGCGATTTTTGATTCTTCTTTGGATTGTGGTATGTGTGCATGGGCGGTCCAAAAGGTATCGGCTTTGGCATTTGCATCTGGCAACATGAGCAATCGATTTTCAAAGAACTTCTTGGGAAATTCCATATTGTAATTCATGTTTTTGCATGTCAGCACATTTGTAGCAACCATGCCCGCTGCCTGTTCGGAGAGTTCTCCAATATCGAGCATCACCCTGGCTTTGGTGCAGAAATAGGCAGTTGAAAATCCCTTGGAATCACTGTTGCGTCTGCTATCCGTTGTGTCTATGATGGGAGCGATAAAATCCTCAATTTTTGTGGCTTCGTATTCCTGGGAAAATTTAAGTTTTTCTACATAATTCAAGTTTGCCGTACCGGTGATTTCAACGCTCAGTCGTACAATGGCGCCCGATGTATCTTCTATCCAAATGAATCCTGAAACAGCCAAATCTCTTGGATTTTTGGGTGTGACTTTGATTTGGAATAGCCGCTTTGGTCCCAATTTGTCTACGTTCACAAGTTTGTAGTCGTAAATGAGTTCCGCTCCGGGGCTTATTGGGGTTGGGATGCCCTTGTCTAGCACCACGAGGCTTTCATCGTATATGTTATAACCCGTAAAAGTATTGCCCATCATTTGTCCGATGAAGGTTCCATCGGTGACCCCAATTCCGCGGATTCTTGACGCTTTCACAACTTCTTTGGTGAGTCTGGGCGACCTTTGGAAGCTAAAATCGCTCAGTACCTCGGAGAAAAATACGGGTAGGATACTCTTGTTTGAATCGCCTGTTAGATAACTGATGGTATCGAAGTAGCCACCGACATCTTTGGCCAGTTTGGTTTTTTGTAGATTTTTGGAAATGTTATTGATTGCAACGGTGGTTTTAGAAAAAACTTCACATTGGTAGGATGCGATTTTTGAAGGACTGTTTTTTGAACGATTTTTTTGTGCCAAGTCTACCCATTTCATTGCTGGGTTGATGCCCAATTTGATAGATACAGCTTCGGTTTTTTCAAACGTTCGTTGCAGGTAAATTTGCATTGGGGCATGGGTTAGAGTGTCGATCAAAAACTGATACGTCGCAAATCCCATATAAACGATTTCAATGGTATCTGATGGCCAAGGGCCGAAGCCCAAATCGAACTGACCTTCGAAATTTGTGCCGACACCCAATTCTGTATTTTTATAAAACAAGTTGGCATATGCCATGGGTTCGTGGGTTTCCCCATCCCATAGCATTCCGTAAATGTGATTTACTTTTTTTGAAGAAGGGTGTGATTGTGCTTGGATTTGATTGGTGAGGCCGAGGATAAAGGAAACCGTTAAAAACCAAATTACCGAAAGTAAAAGGGTTTGAAAAGAAAATGCCCTGTTGGGTCTCACTTGGGATGGCATAAAAAACAAATTTAGGGCATTATTTATGATTTAATTCCAAACAGATGAGGGTGATGTGTTGGTTAAAATTTAAAAACCCCTACGATTCAGGGGTTTTTAAAGGAGTAGCGAGAGGGGGAATTGAACCCCCGACCTCAGGGTTATGAATCCTGCGCTCTAACCACCTGAGCTACCTCGCTATCTAATTGGGGGTGCAAAAATAGTGAGTTGCAGTGAAATTTGCAACGGACTAGTAAAAATGTATCAATCAATGGCTATTCAATACGCTGTCTACCTTTTGCATTACAACAGAAGGGTGTAAAGTATCCATACAACTCGTGCCATCTACGCAACTGCCTCTGTAAAAACACTTGCATTCTTTGGGAGGTTGAACAATTGCGCCTTTGTTGAATAAATCAAACTCGTGGGGATTGAAAATATTATTCATTAACACAATCTTTTTGCCCAGTCCCAATGTTAGGTGCATGCCCATAGTGACTTGGGTTACAACCAAATCGCACTGGTCAATCAGATTGATAAATTGCTGCAAAGGGAAGTTTCCCAAATAGGTTGCGCCGCTTCCTGCCTCAATGGCCAAGTTTCTATCGTGCTCTTGTGCGCCTCCCAGTAACAAGGGTGTATATCCAGCCGCTGCAATGGATTTTGCCAAATCAATCCAATTTTCAATGCTCCACAAACGGGTGGTCCAGCGGTCGCCGCATCCTGTATTTAGTCCGATTATTGGCTTGCTATGGTCTAAGTCCCAAACAAAACCTTTGTTGGCGTGATTGTCTAACAAATAGGGTTCGCCTTCGTATTTGAGACCGCATAGTTCAAAAATTTCCGTACAATAGTTTTTTGTGTTTGCTTTGCTCACATCATCGAACATACCTGTATCAAATTTGTGCTGTGCGAGTTCATTGACCGGTTGCGTGGCGCCATCTTTCAAAATGAAACCATATTTCTCTTTGGCAGTCACCATTTTCAACAAAGCCGATGCTTCTTTTTCTTTATCGAGGTTGATCGCGATGTCCCAATCGGTATTGGTGACATATAGTTGTGCTTCGATGCCTAATTTGTACACTTCATGGATTTCATCTTTGGGCAAAATGTCAGGAAAAAGGGTGATCCAAGTAAATTTGGCATGCGGAAATAATTTTTTATATCGGGTAATTAGGGGTGTTGTTCGAATCACATCGCCCATGGCGCCCAATTTTATGATAAGAATTTTCTTTTCGATCGGGGTGTATGCGGGGCAGTTTTCACAGTGAAAGCCTTGTTCTTTGTGGGGTTTACAAGGTATATGACCCAGGAAGTGAAGACAGTCTGCATTGAATTTCATGGGGCGAAAATAGTTTTTTCATTTCAAACCCTTGTCATTGCAACTATTCAGGCACAAAAGTTGTCTAAATTAACAAAGAGAAATAAGCGTGCTTAGAATTCTGAAACGTTGGGTAGTATTGGTTTTTTTGGCGGTTGCTTCAATTGCGCAGGCCACTCACCTTGTTGGGGGATTTTTGACATATCGTTATTTGGGTTCAAACGGTAGTAACAGTCAGTATCGGGTTAATATTTATACTTATCGGGATTGTTCGCCATTGGATGGTGGGGTAAAGTTTGATACGGAGGTTGGACTCTGTGTTTACAACGACAATAAAACGCTTTATACATCTTACAAAGCAAAGTTGATATCGGAGAAAAGCGTAAATCCTGTGGGCAATACGAGTTGTCCGGAAGTTGCGAAAGCTTGTTTGAAACAGGGCGTTTTTGAGGTGAATATAACGCTGCCTAATTCTACTAAGGGGTATCATTTGAAATGGGAACGATGTTGCAGGAATACGCAGACAAATTTGATCGACAATAACGGTACGCCTTTTCAGGGTCAAACTTATTACGGGTATATTCCACCTTCGGCGATTCAGAACAGTTCACCGTCTTTTTTAGATATGCCGGTGCCATTTATTTGTGCGGGGGATACTACTACGATTCGGAATCGTGTGATTGATTTAGACGGTGATTCATTGAGTTATCGATTGGTTACGCCCTGGCAGGGGGGTCAAGCAAATTGGGTAGATGTTTTAAATTGTCCGGATCCGATGGCTATTTTTGATACGGTACAGTATGTTGCGGGTTTTAATTCAAATAAACCTTTTGGTAGTGGTGGGTATGCTTTTGTGGATGCCTTTAACGGGTTAACGACCTATATGGCTCCTAGTCCAGGTAGATATGCTGTGGCAATTGAGGTCACTGAGTGGAGGAACGGCATCGCAATTTCATGGGTTCGTTTGGATTTGCAGATCATGGTAATTTCTTGTGGGGTGAACAACAAGCCTCGTTTGAGTTATGAGGGAGGAAGTTCAAATTGGTATGTGGAGGCTGGCGAGACCATTTGTAGAAAGATTACAGCAACAGATTTGAAGGATACCGCGGATATTCTCACATTGAAGGCTTATGGCGATATTTTGTCTGGTACCAATGGCTTTAAAGGAACCAAAGCTACAATGTCGCCCAGCACCAACAGCGCCCGTAAAAAGGTTGAATCAACGTTTTGTTGGACGCCTGATTGCAATACCAATTCAAAGTTGCCCTATCGAGTAACGTTTGAGGTCTACGACAATGGCTGTCCTTCGAAATTTGTGAATGAAAACGTATTGATTTATGTGAAGCCATTTGTTCCGGTTGAAACGGTGAAAGGGTCGGTGAATTTATGTCAGAACACAATGAATCAATTGTATGAGGTGAATAAATACGATGCTTTGAGGCAGTACAAGTGGGCTGTAACGGGTGGGGTAATTAGCGGTTCGGATACGGGGCGGTATGTTAAGGTGAGTTGGGGATCTGCGGCTTCGGGCAAGATTACGATTGCGGTGAAGAATAAGTTTGGATGTAGTGCTGATATTTCTTTGAATGTTAATTTGATAGCGGCGCCGGCGAAGCCGGCGCTCGCTGGTCCCGATACCGTATGTTTAAACCAAACATCAATATTTACTACGCCCAATCTTCTGCCCAAATACACGGTTTCTGCGGTGGGTGGTTCTGTGTTGTCGGCCGGCGTGAATGGGACATCGTATCAAATCAAAATTTTGTGGAATAAATCAGGGAAAGGCTCGGTTATCATTTTTGGAACCAACACGGTGGGTTGTAACAGTGCCATTGATACATTTAATGTTTATGTAAGTTCTCCCGCCGGCAGTGGTATCATTGGTCCGGTGAGTGTTTGTCCGAATAACAAAGGCATCTTGTACTCATTGGATAAAAAATATTATAAGGCAACCTACAGTTGGAAGGCGACGGGCGCAACCGCATCGAAAAATATCAGCGATACTTTGTTTTCTGTGGATTGGGGAGGTATGGGTACGGGGACATTGAGGGTTATCGTAACGGATCGATTTGGTTGTATTGATACGGCAAATCTGGCCGTTAAGAAAAATCATGCCCTCGCGGGTCAAGGGCCAACAGGTCCAGGGAATTTGTGTGAATTAACTACGGGTGTATCCTATTCTGTGAAGCCTGTGAAGGGTGAATCATATGTATGGAGCCTTGCCGGTGGTAGTTTTCCGGGTGGATCTTTGGGGAGTTCCATCAAGGTGAATTGGGGCGCAGCCGGTTTAGCCTGGGTGGGTGTTATTTCCGCGGCCTTTGACTCGGTGAGTAAATTGCCTTGTTTATCGCCGTTGAGTAAATTGCCAGTGGTATTGAATGGCGCGCCAAAATTATCGCCGTTGAATGATGTTACGTATTGTCAGTCGAAAACGCCATTGGGATATTGGACAGGCAAAAATGCGGGCGTTAAAAAATATGAATATAATTTTTCTGGTTTGAAGGTTACACCCAATATTTCAACGGATTCTACACAATGGTTGTTAACGATAAGTCTTGATACCTCTGGTGTTTTCCCAGCAAAGATTCGGGCAATTTCGCAAACGGGCTGTCCTGGTCCATGGGTTACGGCGATCATTACCATCTATCCCAAGCCAAAAACGCAGTTGATTTCGGGTTCGGCGGCGGTTTGTGTGCCAAATATTACGGGTTATAGTTACGGAATTACGGGGTTGCCCAATAGCACTTTTGTTTGGCGGGTGATTGGCGGTAGTTTTGTTTCAGCGCCATCGCCTACATCGAGCAGTGTGAATATTGATTGGACATTGAGTGCGCAGCCTGGGTTTGTGCAGGTGATTGAGAAGAGCGACAAGGGTTGTGCGGGGGATACGTTGCGGTTGGAGGTGTTTGTGGACAATAGCAGTCTGGATTTGCGATGGGTGAGTATTGCTCCTCCGCCGAGTTCAGATGGTACGATGAATTTGCGATTTGAGTTATTGAATGCCCCACGGAACGTGGGTATTTTGGATATTGAGCGCCGCCCTGCGGGCGGCGCCACCTTTGCAAACGTAGGAAGCGCTGCAACCAATGATACTTTCTACTCGGATAATACCATTGCTCCGGATGCTTCGGCTTATGAGTATCGCATCGCGACAAAAAACCTTTGCGGACAGATATTGTACAGTGCGCCACATACCTCAGTTTTGCTCAATGGGGTAAAAACTGGACCCTTTACCATGAATATTACCTTCTCGGGGTATTTGGGATTCCCCGGCGGCATCGCCAGATACGAATTGTATCGTTCATTGCCAGGCAGCAGCGGATTCCAACTGTATCAGGACTATACTTCACCTACCACAGATAATTTCAATAACGGGCAAGACAATTACCAGCAAATTTTCCGTATCAAAGCCTATGAGCAGGGGGGGAATCGAGTGAGTTGGAGCAACGATATTGTGATCAATTTTGAGCCTGTGGTCTTTATTCCTGATGCCTTTACACCCAATAACAATGGTAGAAATGAAGTCTTTTTGCCCTATACAGGTGGATTGAAAACTTATATGATGTCCATTTATGATCGTTGGGGGGAGAAAATTTTCGAAACCAATAGCACCACTCAAGGGTGGGACGGATCCGTGGGTGGTAAGTTGGCCATGGAAGGTGTTTACGTTTACCGCTTGCAATATTCGGATTTCAAAAACAAAGAATACAGCAATGTGGGGACCCTTCATTTGATTCGTTAATGGGTTTCATTCAATCAAATCGGCAATTGGGGAACTCGTTAATGCGACAAAAAACAAAAAATCGAATCGATGAAGTGCATAAAATTCCTTGTAAAAACGAAACGAAATCAACAGAATTGATATATAATTGAAGTAATTTAGTACTAAGAAAAAAAACGAAAAATTAATAACTATGAGTAGTCCATTTTTATCAGAAAAAGCATTCGACGGGGCCCGCGTGGCTTCTTACGATGGCGAAATGACAGTGAGCGGTACGGTAAACAAAACCATCACCTTGTTCTTGATGATGATCATTCCAGCGGCCTTTCTGTGGCTAAAGTTTGATGTTCAAGGCGGTGAAGGCGCAGAAGGGTTGTCGTATGCATTCAATAACGGTTTATCCGGTTACATGTGGGGCGGATTAATCGTTGGATTTGTTGCCAGCTTGGTAATGATGTTCAAGAAATCTTGGGCACCCTATTTGGCACCCGTTTATGCAGCAGCAGAGGGTTTGTTCTTGGGAGCGGTTTCTTTGGTTTTTAATACCATGTACGATGGCATCGTAATGAATGCAGTGGGTATCACCTTGTTGATTTTTGCTGCAATGTTGTTGGCTTACCGTTCTGGTTTGTTGCGTGCAACACCGATGTTTACCAAAGTGATTATGTTCGCCACAATGGGTGTCGGCTTGTTCTACCTAATTACGATGGTTATGGGAATGTTTGGTGTGGAGAGTTTCTACTACGGAAGCAGCCCACTATCAATTGGTATTTCTGCCTTAATCGCGGGTATTGCGGCTTTCAATTTCATCATGGATTTTGATTTCATCGAAAAACAATCAGCTGCCGGAGCTCCAAAATATATGGAGTGGTTTGCAGGTGTTGCTTTGTTGATGACCTTGGTTTGGTTGTATCTTGAGATTTTGCGCTTGTTGTCAAAATTGCAAAGTCGCGATTAATATTTATTTAATCGTCTTCGTACTCCAGTTCCAATTTGGCACTTTGGAGTTCGCTTAAGGCGTGTAATTCTTTGGCGGCCTTGGCGTGTTCAATCCCTAGATTGAACCACGCCAAGGCCGCCTCCTTTTCGCCCTGAGCAATCAACAACTTTCCCAAGTGATAATAGGTAGCCACATAACTCGGTTGGTTGTCCGTGAGCCACAAATAAGCTTCTTTGGCCCCCTCCAAATCGCCCTGTTTTTGCAACTCCTGTGCCAATGCGTATCGCAAAAAGGAATCGTTTGGACTATCTTGAAGAAATTGGCGTATTTGGTCTATCCTCGACATATCTATTCTCGGCTATTAAAATTTGTATTGCAGCGCTAGCGTTTTCGAGGGGGAGGGGCTAACGCGCAAGCCAATATTTTCGTTGATGTTGAATTTGAAAAAATGGGCATCCACCGTCGCGTCGATTACCTGGAAAATATACACCCCCGCCAAACACAAAATGGCAATGTCGCGATTACTTCTCTTTTGATCTCGATCGGCAATGAGTTGCGCACTCGGGGTTTTACCTGCACCAAAAATACCTGCAATACTGTCGTTCAGCACCCGCATATCATCACGGAAATGGCCAATGGCCCAAGCGCTGGCGCCTAACCCCGCATAAACCAAAGGGGCTTTCCAATATTTCTGATTATAAATCTGTCCGCTGCCCGGCAACACTATGGCCATGATTGTGGCTTTTTTGGGTGAATGCGACTTTTTGACTTGAGTGTCGCCTGTCGAATGGGGTCTGTATAAAGGGGATAAACTGCTTTGGTTTGCAACGTTATCAGAGCTCAAATGGAACGGAGATGGAATACCTAGAGCAGCACCACCAAGATGGCTCTTCACAACCGAACTTGAAATATCTGTCAATTCAATGGACTGATAAACAAATTGAGCAATCGCAAATTTTGGAAGCAAAAATAACAAGGAGGCCAGCATCATCCCGGTAAAATGATGGATGTGTTTTAAAAGCCAGCCTTGCCTAGATCTCATTAGGATTGGATTAGTCCCAAAATGCGATTTAAATCGTCTTTGCTTTTATAAGAAATGATAATTTTACCTTTACCTCTACCTGAAGTTTTGAGGTGAACTGCTGCTCTAAGTTTTTCATAAATAGCGGCTGTAATTCTATCAATTTCTGGATCCCAATCGGTGCCTCCCATGGAAACATTGATGGAGTTGCCATTTTTTTTGGCTTTTACAAGGCCTTCTACCTCTCTAACGCTTAAATTATTTACGATGATTTGTTGGTAAAGTTCCATTTGATCCACGGCATCGTCCATATTGATCATCGCTCGGGCATGGCCCATAGATACCAAGCCTTGTTTGATGCCCAATTGAATGGATTCGGGGAGTTTGAGCAATCGCAGGTAGTTGTTTACAGTGGTTCTGTCTTTTCCCACGCGCTCACCCAGTTCTTCTTGCTTTAGGTTGCACTCTTCTAGCAATCGCTTGTAACTCATTGCAACCTCAATGGCGTTCAAATCACTGCGCTGGATATTTTCGATCAACGCCATTTCTAGCATTTCTTGATCGTTCGCAACCCTCACATAAGCCGGTATTTGCGTCATTCCTGCCAATACACTCGCTCTGGTTCTTCTTTCGCCCGAAATCAATTGGTAGCGATCGAATCCCATCTTTCGCACGGTTATGGGCTGGATTACGCCATGGACTTTTATGCTTTCTGAAAGTTCCGCCAGTTGTTCCACATTAAATTCTGTACGGGGTTGAAATGGGTTGGCCTCTATGTGGGAGATGGGGATTAGGGAAACCGAACCCGCTAATGCACTTCCACCACCGCTTGTGATATCCGTGTCTGCATTTGCTAAAAGGGCACTTAAACCGCGACCTAAGCCTACTTTTTTATTTAATGTATTCATGCCAATTCCGCTTCTGCTTTGATGTGCCCGTTTTTGATTAATACTTCTTTGGCCAAGTTTAAATAGTTGATTGATCCCCTGCTGTCGGCGTCGTGATGAATTACAGGGACACCGAAGCTCGGTGCTTCTCCCAACTTGGTAGTTCTTTGGATGATGCAGTCGAATACGATGTCTTGGAAATGCGTTTTCACGTCTTCCACAACTTGGTTGCACAAACGCAAACGACCATCGTACATGGTTAAAAGGATACCTTCAATTTCGAGGTGTTTATTTAGGTGATTCTGAACTATTTTGATGGTGTTTAATAGTTTGCCTAATCCCTCCAACGCAAAATACTCGCACTGCACTGGAATGATGACACTGTTTGCCGCACACAGCGCGTTTGTGGTAATCAATCCCAAGGAAGGTGAACAATCTACAATGATAAAATCGTAGTTGGCTTGGATCGACTTTAACACGCCTTGCATGATACGTTCACGATTTGGCATGTCTAACAATTCGATTTCCGCGCCCACCAAGTCAATATTGGAAGGCAATAAATCTAAAAATGGGGTATTTGTAGCCAGAATCACATCTTGCGGATGGATTTCTTGCACCAAACACTCATACAAGCCCAAACGAATGTTTTTGGGATCAAAGCCTACACCTGAAGAAGAGTTTGCCTGGGGATCTGCATCAACCAGCAACGTTTTGTATTCCAAAACAGCCAAACTGGCCGCTAAATTGATGGCGGTGGTGGTTTTTCCAACCCCTCCTTTTTGGTTTGCGATTGCGATAATTTTTCCCATTGTATGTTCTTTTAGGTTGTGTGTTTTAAATTGTCAATGATATGTTAATTCAAATTCAGCTTGGCCTCTCACTTTCATTTGGGTAATCCATACATTTGTTGAGGCAATTGCAACAACCTATGTTTGGATTAAAAGACCCTTCTGCGATTTGGACAGATAACAAATTTATCTCCAAGCGGAGTGAATTTCGTTCTATGGGTCTTTGTCTTTTATTCACAGTTTTTGGATTTCTTGGTTGTAAAAATGTTGATAAAAAATCTCCTTTCATGGTATTTCATTACAATGAGGATGAATCTGTCACTACATTAGACCCAGCCTATGTTAAATCTCAATCCGAAATTTGGATTGTTTCTCAGATTTTTAATGGGCTTGTGGACCTCAATCCCCAATTACAGGTGGTTCCAGCACTTTCTGATCATTGGGAAATTTCTGAGGACAAAAAAACATACACTTTTCATCTGCGCCGAAATGCACAGTTTTTTTTCCCAGATTTTGGTGGAAAAGTTACACGTCGCAGGGTGAATTCTCGTGATGTTACCTATAGCTTAACGCGCATCGCGGATCCCAAATCTGCATCTCCTGGGGCTTGGATATTTGCTGATAAAATTGACAGTAACCTAAGTCAAGTATTTGTCCCATTGAATGATACGATTTTTCAAATCCATTTGCTTAGACCGGTTGCATCGCTATTAAACTTGCTGGCTACGAATTATGGATTTATAGTGCCGTTAGAATATAAAAACATAGAAAAGTCGGTTTTGGCGAGAAAACCCATTGGAACGGGTCCATTTTATTTAAAGCGTTGGGAAGAACAAATCAAATTGGTGCTTCGAAAAAATGATGCCTATCATGAAATGGATAGTGCGGGAATTTCCTTGCCTTATTTAGATGCCATTAATGTTTCATTTGTGAAAAATAAGCAGACGGCGTTCATGCAGTTTTTGGCGGGGTCCTATGATTTTTTTAATGGACTTGAATCGTCTTTCAAAGATGAATTGCTTACGGAGGATGCTGTGCTAAAACCCAAATACAATCAGCGATTAAAGACCATAATCACACCTTTTTTAAATACTGAGTATATAGGTTGCTATTTGGGCGACCAGCCAGGAAAGATTAATTATTTGCAGGATGTCCACCTGAGAAGGGCGCTAGAATTATCGGTCAATAAAAAAGCCATTGTTCGGTTCTTTAGGAATGGACTGGGAACGCCAGGAGAGTTTGGTTTTGTCCCGCCGCAGTTGAATCCCAATCAGAATGCGGCGGTTTCAGTTTCAAAAACGACTAAAGAGCGTGATGATAAAACTGCCAAAGTTGGGGTGCTTTTGATTAGAAA
>Ga0049085_10000894_pt1 | contig 11741 bp, 5 predicted proteins | sample GreLakmeSU08MSRF_FD_66721 | JGI IMG/M metagenome (GOLD analysis project Ga0049085, IMG submission 66721) | Freshwater lentic microbial communities from great Laurentian Lakes, MI, USA - Great Lakes metaG SU08MSRF | ecosystem: Environmental > Aquatic > Freshwater > Lake | place: Great Lakes... | reverse complement strand
CCCTGCATCCAGACCGTGCTCTCGAGATTGTGGGTGGTCGCGACGTCGAACGGATCGTAGGTCGCGGGGTCGAGGCCGTAGAGCGCGAGGAAGGCCGGCGTGGCGTTGAAGACCGTGTTGCCGAAAAAATTCTCGATGTCGCGCCGGAACGCCGCCACCGAAACGAGCCCGACGCCCTCGAAATAATACTCGAGCGCGAGCCGGGTCGAACGCGCGCTCCACGCCTTGATCGCGGCATTGTTGACGCTGATGCGATTGGTGGCGCTCGGGGCCGCCTCGACGTTGGGCAGCGTGAGCCCGGCGGCATATTGGTTGAAGTCGGGCCGGCCGACCGACCAGTAATGGGCACCGCGCGCGATCAGGTTTTCCCGGACGTTGTAGCTGGCGTTGAGGCTCGGGAAGAAACGGAGGTATTCCTTCTTCGAGCGAAGTCCGCGGTCGATGATCGTGCGCTGCGCGATCGTGAGCGGGTCGGTGCTGAGCGTGAGCGGCTGGCCGTTGGCGCCGAGAATGGCGCGGCCGTTGGCGTCGCGCTGAAAATTGCGCGAGGCGTCCGTGAGCGGACCCTCGGCCGAGACGTTAGTCTGCTCGGCACGCACGCCGCCGGTGAGTTTCAACCGGCGCTCGAAAAACGACGCGTCGGCGCGCAGGTAGGCGGAAGAGATGGTCTCCTCGATGTGCTTCGAGAGGTTCACTTCGGAGCGGTAGGCGTTGTTGCGGTCGAGCGTGATGTAGGCGGGGTTGGTGCGCGCGAGCGCGGCCAGGGCGGCATTGTCCACCCACTGGATGGCGGGGAAACCGAAGCCGGCGGGGCGTTGCGAAAAAATTCCGTCGAGCACAACGGCGGCGCTGTCGTCGTTGCCGACCGGCGTGAGGCTCGCGCGGCCGTCGGCGCCGACAAAATTGTAGGGCGACGTGAGCCCGCGCAGATCGCGCAGCGAGTGGCGCACATCGACACCGGCCTTGACCGTGACAGGCACGCGCCACGGCAAGTGACGCGCGGCGTTGGCGAACGCGGTGCGTTGCTCGTCGATCGAGTCCGACTCGATGCTGTTGGCCGTCGAGAGCGCGTAGGTGCCGATCTTCGTGAAGTCGACGGGCGCACCCGCGGCGTCGGTTACGGTGATCGCGCCGGGGCGCATGTAGTCAATATTGTCGAAGGAAACCGTGACGCCCGTGCGACGCGCGATGGAGCTGCTGAAGAATCCCTTTCCGAGATCGCGAAACGCGGTGTCGGCCTCCGAGTAGCCGAGGCCGGCCTCGGCGCGCCAGACGGGGCCGTGGTGGCGCCACGTCAGGCTGGGACTGAGCGACGAACCCGAGCGATGGCGCTCGCCGTTGGTGAGCCGGACCTCGCCAGCGCCGGCGGCGCCGCGCGTGTGCGTCAGCGAGAAATTTCCCGGCGCGACGCTGTTCACGAGAAAGGCGAGCGTGTGGTTGTGAAACTCCGCGCCGAAATCGACGCGGTGGATTGCGAAGGAGAGCCGGTCGTTGGGGCCGAGTTTGTAGTCAACTGTGGCGCCGACGGACGAGCGCGACTCGGTGCGCGGGCCGTCGCGCACGGTGAAGTCGGTGAGGTAGGGGCGGTCGGGCGTCGTGTCGGGCAGCGTGGTGCCGTTGGTCACGCCGAACGCGCCGCGCCAGGTGGCCACGAGGCCGTTGGAGTTGTGATATTGATCGGTGGAGCTGGCGGTGAGCGTGAAGCCGAAGCGCTTGTTTACGGGCACGACGGTGCTGAAATCGAAACCGGGGCGGACGGTGCGCGTGAGCCGGTTGTTGGACGCGGGAGATTTGCCGAGGTCGCGGGCGTTGTCGCGCATCAGGACGAAGACGCTGCCGTTGAACACCGGCTTGGAGCGCTCGAAGGCGCTTTGCGTGACCATGTTCACCGTGCCGGCGAGCGCGGAGCCGGGCGACTCGGGCGTCGGTGAATAGCTGACCTCGATGCGCGAGAGATTGTTGGTCGAGACGGAGTAGAGTTCGACCGCGCGGGTGGTGCTCGCCTGCGCGCTGGCGAGGCCGAAGCCATTGACCGTGACCGGAAGGTTCGCCGACGGCGTGCCGTTCATCCCGATCTGGCGCGGCTCGCCGGAATTGAATTCGGCGGTGATGCCCGGGAGAAATTTCAGGAGTTCGCCCACGTTGCCATCGGCGATGGTGCCGAATTCGTCGGCGGCGACGACGGACATGACGTTCGCCGCAAACCGCTGCGTGTTGATGGCGATCGCGGCGCCGCTCATCTCCTTCGTGGTGGCGACAACAAACCGGTCGAGCTTCACCGGCCCGCCCGCATCGCGTGCGCCGCGGAAACTCGCAGCGGCGAAATCAAACGAGACCGTCTGGCCGGCGGCGACGACGACGGATTGCACCTGCGGCATGATGCCGGTGTGAAACAGTTTCACCCGCGCGGTGCCCGCCGGGACACCAACGAGGCGATAGTGCCCGGCGGAGTCGGTGAAGGTTTCGAGCGCGGAGCCCTCGACCGTGATGCGCGCGGTTTCGAAATATTCCCCGGTCGTGAGGTTGACGACGCGGCCCTCGATGGTGCCGGACGGCGGGACTTGCGCGTGCGCGAGGGGGTGGGTGAGGGCGAGCAACGCGGCGGCGAGGCCGGTGAATGATCCGAAGTGCAAACGGGCGAGGTTCATGGCGGGATGGGGTTGGGCGCAATGGCACGGAACGGGAACGGGCGCAGAGCCGGGGAATGGCCGGGAGCCCGCTGGCCGGCCTTCAGCGTTCAAGGTTTTCTCAAGCCGGGCAAACTGGTTTTTCAGTCAGGCAAAAAGGGTCATTTTAATGTTTAATGTGTCGCCCACTTCTTCCGCTTGAGAGATCTCGGCATGGCGCAACATTGAACATTAAAACCCCGTCCGACTTGGGTCGACAACGCGCGCGGCGCCGACAACAGCGTTCACGCTGCCCGGATCCAATGGCAGAATCCGAATGACTTTGATGTTCGGTGATTCGCTCGCGAGGGGGTCCGCTGCGGCACCTGAGGAGGGTCACCAGTCCATGAACTCACCCTGACCGATCCAATTGGGCTAGGCCCGATTTATTTAGAATCTCCCTCCGGCCGCTGATCGACTTTCCAGCCGACGCACCGGAGTCTGCCTAAATTTATTTAAAACCGCTTAATCCTTGACCCCGAGGTGGCCGAAGTTTGACATTGAAACATCGTGAACCCCGCGATCATTGCCCCAAAAGCTGCAATTTGGCCAGAATTCCGCGCCCGACCGCCCCATTTCCATTGCATGAGTTCCGCGCCCCCCGTCGTCGGCCTCAGCCGAACCCGCTGTCATCTCGAAATCGCTTCATTTGCCACCACCTAACCCCCATCCCGCCATGCCCCTCCCCTTAGACCCCTCCCCCTCGCAAATCCAGTTTCCTAGCAATAATAATAGTGACACTCCGGGCTTGCACCCCCGCGGCGCGAGCCGCCTGACACCGTCACCTCACTCCCCCAACCTACCCATGCGCCTGATCCCGCTCCTACTCTGCGCCTTCCTTGCCGGCCCGCTGGCCGCCCAGACCTCCGCCCGCACCGGCGTTGTCACCGGGCAGGTCATCAACCAGAACACCGGTTACGTCCTGACCAGCGCTTTCGTGGGCACCGCGGGCTCGTTGATGATGGAGGCCACGGACAACAACGGAATGTACCGCCTCGTGCTGCCCGAAGGGCCGCAGACCATCGTCGTCAGCTACTCCGGCCTGGATGAACAGCGCCTCGGCGTCGAGCTGAAGGCGGGCCAGGAGGTACGCCGCGACGTCGCGCTGACCTCCGCGCTCTACAAGATGGACAAGTTCGTCGTGAAATCGATCCGCGAGGGCCAGGCCGCGGCGATCAACGAGGAGCGGTCCGCGGCGAACGTGAAGACAGTCGCGGCGATCGACGCCTTCGGCAACCCGGGCGCGGCGGTCGGCGAGCTGATTATGCGCCTCGCCGGCATCTCGGTCGATGGCTCGGGCGGCAAAGTCGATGCCATCTACGTGCGCGGAATGAGCCAGGACTTCTCCTCCCTGCTGATGGACGGCAACCAGATCGCGGTGTCTGGCGGCTCCTCGGTGAGCTTGAGCAACGTCTACTTCGGCCAAGTGAGCTCCGGTAGCGTTGCCTCGTTGGAGGTGATCAAGGCCCCGACGCCGGACATGGACGGTAACGCGATCTCCGGCTACCTGAACCTCCGCACCAAGCGTGCGTTCGACCGAGCGCCGGGCCGGGTCATTACCCTCACGGCCGGCTACTCCTACATCAAGGATTACCAGCACAGCAGCGTGCCCTTCAGCACGCCGTTCGAACCCTCGCTGATCGACGTCAATTACTCGGATGTGCTGAGCGTCTTCGGCGGGAAGAACAACCTGGGCATCAGCGCGACCTTCAACCGCACCATCACTAACAACGTGATCAACGAGATCGGCCACCGCACGGCGGCCGGCAACAGCGACGCCTACTGGGTGCCGCCGGAGCTCTCGCGAGCTCCCGTCAGTGAGCCGCTGCTGCGGGCCGCGGGCGCCGGCCAATGGGGCAACCTCGGCACCCAGACCCCCTCCAACAACACCGCGATCTCCATCGACTACAAGATTAGCGACCGTTCCTCGGTGTACTTTAAGAACACCATCAACCTGATCCAGCGGCGGAGCGGCTCCAACAACGCCTACTTCCGCTGGCTGGCCACCGCGCCGCGCGCCGCCTCCAGCTTCAAGCCCGGTTCGAACTTCAACGTGGTGAGCATCGCCGACGGGGCCGGCACGATCGACACCCAGTCGGTGCTCTACCTCCGCGAGACCCGCGCCTCCACCTGGGCAGCCGGCTGGGAGACCAAGCTCTGGGACGGCAGCGGCCTGCTTAAGGTCGACGCCAATTTCTCGAAGAACATGACCCACTACCCGAAACTGCACCAGCTGGGCGCCCGCCTGCGGGGCGTTTCTTGGGTGCTGGACCGGGAGGACGGCGGCCTGATGCCGCGGATCACCCAGAGCGGCGGCCCCGACTGGAGCAACCCGATCAATTACATCATCCGGCCCGATGCCCAGCTGATCAATTATCAGGCTCCGGCGGAACGCAGCGGCGCCAGCGTTGACCTGCAGCGGACCTTCGCCACGCGCTTCCCGCTGATGCTCAAGACGGGCATGAAGCAGGCCAACTTCAAGCAGCAGCAGCTGCGCGATCTCGTCTACTATACCTACGCCGGCCGCCCCACCACGCCCGAGAACGGCGGCCTCACGCCCTTCCTCGGCTACAATATGCAGGTTTCTGAGGGCAAGTACGGCCCCTTCCCCTTCGTACAGCTCGCGGAGACCGGCAACCCCGGCGACCCGTTCGCCAACCGCGCGAACTGGACCCAGTCGCCGGTGGACGTCTGGAACACCGTGTACCAGTCGCTGGCCAACGACGCGGCCTTCGATAGCACCGTGAACGCCGCCTACGTGATGGGCGACGCGAGGTTCGGCCTGCTCCGGGTACTGACCGGCCTGCGTTGGGAGGAGACCCGTTCAAGCGGCTCGAACTACCTCCGCATCTCCAACGCGAACAACAACGCCAACGCGACCCTCACCGCCGAGCAGAACGCGGCGCGCGCCCGGGACAATTTCAGCAAGTGGACCACGCAGGGCACGAAGTACGACCATATATTCCCGGGCCTGCACCTCGTCTATTCGATGACCCGAAACACCCAGGTGCGCGCGAGCTACAACGCCACGATCACCCGGCCGAGCCCGACGAACCTACTCCCCGCGATCGTGCCGAACGAGCTCAGCCAAACCCTGTCCTCGGGCAACCCGGCGCTAAAGCCCTACACTTCCGACAACTACGAGCTCTCCTTCTCGCACTTCCTGGGGGGGATCGGCCAGATCTCGGCCGGTGGTTTCTACAAGGACATCAGCAATTACTTCCGCTCGATCCGCTCGGTCGTCGCCGAGGGCCCGAACAACGGCTACGCCGGCGACTACGCGGGCTGGCAGCTCTCGCGGAACGAGAACGTGGGCAGCGCCTGGATCAAGGGCCTCGAGTTCAACTACAGCCAGCAGTACACGATGCTGCCCGGCATCTGGCGCGGCCTTGGCTTCTTCGCCAACTACACCTACCTGAAGACGTACGGGGACTACGGCGCGGCCACCGGCAGCACCAGCCGCCTCCCCCTGCTCACGCCGCACACGTTTAACACCGGCTTCTCCTTCATCTACAACGGCCTCGTGGTGCGCCTGATGGGCAACTACCGCGGCGAATTCTTCCGTTCGACCGTGGCCGGCCTGCCGACCCGCGCGGCGGCCTATGACACCTACCAGCACAGCCGCACGCTGATCGACCTGAAGTTCCAGTACGCCTTCAACCAGAAGTATGTGCTCAACGTCGACCTCTACAACCTGACGAACGACTACACGAACAACGACTACGTGCACGTCTACAACCGGGAGATGTTCACCTACGCCGCCGGCTCCGGTTCCGCGGTCCGGCTCGGGCTCACCACGCGGTTCTGAGTCCAGTTACCCGCCGGTCGGCGCGACCTGAACCAAGCTCAGCGCGCCACCCGCCGACTGGCCATTCCCGTCTCGTAGCGGTCGACCCACCCGCGGTGCCAGGCGCGGTAGTCGCCGGCCTCGAGGTAGTGGCTCGCCTAGACCATCAGGCCCAAGTAGGCGTGAAGGTTGTGCCTCTTTTCCTTCGTTTGCTCCAACTGGCGCGGTGAGCCCTTGCGCGATTACCACACCATCGTCCAGCTGCTCGCCAATTCAACGACGGCCGAAAGACTGACCGTCCGCTGCCGCTGAGATCGCCTCAAGTGTACTCTCGGGCGGAAAGTCACCGGGAGCGAGATGGCTGCTAGAAACATTACGCCGATGCGATTCCCTGGTGATGAAACTACCTCATTCATCCTAATGGCTCTGCTGAGTTGTGCAGGTTAATTATTGACGCTTCCTAGGGGCCGATGGCGCGATTCAAGAGGTTGCGGGTGATTTGTTGGACGCGCGCATCCGGCCCGTTGGGCCGCGACCAATGGGACCACGGAACCATATGGCCGGGCGGCGATGCGAGGCCCTGCGCCCAAAAGATCGTCGCCGCATTAAAAATGAAATTATTTTTTGGCCCGGGGAAAATCGTCGCAGTGTAGCGACTGGGAGTGACGCCGCTTGCCCAGACTAAACCCTCAGCGACCACTTCGAGCCCAGGTATTTTTGCGGGGGCGCCGTGGTGTTCCCAGCCGACCAAGCCGGGAATGTGATCCCCTTTTTTCATTCCGGTCCCGGCAAAGATCCAGTGGTCTGGTCGGGTGCAGGTCCAGTCTCCGCCCCCGTTGAAGGGAACCACGGTGCGGGCGCCGATGATCGCGCTTTCGTCGGGACCGGCCCGCTGGTAGTCATTCGAAAAGACGGCGCGCACCTTCTCAATTTCAGAGTCGGTGACTCCGGCGAAGTGGCCGACGCGCTCGATGGTGCGGCGGGGGCGACCGTCGGTCGCAGCGGCGAAAGGGCTGACCACGAAGACGGAATTGCCGCACAACCATAAGACATTCACGCCAGCGGCGATGGCTTGTTCGACGGCGGTGTATTGCGCGGGGTCCCAGTACTCGTCGTGCCCCACACTGAGGAACGCCTTGGCCCGGGTGAGTTGCGTCGCGTCGAGGCAGTCGCTGTTGGAGCAGTAGGTGACGTCGTAACCGTATTGCTCTAGCCAATACGCGAGGGGAAACTCGAAGCAGAGCCACTCACCGGAGCCGAGTGACTGGGGGTTTTCGTAAATCTGCGCATATTTTCCGTAGGGGCGATCGAAGCTGACGGCGACGCCGCGGACTTGGGAGCCGCGCGGGTCAGTGTAGAGCGAGGTATTTTCGGGCCATTTGTTGTAGGCTTGCCAAGTGTTATCGCTGCACTGGAGGAGGAGATCGGCGCGGCGGAGGTCGCGCACGATGAAGACGATGTAGTTTTGCCAGTAGGGTTGGCCTGCGGTGGCGGGTAGCGTGGTGAGCCGGCCGAGGTAGACGCCACTGGGCCAGTCGGTGGGGATTTTCAGGGTTGTCGTTCGGTTCCAAGTGCAGGCCACAAGCCGCTTGGCGCCGGCGGTGGGGATCGGCTGGGGCTGGCCGTCGAAAGGCCCGAGGGTGGTCAGCAGACGAGCGCCACAACCCCCGTAGTAGCCGGTGCGAAAAATTTCTAATTTGAAACGGGCCGCGGGTGCGGTGCTGACGAAGATGTCGAGTGATTCTCCGGCGAGGACGGATTGCTTCGAGCAGTAGCCCTCAACCTCGGGAGCGCGCACACTCTGGGCCTTGCTGAGGCGGACGCGGTTGAGTTGCCAGTCGGTGGTACCGGGGCGTCGATTTTCATCGGCGATGAGCGAAGAGGGTTGGGGAGAGCTGGCGGCGTGGCTGGCGGTAAACCCACTGGCGAGGGCGGTGGCCGCGGCGGTTTTGATAAATTGGCGGCGGTCGAGATCGCGAGGGTCGGGCGAATGCATAGCGAGGGAAGGGAAAGGGGATGAGGAAGGAGCGGCGGACGGGTAGCGGGAGAAAAGGGAACAGGAGCGGCGGACCTCGAGGGAGGTTGCAGAAGGAGAAGTCGCGCGGCGAGCTGAGAATAGCTGGGACGTATGCTGGTGCTGGTTTGCTGAAGATTTTGACCGCGGATGCCACGGATGGCGCGGATGAGGGATTTTTGATCCGTGTCATCCTGAAATCCGTGGGGACCAGCCGAACGGAGTCAGGTAACATGAGCAGCTAAAGAAGGAGCCACGCGCGCCGCGCGGTGTCCGACATTGCCGCCATGATCTACACTGGAATCGATTATCACAAACGTTACTCGGTGGCCTGCACGCTCGACGCGCAGGGCCAGAAGCTCCACGAAGCGCGGATCGACGGCAACGTCCCCGCGGCTTTTGCCGCCTACTTCAAGAAACTCGGCACGCCCAGCGAAGTCGTCATCGAGGCCTGCTGGAACTGGGGCGTGCTCTACGACCTGCTCGAGGACACGGCCGGCGTCGCCAAGGTCGTGCTCTCGCACCCGGCGAAGAACCGCATCATCGCGGACGCCCAGATCAAGAACGACCGCATCGACGCCAAGGCGCTCGCGACGCTCCTGCGCGGCGACTTCGTGGCGCGCGTCGACGTGCCGTCACGCGACGTGCGCCAGCGCAAAAACGTCGTGCGCCAACGCCTCTGGCGCGCGCGCGTGCGCACGATGATCCGCAACCGCATCCACTGCGTGATCGACCGCCACCCGCTCCTTGAGCGTCCCGCCGTGAAGGACATTTTCAGCAACTAGTATTACTCTGTTAAGTTCATTGCCAAAAAAAACCGAATTCCCATAGGGAGTGTCACGTAATACGTGACACTTTTAAGAGACGTTTTTTCAGAGGAAAATAACAGAGTAATACTAGGGGAAAGCGTGGATGAAGCGCGCATCAGGCAAAAAGGGTCATTTTAATGTTTAATGTGTCGCCCACTTCTTCCGCTTGAGAGATCTCGGCATGGCCCAACATTAAACATTAAAACCTGGCTCCATGCTTAATCCCTTCTTCCGCAAAAGGGATCTCGGCATGGCCCAACATTAAAACCTGACTCGTCCGACTTTCCTGACCGCGCGGTGCTGCTTGAGGAGGCACTCCGGCCCGTCGAGGAGCTGCATCTTGGCGTCGTTGGAGCAGCACACGACGACGCCGGCGAAAAATTTACCCGCGTCATGCACGCCCGTAAACGCGTTCGCCAACCTTCCACCCGTCGCGGTCTCGACCACGGCGGAGGCCAGGCCCTCCAGCATCAGACCGGCGGTGCGCCAGAGTCGATTTCGGTTCGTGAGAAAATGGTTCGCAACAGGAACGACTCCATCAATTCCCGCGCACCCGCAGCCGGGCCGTAAAGCTCCACTGTCCTTTCACATTCTGAATCTTGAGGAGAAACTGATTCTTCCCCTTTTTCAGCCGCAACGGCACCACGTCATCGTCGAGGCGACTCGGCCGGTCGATCCACCGATCGACCGCCATTTCGCCATTGAGCCAGAGTTTCATGCCATCGTCGCTGCCGATGCCCAGCCACGCATCCGTGTCGTTGGCGACTTCGATTTCCGTCCATGCGTAGCCGACGCAGTAGTCGAGGTCGCCGTTGCTGGCACCATCCATGAAGTCGACGAGTCCGTCATTCGGATTCATTTTTTTCCACGTGAGTTTGGTGCCGTCGACCGTGAGTTTTTCTCCCGCCGTCGGCTGCACCGTCCCGGCGCCACCGGTGTCCTCAAACCAATCGCTGTTAAATGAATTCGACTGCGAGGCCTTCGAGATACCTTTGCCCGTGCCCGCCTTGACCGCCTGCATCATGAGCGTGCCATCCGCGCCGACGCTCGCGACCTTGGAAAATGACTGCTCCGGCACGCGGATCGCTTTCAACACCAGCCAGCTCTTGAAGGGCAGATCGACGCGCGCCTCACCGTTGATCCACGCCGCGTCCGCCGCCAGCTGTGGGTCGGGCGGACCCACTTTGATGGAGTAAGTGTAACTGCCCGGCACCGGCACACCGTTCTCGATCGCCGGTACAAAGAAACTCATTTTTCGGATGGCCTCGGCGATCGGTGCCTTCACCGCGGCGGGCATTTCCGATCCGGGCAACAGTTCCACGGTGCCGACCGTGCCGTCGGCTGCGACCGCGAGCTTGGCCTCGATCCGCGCAATACCGTTTTGCCTCAGCCCTTCGACCCGAAACATTTCGGCCAACAGCAGCGGCTCCGCCCGGCCCTGGGCAAACTCCCGCGGCCGCACCGCGCCGAGGTAATGCGCCCGGTCACGCGCGGTGCGCGGATTGGCCGGATTGAGCTGCCAGAGCATAGCGCTCACACCGTCCACGAAGCGCATGAGATCAACCACCTCATTGGCCGGTCCGCCAAACAGCGGCACGCCCTCGCGTGTCATCAACATCATCACAAAACCGCCGCCCGGCACGAAGCGCGAGAGGTGCTTCATGTCCGATTGTTTTTTGGGATCGACGATGTTCCAGGCGCGGTTGGACGGCAGCGCCTTCGCATCGAAGCCGGAATCCCACGTGCTCATAACCACCGACGCCACGCGACCCGGATAGACCCGTTGGATGCGACTGAGAAACGGCGCGAGGTTGTCGAACAGCCGCCAGGAGCCACCGCTCTGCCGCGAGCGAAAGAGCACGATGAACAACTCCGGCTCGGGCAACTTCGTCAGGTCCACCTCCTTCAGTTTGCCACTCTCCACGCGCATCAGGCGTCCGATGAATTCGCTCGAAGCCTTGCCCTGCGCCTCACTCCATTTCGGTGCCCGCGGCGGCCGGCCCGCCGTCGCCTCGTGGAACCGCACACACTCCTCCGGCGGCAGCGTGCGCATCGGAAAAAATTTGCTGGTCGTCCCGCCCGTCCGAAACAGCACCAGCGGCCCCATCGCCTCGACGGGTTCGCCCTTGAAGGTCCCGCCCTTGACGTCCTTCCACTCCATCATGGCCGCATCCGCCGCGCGACCGGCCGGCGCGACGAGACCAAGGAAGATGAGGACCGACCAAATGGATTTAGACATGGGGTGGACGGATAAAAACGTGGCGCGCGAGAAAACAATATTTCCGTTGCGCAGCGCGAGGTCATTTTCGATCCCACGCCACTCCGATGGGCTTTCCCTTTTCCGCACCGTCCCGCATGACTCACCACCGATGAACGTTTCCCCTGCCCTCTCTCGCCGAATCAGGCAAAAAGGGTCGGGTTTTAATGGTTAATGTGTCGCCCACTTCTTCCGCAGGAGAGCTCTC
>Ga0049085_10000890_pt1 | contig 11771 bp, 8 predicted proteins | sample GreLakmeSU08MSRF_FD_66721 | JGI IMG/M metagenome (GOLD analysis project Ga0049085, IMG submission 66721) | Freshwater lentic microbial communities from great Laurentian Lakes, MI, USA - Great Lakes metaG SU08MSRF | ecosystem: Environmental > Aquatic > Freshwater > Lake | place: Great Lakes... | reverse complement strand
GTAGATTTTTTCGCCGCGGGCGAGTGAGGCCTTGTTCCAACCGCGGATCAAACCTGCGTGATCGAGCGAGCGCTCGTAGTCGGGGAGGGCGGATTCGGGGAGCAGCGGCCCGCCGGGCAGGAGCGTGGCGTCTTGCGCGGCAGTGAGGTGGGCGGCGCCGGTGAGACCGCAGGCGAAGGCAAAACCAAGGGCGGCGCGGCGGATATTTTTCATGGGGAGCATCGCAACGCGAAAACCGACCGTGGGGTTGTTCGAGTCACGAAAAATGGCGGGTATTGTTTATTCTCCATGGGTCAATACTCCGAACCTTGCTTCGGCTAGCGACGAGGAGGGAGCGCGTTTTCTGCATCAAGGCTACGCTGGCGCGCTCGGTAGCTGAACACGAGTTCTCGGGGAAACATGATCGTGAACAGCCAAGGCACAACCAAGGCACAGGTGCCCAGACCGAGGAGAATGAGGGCTTTCTTGCCCTCGAACCCAAACCCGATCCCCGCCAGCAAAAGGCCGAGCGCGGGGAAATAAGCCACGGGGACGCGTGAGCCGGCCGCTAGGGCGATGGCGAGCACGATGGAGAAACCGGCGACGATGGGTGGATAGACGCCGAGGACCAAGCCGGTGACGAAGGCGAACGGCGCGTGCGCGGAGTCCTCTTCCTTGCAGATGAAGGTCTGGAGGCCGACCGCGATGACCATGACCGCGCCCTCGGTGCCGAGGACGCTGTAGCGCATGAAGCCCGCGACGCCGGGAGCGTGTGTGAGGGCTTGGATCAGCAACCAGCCACCGAGCGCGGCGCGGCCGAGGTCGATCCAGTGGAGGCCGAGGGTGAAGATCGACGACCAGTGTCCGTCCCAATCGGACGAGATGGCACGAAAGCGGATTTTTTTGCCGTGAAAAAGCCCGATGGGAAGCAGGAGGAGGCAAAGGGCGGGAGCAAACGTGAGCCAGTCAATGATCATGCGGAGCGGAAAGAGGGCGGAACGAGCGGTGGTCAGGGCGATAGAAAGCGGACTGGTCGTCAGCGTGAGGAGCTCCGCGCAGGGAGCGAGGAAGATGTTTTTTGGGCGCCTTTACCGAGCGCAAACGGGTGACCGTTCGTGAGGGGTGTTTTGCCTGTCGAAACAAAGGTTGGGTACTCGGCGAAGCGTTTTCCTCGCCTGATGCGAGCGCGTCAGGGTTTTGGGAGGGCCGAGGCTGACGGAGTGGGGGCCGGGTGCTCGAGCGATGGAGCGGGTGGCGGGGCGGTGTCAGCGGGAGCGAGGGAGCGGAGGAAATTAGTCGGGCTCGCGACGAAGGACCAATCCGGTTTATCGAGTGTACCGCTGAGCTTTACTTCAAAAATATTTGAGAAGGGCGTGAGCACGGCGCCCACGACGCTCTTGAGCAGGCTTTGGCTTTCCTGAAACGGAAAGACCTTGGCCTTGAAGTCGAGTTCCCGGCGGTCGAGGGCGAAGTTGCCGTGGGCTTCGATCACTGAATTGGCTCCGCGGAGGGTGAGATCGGGGAAGGTGAGTTTGGCTCCGTCGATTTGGAAGGTGGTGCGGGCGGTGTTAAAGCGGAGCGCGGTGAACGTGAAGAGCTCCGAGAGGAGGCCGAGGAGTTGTACTTCGCCGAGGCCAGCGCCCTGCAAGGTGGCCTGACCGGCGCCGTGGTAGCTGAGGAGGTCATGGTAACTGCCTTCCGCGGCGGCGCTGAGGTCGAGGCGCACGTGGGCTTTTTCTTGCATGAATTTTCCCGGGGGCGGGGCGGGCAGGCCTTTTTTTTGCGCGTCGAAGGCTTGCAACGTGGCGACCGCACGACTGAGGCCGCCGTCCTTCAGCGTGTAGTCAAAACGGATACGGCGAGCGGTGCCCTGTCCGAAGATTTTCGCGTTCCCGGTGAGCGTGCCTTCGGCGAAGCGGGCCTGCATGCTCGTCAGGTCGATGTCGTTATCCTGGGTGGTGGCGGTGAACACGAGGTCCTCGAGGGGGAAGTCTTGAAAACGAAACGCTCCGGTCGTGCGGCCCGAGATCTGAAACGTCGTGTGGACGCCGCCGGGGGCGGCAGGGCCGTCGATTTGGCCGATGACCTTCAAGGCCGGCGGAGCGGACCATTTGAAGGGTGAAAAAATCGACTCGCCCAAGGGGCCCAGCATCGTGACGGCGACCGACGGGTCGAGCGAGGACGCGACGTCAAAGCGGAGCGAACGTCGCTCCAGCGAGACGGGATCGCTGGTGTAGGAAAAGGAGCCTTGGGCGGTGCCGGTGGCGTGGGTGGCGAAAACATCCGGAGCGTCGACGAAGCCCGGGCGAATGAAGAGGCGCGCACGCACGCGATCCAGGGCACCGCCGCGGATGACGGGTTTCGCGCTGTCCGCAAAAACGAATACGTTTGAAAGGCGGCCTTCGGCCCAGCGACCGGCGACCTCCACTTTGGCGGCGGGTGGGGCGACGGGAAATTCGAGTTGGCGGAAGAAATTGGGCCACCAGTCGCGAAACCAACCGGAGATCGCGAGCGGACGAAGGCTTCCTTCGAGGAGAAAGCGGTAGTCGAAGGTGACGAGATCCTGGGCGAACGTGCCGTGCGCAACATTTTCGCCGATGCGGACCGCGACTTCGGACGCGTGGAAATGGCGGCCATCGAAAGCGAAGACCGCGCGGCCTTCGTCCAGAAGGACGCGGTAAGCGTTGATGCCGTGGAAGGCGACGCGGGCGGAGAGGTGCTCAAATTTCCAGCCGGGGCCGAGGCGGGCCTCGCCGGCGGCGTGATCGAGGGTGGCGAAATTAAAATATTTCCGGACGTCGACGCGGATGCTTTCACTCAAGGGCTGGAGGATCGTGTTCGAGATCGTGCCATCGAAGCGCACGGTGGCGGTTTGCGCGGCGAGGTCGGCCTCGATTTGAAAGGCGAGCGGCGCCCCCATGAGGAGGCCGTGGACGGTGGCGGTGAGTTGCGGGAGAGGCCCGGGCGTGAGGTTGGCGACCACGGATCGTGCGGAGAAACCGGCGGCGGAAAGTGAATCGGCCGAGACGTCGAGCTCGCGGGGGAGGAACTGCAGACGGCTGGGCCGCAGCGTGCCTTGGACGAGGGCGTGCACCTGGAGCGCGTGGGCGCCGAAAGGGAGCGCGAGGGAATCGGCGGTGAGATCGAGCCGTGCGGTCACGGGGGCGTCGCCGAAGAGAGGAATCTTGGTGACGATGTGCAGCCCGTGGGCCTGCACGGGTTGGGGGATCGTGAGCTTCAGACCGCGGGCGAAGAGCGTGACGCGTGCGATGGCGATGCGCGATTCCGAGGGGGCGAGTTCGAGTTGCAGGGTGGGCTGGTCAAGTGCGGTGAGTTGGGCGGAGATGGCGACGAGCTGGCGGGAGATGGCGGGGTAGTTGCGGGCGAGAAATTCGGCGATCGGCAGGGAGTCGGCGCGGGTGGGGTCGCGTGGCGGGAGGTGAATGGCGCCGTGGGCGATGAGTGAAATGCCGGCGACGCGGCCGGAGAGTTGCGCGAGTTCGAGGGATTGCTCGTGCGGAACCAAGGTCGTATCCAGATCCCGGAGGATTTCCTCGGCCCGGCCGCTGGGCGAGAGCATCGCGGGGATGGCGAGGGTCGCGCCGGAGAGGCGGAGTTCGCGGGGCTCAAATTGCCCGCGCGCGAGCGCCCACGGATCGAGGCGCACGTAAATGGCGCGGGCGGAGATGATGGGCTCAACGAAAGCGGGGAGGGAGAGCCGGGCGTTTTCGATCAAGACGCGACCGGTGGGGTCAAACGAGGTGCGACCGAAAGTCGCGCGGACGCCGGAGGCGGCGAGGCGCTCCTCGATTGAGCGGAGCAAAAAGGCGGGGACTTCCAGTTCCTGTTGGGTCGCGATGTAGGTTTGGGTGGCGAGCAAGCACGCGAGGAGCAGCCAGCCGGACCACAGGGTGACGGAGAACGCGCACGCGCTGCCCCAGCGGGTGCCGATCCAGAGGTAGTTTAACGTGCGGCGCATGGGGGCGGCGGCGGCAGGTGGACCGAAGTCGCCTTACTTGGGGGGCGCGCCGGGGTCGCGGGGGCCGTAGGTTAAGGTCCAGAGCGCATCGAGGAGGGTTTGTTCGATTTCGAAGACGGCATCGAATTCCTTGGAGCCGGCGAGTTGCTGGGCGCCGCCGACGCGTTCGCTAAATAAAATCGTCCGGGTGCTCGTCTGCTCGCCGCCTGTGCCGCCCGGAAGCGATACGGTCGCTTCGAGTTTGTAGCTCCAGGGCCGGTCATCGCCGGCGACGGTGACGCGCTCGGTGAAGGTGTCTTGAACATAGCGTTTGGCGCGCGGCGTGCGGAGTTGAGCGACGAGCACCTCGAGGGCGGATTTTTTTGTGACGGGCTCGGCGGTGAAGACAGTGAGCCAGGATTCGTTGGCGGCGAGCTTGTGGGTGTAGAGCGGGGCAGCGTCCGCTTGAGTAGAGGTGAGAGTGAGGGCCGTGATCGTCGCGGTGGGAGGGAGGGCGGGGAGTTGGCGTTCGCGCCAGTCGCGGGGGGTGAAGGAAAGTTCGCGGGCGAGGTCGAAGTCGACGGCGTAGATGGAGCCCTTGGGGTTGGTGAGCGGATCGAGCCGGGCGTAGAGCGCGCCTTGGGCGTCGGTGCCGAGTTGGAGCGTGACGGTGGAGGACGGGTTGAGTTTGGCGGGTTGGCCGTTTGGGGAAGGCGCACCGGCGCTGGCGAGGGTCAAAATCACTTCGCGCTCGGGGCGGTTGAAGCCCCATTTTTCCAGGTCGGCATTGGTGGGCGCGTCACTCATGAAACCCCCGGCATCTTTGGCGGCGAGGAGGCTGAGCTGTTCGAGCAAGCGTTGGACGACGGCGCGATCGGCGGGGAGCGTCTGTGGTCCGGACGCCGGGGCACCCCGGCGGACGATTTGCCAAGGGGCGTCGGCGGTGGTGGTGCCGGCGTCAATACGTTGCAGGGTGAGCGGCGGCTGGTTGGGAGCGGTGAGGGCAACGGCGGTGACGCTCGGGAGTTCGAATTCGAGGAGGCGTTTTTCGCGGAGGCTGACTTGGGCGTTGCGCAGGGTTTCGACGAGGGCTGAAGGCACGGCGACCGTGAAGAGGGCCGCGCGGCCTTCGAGCTGGGCGTAGTATTCGACGGACGCGGACAGGTCTGGCGGAAGTGGAGCGTTGAGGGTTGAGGGTGGAAGGTTCGGAGTCGGTGAGCCGGCCGGCGGAACGGGTTCGCCGAGGAGGAGGGTTTCGCGTCGGTTGGTGCCCTCGAGGCTGATGCGGAGTGAGGGGGTGGTGGCGGGGAGAATCGCTGGCGGGGTGGCGGGGCTGAAGGATTTGACGCGGAGATTATTGAGGCCGGTGATCGCCAGATCGATGGCGGTTTTGCTGGCGCGCGCGTTGTTGATGATGGTGTCGAAGAGCCAGCGGTTATTCTCGCGGCGGATGCGGAGGCGCACGGCGCTCGATTGCACGAGGAGCCCGTGCGCTTCGTAGACGGGCACTGTGAGGAGGGTATCGGCGCGGAGTTTGTCGAGGCCGAGCGAAAGGCTGTCGGCGAGACCACGGGCGACGACGTGGATGCGTTCGCTGTCGGGGGAAAGTACATACAAACGATTGCCGATATTGGTGGCGTCGCCGATGCGCAGCGTGATTGGGCGTTGAGCGTTGAGCGTTGCGAGCGGGTCGCCAGACGCGAAGGAGACGGTGAGTTTGGGGCGGTCGAGGCCGTAGTCGGCGAGGGACATGCTGTTGCTCGCGAGATCCTTGGCGCTGAAGCTGGAAACGTTTTCGAGGAGCTGGAGCTCGTGAATGATGCTGCTGACGGCGTGGGGATTGGCGGGCCACTCGAGGGGTTTGGTGAGCCACCACGTGTCGCCGCGACGGGCGAGGGCGAACGAGCCGCCCGGGGCGGTGCTGGTGACTTCTAGGGTTCGGATGTCGGCGGCCTCGGGGCCGAGCACGCGGCTGCGGGCGTCGCGGGCGCGAGGCTCCGTCAGCCACAGGCGCTCGAGTTTGAAGATAAAAAAGAACAGCGCGACGTTCAGGAAGACGAGGACGAGAGTGACTTTGGTGCGCATACAAAAAGTTTAAGTCGGAAGTTTAAGTTCAAGGACCGGGCGGCGCGAGTCGGTGGCGTTTGGTTTTTCTGCGACTTGAACTGCTTACTTCAACGGGCGCGCGGCGCGCCTCAGCGCCGCCTCGCCCAATAGACCGCGAGGCCGAGGAGGGCGGCGAGGCCAGGGAGGAGGAAGAGGAGGGCGTAGCGAAGTTTCAAGAACACATCGGCGCTGAGGGAGAGCTGGAAGCGCTCGATGGGGCGGGCGGGGACGTTGAGCTGGGTGTCGCGGTCGACGGTCCAATTCACGGCGTTGAGGAAAATATTCAGATTGCCGGCGTTGACGATGCGGTTGTTCACGGGGAGATCGCCGCTGCCGAACGCGACGAGGCGACCGCCGCGGACGCTGAACGGCAGGTTGTCGCGGACGGCGAGACGCTCGGAGGCAACGATGACGCCGAGGCGGTTGGCGGGGTCCATGCCGGGAAGGGGACTGATGTCGATGCCGCGGTTGAAGCGAGGGAGTTGGCTGAGGTCGCGGTAGCTGACCTCGCCCCACGCGGACGTCGAGGTGGCGGCGACGGTCACCGTGTTGAGGCTGGTGCCGGTGGTGCGACCGGGGTCGGGGCGCACGGTGCGGGTGCGGCCGAGCAGGAGTTTGAATTGATAATTGATGAGTGTCTGGGTGATGGGGTGGGTCTTGTCGAAGGCGAGAATGACCAGCTCGCCGCTGTCGCTGACGTTCTCGGGGCCGGTGTCGAACACGAGGTCGTCGTCGACGAGGACGCCCCAGTCGAGCAAGAGGTCTTCGAGGCCGTGGGCGTAGCCGGGAGCGAGGAAGAGGAGGAGCCGGCCGGCCTGGGCCCGGAGGTATTCACGGAGGAGTTCCTGCTCGGCGGGGGTGTAGCGGCTTTGCGGTGCGACCGCGATGAGGAGCGCGGCATCGGCGGGGATCTTGCGGCTGACCGCGAGGTCGAGGCCGTCGACTTCGAAGTTCCGCACGCGGAGTTGATCGCGCGCGACGGTGAGGCCGCGGTTGCCGTCGGGTTCATCGGGTCGGAGTTCGCCGTGGCCGGCGAGGAAGTAGATTTTCTTGCGGGCGGGACTGGACACATCGAGGAGGGCGGCGGTGATGGCCTGTTCGCCGAGGAAGGCGGCGCGCTGCTTGTCCTTGTAGCGGTAGAGTTCGGCGAGGGGCACGGCGCGGCGGTTTTCGCCGCAGACGAGGAGGACCACGTCAGACTGTTCGAGGCCGAGGGCTTCGGCTTCGCGGCGGTTTTGATAAACGTCGAGGTATTTGACGGTGATCTTTCCGGCGGGATAGGCGTCGCTAGCGTTGGCGTATTCGCGGAGCAGGCCACGGACCTGAGTGTTCTCTTGGTCGTCGCCGACGGTGGCGACGATTTGCACGGGGCGGTCGAGTTGCCGGAGGTAGGAGAGGGTCTCGGGCGAGAGGGAGAAACTGCGATGTTGGGTGAGGTCGCGGCGCCAGTGGAGGTTGCGGGCGAGGTAGTTTAGGCCGCCGAAGAGCGTGAGGAAGAGCACGGCCTGCAGCACGAGATTGATGGTGCGGATCCAGCGGGCGGTACGGAAGCTGTCGGGGGAGGACAAGGCGGAGCGGAGTTAGCTGAGAGCTGGGAGTGGAGCGTTGAGCGTCAGGCGTTGGCAAGCGGTGGGCATGGAGTGCTGTGGCGGGTATGATTGGGTTCGGTCGCTCAACACTCAACTCTCCGCTTTCAACTTATGAATGCAGCAGTTTGGCTTCGACTCCGAGGATGCTGAAGATGAGGGCGAGGACGGTGCCGCTGAAATAGAACAGTATCTGGCGGGCGTCGATGACTCCGCGGGTGAAGTCTTCGTAGTGGGAGAAAATCTGGGCGTAATCGACGGCGGATTTGACCGGGGCGAAAATATCGCGGTTGAGCCACGTGGCATCGGCGAGAAAACGGACCCCGACGATCAAACCGGCGAGCATCGCGAAGCAGAGGATACCGGCGACGGATTGGTTGCGGGAAAGGGAGCTGGCGAAGACGCCGACGGCAATGAAGAGCAGGCCGGATACGGCGACGAAGAGGTAGCCGCCGATCAAGGGGCCCGAGTCGAGAAAGCGGGAGTCGCCGGCGAATTTTTTCAGGATGTAGAAAAATCCGCCGGTTGATGCCCACAGCGAAACGTACAGGAGGTAGGCGGCGGAGTATTTGGCGAGGACGACCTCTGTGGTCGTAACGGGAGTGGTGAGGAGGGTTTCAATCGTTCCCAGGCGGCGTTCTTCCGCGAGGCACTTCATCGTGAGGAGCGGGACGATGAAGAGGACAGGGAACCAGAAAATGGAAAAGAAAACGTGGGCGGGTGAGGTGTCCTGCGGGGTCTTGCTGTAGCTTTCAAGGATGCCGGTGAACATGAAACCCATGACGCCGAGAAACATGACGGCCGCGATGTAGGTGCTCGGGTTGACGAGCAACATGCGGACTTCGTGACTGAGGAGAGTGAGGTAGTGTTTCACGAGGAAATGACCAATGACCAATGACTAATGACCAATGTCTAATGTCTAATGACTAATGGCGGAGGCGCGCGGTTGGGCGGGCGACTGCGTGCGAAGGCGCGCGGCCAGAATGGGAGGGACGGTTGAGAATTGAATGCGAGCGATGATTATTGGTCATGAGACATGGGGCCTGCGGTCATTTCGCCGCAGGCTTGGGCGCGGCGACGGCATCCCAGCTGCGGCGAGTAGCGGCGAGAAAAACGTCTTCGAGGGTCGAGTGCACGCGGCTGAGTGAACGCACGCGCAAGTTTTGCGCGAGGAGGGCGCGCAGGAGAGGCTCGCCGAGTTCGTCCACGCGGTCGGTGGAGAGACTGACCGAGCGGAAGCCGGCGGCGTCGGGTTCGGTCTGCGCGGTGACTGTGAGGGTCGGTTCGACGAGGGCGAGGTGAGCCGGCAGCGACGTGAGATCGCCCGCCACTTCGAGTTGGTAGTGGGAGCCACCGAGGACTTCGCGGCGGAGATCAGTTGGCGTGCCTTGGGCGACGACGCGGCCTTGGTTGATGATCAGGACGCGGTCGCAGGTCATTTCGATCTCGGGGAGGATATGCGAGGAGATGATGACGGTCATGCGGCCGCGGAGGCTGGCGATGAGATCGCGGACGATGAGGATTTGATGCGGATCGAGGCCGATGGTGGGCTCGTCCATGATAATGACGGGAGGCTCGGCGAGGATGGCTTCGGCGATGCCGACGCGTTGGCGGTAGCCTTTGGAAAGTTGGCCGATGATTTTGTGCCGGACTCGTTTCAGGTCGCAGAGCTCGAGGACTTCGTCGATGCGCGGTCCGAGTTTGCGGCGGGAGACCTCTTTGAGGCGGCCGCGAAAATAGAGATACTCCGAGACGCGCATGTCTTCCGGGAGCGGATTGTTTTCCGGCATGTAGCCGATCTTGCGTTTGATCTCATCGGGCTGGTGAGCGACGGACAGGCCGCAGATCCGGACACTGCCGGACGTCGCCGGCAGGTAACCGGTGAGGATGCGCATGGTAGTCGATTTACCGGCGCCGTTGGGTCCGAGAAAGCCGATGATTTCGCCGCGAGCCACGGTGAAACTGATATCTGCGACCGCAGTGACCCCAGCGTAGGTTTTTACGAGGTGGGAGACTTCGATGGCGAGCGGCTGATCGGGCATGACGTGAGAGAGACGCGACTCTCACGAGTCGGTTCCGCGCGCTCAATGCTCAACTTGGTTTTTCGAGTGTCACCTCGCCGGCGCGGTAGCGCTGGGTGCGGCCGTTTTCGTCGCGGAGGAGGAGGGCTCCTTCGTCGTCGAGGCCGGTGACGGTGCCGGCGTGGCGGCGTCCGCCCTCGAGGAGGGCGATGGAGCGACCCCGCAAGACATCGAAGCGGTGCCAGAGGTCGGCGAACGAGGTGGTGTAGCTGCCGTCGATGAAGTTTCGGTAGGCGAGGAAAATTCTACCGAGGAGGGCGGCCGCGAGGCGGTTGAAGTCGAGGGGCGTGCCGGTGACCTCCGAGAGCGAGATGGCGCGACCGCCGAGGGCAGTGGGCCAGTCGGCGGAGGGGCTGTTGATGTTGAGGCCGAGGCCGAAAACGAGATCGCGGATCTGATCGGCGTCGATGCGGGCCTCGGTGAGCATGCCGCCGGCTTTGCGGCCGTCGAAGAGGATGTCGTTGGGCCATTTTAGCCCGGGCTTCAAGCTGGCGAAGTTGGCGAGGAGTTCGCAGACGTTGAGACCCATCCAGAGGGTGAAGGCACCCATGCGATCGGGGGCGACGCGGGGGCGGAAGGCGACACTGAGGTAAAGATTGCCGTTGGCTTCGCTGTGCCAGGCGCGACCGAGGCGGCCGCGGCCTTTGGTCTGGCGATGCGCGAAAATGGCGAACGGGACGGGGCGACCGGCCGCGAGTTGGCGGGCGGCTTCGTCGTTGGTGCTGTCGGTTTCAGGGAGGACGAGCAGTGAAAAACCGCGGGGCCGGACCTTGAGTTGGGCATCGATCAGTGACGCGTGCGGGGCGGAGGGTTTTTGGGTGATGCGGTAGCCGCGCGCGCGTTGCGCCGCGAAGATGAAGCCGGCGGCGCGGAGTTTTTCCATGTGGTGCCAGACGGCGACACGGCTGACGCCGAGCTTGTTGGCGAGTGCGGAACCGGAGACCCAGTCGGGATCGCGGGCGAGGAGCTCGCAGAGGATCAGGTGTTCGGAAGTGGGCATGGGGCGGAAGGCGGAAGGCGGAAGGCGGAGAGGCGGAGAGGGGGAGAGGGGGAGACTGGAACCAGCGAACGAGAACGAGAACGAGAACGAGAACGAGAATGAGAACGATTGGAGGGGAGAGTGGAGTTGAAAAGGAGACGCGGGTCGGGAAGCCTGGGCAAATGTCATTTGAGGAATTTCAACAATCGTTGGTGCGCGATACGGCCGTGCCGGCGGGATTGAGCGGAGCTTTGCAGGCGCTGTGGTACGATGGGCGTGGCGATTGGGAGGGTGCGCATGACTGCGCGCAGGAGGACACGAGTCGCGACGGATCGTGGGTGCATGCGTATCTGCACCGCAAGGAAGGCGACGAAGGCAACGCGGGCTACTGGTATGCGCGTGCGGGGCGATCGGGGCCTCCCAAGGGTGGCACGCTCGAAGCGGAATGGGCGGCGATGGTGCGCGAGCTGGTCGGACGAGGAGCGGGCAAGTGACGACGGATTCCGGCTGAAGCCGGGGCGACGAACTAGGACGACGCAGGCGCTGGGCCGCGCGGAAAACTATTTCGGGGCCATGCCGCCGTAGCCGAATTGAGTGGAGCGCATGTAGGTCTTTTGAGCGGCATCCTTCGCGGCACCGCCAGCCGTCGGGTCCGATTTCATGACCATGTTTACGTTGTCGGAGAGGTCGGCCATGTTCTTGAGGCGTTCATCGTCGGCATACATGGCGAGCGCGCGGGCTTCGGAGGAAGAGCCGAAGAGTGGCAGCGTCCAGCGGTTGAGGGCGCGGTCGGCGTCAGAGATGTAGCGGCGCATGGCGAGGGCGGCTAGGCCCTTCTTGGTATGGATCTGGCGTTCGGAGAAGATCACTGGCCGCTGTTCCTGCACGACGAATTTTTCGAGGCGGACAATGGCGTTTTTCGGTTTATCGGTTTCGCGGAGGTCGGCGGCGTCTTCCTCAGCTTTTTTCGCGAGCTCGGCGTCGGTGAGTGGCGGAGGGGCGGGTGGAGGCGGCGTATATTTCGGGAGGTTGGAGGCGAGCATGGCGGCCACATCGCCGGAGATGGCGCGGTTGCGCTTCGG
>Ga0049085_10000889_pt1 | contig 11772 bp, 10 predicted proteins | sample GreLakmeSU08MSRF_FD_66721 | JGI IMG/M metagenome (GOLD analysis project Ga0049085, IMG submission 66721) | Freshwater lentic microbial communities from great Laurentian Lakes, MI, USA - Great Lakes metaG SU08MSRF | ecosystem: Environmental > Aquatic > Freshwater > Lake | place: Great Lakes... | reverse complement strand
TGGGAACTGAGCTTTGAGGCCACGGCCGCACTGCGCCGGATGCGCCGCCGCCCCTCGATCATCGCCGCCTGCTTCTCACAGAGTGAACTCTGGCCTTAATGTCTCCCTATTATGCGAGCCTCAATAAATCCTCACACCGGCACCACCGCCGTCCAGTTGTTCTCACCGAACCTTGCCTTGAATTTCTCCACCAGCTTTTCGCCGTCCGCCACCGTGCGGGTGATGGCGAACGTGGTCGAGCCGCTGCCCGACATGAGCGCGGCCCGCGCGCCGTGCTCGCGCAGGAATTCCTGATAGAGCGCGAGCACCGGGTATTTGTGCAGCGCGGGCGCCTCCAGCGAATTGTAAAACTCCACACTGGCGGCGGCGAGATCGGCGGTCTGGAGAAGCGCGACCAGCTTGTGCGCGCGACCGGGCCGGCCATTCCACGCGTCGGGGATATGGGCGAGTTGCTGATACGCCCAGGCCGTGGCGATGCCAAACCCCGGATGCACGAGCAAGAACGCGGCTCCGCGCAGCGCAGGAAAGGCGTCCAGCGATTGAACGTGCTCGCCACGGCTAGTCGCGAGCGCGGGCTGATCCTGGAGAAAAAACGGAATGTCCGAGCCGAGCTGCGCCGCCAGGGCGTGGAGTGCCCGGCCATCCAGCGGGCCGCCGAAAAGTTCATTCAAGCCGAGCAGCGTGGTGGCCGCGTTGCCGCTGCCGCCGCCCAGCCCGGCGGCCATCGGGATTTTTTTCTCCAAATGGATTTTGACGCCGTCGCCGATGCGCGCCGCCTGCAAGAACGCCGTGGCCGCGCGATGGACCAGATTACCGGCGTCCGCCGGGAGGGCCGGCTCGGAGCAGGTCAGTTGCACGCCCGGCCCGGCCTTGGAAAAGCTCAGGCCGTCATGCAGCCGGACGGGGTGCATGACGGTTTCGAGCTCGTGAAAGCCGTCCGGACGTTTGCCGAGGATGTTGAGCAGCAGGTTGACTTTGCAGGGCGAGATTTTTTCGAGCATAAAAAAAGCGCCAACAGGGAATGTTGGCGCTTGGGAAAAACTGTGCTCAGTTTTCGAAGATGCGGAACCGGCTGCCGGGAATCATCGGGGCGACGTCGCCGCCGCTGAAGCCGAGCGAGGTGTCCGTGTGGAAGAGCGAATCAGAAAGCAGATTGGGCTTGTAGCTGTCCGGATAGACGGGGAATTCCGTGAGCGCGATGCCGGGGAACGAGGACATGCCTTTGATGCTGGGGTCGGGATAAATGCGAACCTTGGGGGTGAACCAAGCGTTGTAGGTGGGCGTCGGAATCGGAAAGGTGGCTACTTCAAAAACACCGATGGTGGTCCGCATCAGGGTGCGGGTCATACCGCGGGTCGCCCCACTGATGAAGGTGGTGCTGGTGTTGTCCCAGAGCGCGGTCTGCTCGATGGAACGGCGGAATTCCCCACCGCGCAGCAGTTCCGTGGTATTCAACAGTCCGCGCCCGAGCTTTTTCTCGGGGCCGGCGCAACCGGAGGTGAAAATCAGGGCGGTGGCCGCCAGCGTCAGAAGGAATGGAATACGCATATTTATTAGCTGTTCGGCGGAGCTTATCACCGGAGGTGGTCTTGTAAAGTTGTTTTCTGGGAACGACCGGCGCGCCGGTCTCCGACCCGGCGTGTTCTCGAACTGAACCCAACGACTGTCGGGCCGGAGGCCGGCGCTCCAACGGCGGGCGAATCTGCCGCACTTTGCCGGGCCATGCCCCGCTACCGTCTCTCCTCCACGCCCAGCCCGGTTTGGCGCGGCGCGTTCGCGAAGGAAATCATCCCCTGCTCCGCCGTCACGCCGCGATACGGGTCGTTGGTGATGAGCAGATGGGTGTCAAGATCAAGATGGTCGGTGAGTTCCGCCAGATGCGCGGCGGCGGTGATGAGCAGGCTCGATTCGATCATGCAGCCGAGCATCGTTTGCAGCCCGGCGCGCAACGCGGCCTGGAGTGCCTCGCGCGCACCGGTCAACCCGGCGGTCTTGGCCAGCTTCACGTTCACCCCATGAAACCCCTCGGCGCACCGCGCCGCGTCCTCCGCGCCACGATACGACTCGTCCGCGAACAGCGGCAGCGGCGAACGCTCCCGCAGCCAGCGCAGATCGGCCAGATCGGTCGCCGCCGGCAGCGGCTGCTCGACGAACTCGATGCGCCCGTCCGCCGCCAGCCATTCAATGTTCTGCAACGCCTCCTCCTTCGTGCGCCAGGCCTCGTTCGCATCCACGCGCACGATTTTTTCCGGCGCGACCTCGCGGAGGGCGGCCAGGTTCGCGCGGTCATCCGGCGAGCCGACCTTCAGCTTCAAAATCGGATAAGCCGCGGCGAGCAGAACCTTCTCGCGAATTTTCTCCGGCGAGGCGAGGCCAATGCTATACGAGGTGACGTGCCGTCCCTCGGTAAAACCCAGCTCCCACATTTCATGCAAGGCCCGGCCCGCCCGCGCCGCCGCGCCGTCGAGCAGGGCCACGTTCAGCGCGCATTTCGCGGCGTAATTTCCCAGCGCGACCGTTTCGAGATAAACCATGCTGCCCGGCACGTCCTCGAACGAGAGTCGCACGGGATTCACTTTGCTCAGGAACGCGAGCACGGTCTCGGACGTCTCCTGATAGCGCGACGACGGGGCGGTTTCCCCAAGACCCCGCCCGCCCGCGTCATCGACCAACTCGACGAACACGGTGGGATAAGAACTCTTGCCGCCCGTGGCCGCGTTGCTGGAAACAGCCCAGGCGTGCGCGAGCTGGAGATCGAAGCGACGGAAGGTGAGTTTCATTTGTCCGGTGATGTTAGGACGCCGCTCGCTCCGGCGGCAAACTTTTTGGCGCAGGGCAGCTCCGCTGCGGAACGCCGACTGAAGTCGGCGTTCCCATTCGGTTCAGGCGTGTAAGACGCGAATTGTTTCGGGGTTGAACTTTGTCCGTGCCGGGTCGGAGACCGGTGCTCCGACAACCTGAAGGTTGAACTCCAACGAGCACGGCCTCGCCCCACGTTGGAGTTCACGCTTTAGCGTGTTCGCAGGTCAGGAGGAATCAAGCGCGTGGTTCTCCGCTCACTTCGCCGCCGGCACCTGGCCCGTGCCGCGCAGGTAAGCGACGAGATCACGCACTTCGGCGGCGGTCAGCACCTGCAAGATGCCTTCGGGCATCATCGAAAGTTCGCCGGGCGTGAGCGACTTCACTTCGCCGCGCGGGATGACGAGCGTGTCGTTCGGCGTGACGATGGTGACGGCGGTGCCGTCCTGCTTCGTCACAATGCCCGTGATCGAGCGGTCGTCCTTCGTCTCCAGCGTGCTAGTGCGATAGTCATTCGGGATGACGGCGTTCGGGTCGAGAATGTTTTGCAGCAGATAATCCAGATCGGCGCGGTTCGAGCCGGTGATGTCGGGGCCGATCTTGCCGCCCTCGCCGAACAGCAGGTGGCATTGCTGACAGGTGCGGGTGAACACCGCCCGGCCGCGCGCCGGTTCGCCCCCCGGGCCGGACCCGAGCAGCGTCTTGTATTTCGCGATCTCCTTGAGCTTGTCCTCGCCGCTCTCGCGGGCGACGCCCCAGATTTTTTCCAACTGCGCGTTCACTTCCGCGATTTTCAAACTGCGCAACTGCCGCACCACGTCGGCCATCAAATCGGACTTCGGCACCTGGCCCGACACCATGGCGGCGAGCAGCGCCTGGGCGAACGGGACGCGGGCCGCCAGCGTGTTCAGCGCGTCCTTCCGCTCCGCGACGGGCAGCGAACCGTAAACCTCCAGCACCGCCGCCGGCGTCCTGGCGTCATCATAGGAGGCGAGCGCGCGCAGGGCCGACCCGCGCACGGCGGCATCGCGCAGCAAGGCCTGCAACGTGGCCGGGAGGGCGGGGTCTTTCGCGGCCAGCAGAGCGGCGAGCGCCTGCTGCCGCGCGTCGGCTTCGGCCTTGGGATCGGCGAGTAGGACGCGGAGCGCGGCGAGCGCGGCGCGGCTGCCGAAGGTGAGCGAGAGCGACTGCGCCAGTTCGCGCACCGGCGCGCTGGGGCTTTTGGCGAGCTTGGCGGAAACTGCCTCCCAGCCCGCTGGCATGGCGACGCCGCGCCGGCCCTTGAGTCCCTCGGACATGCCCTTGAGAAGGTCGAACTGAAACTGGGGATCATCGCTCTGACCGAGCAACTGCATGAGCGCGGGCAGCGCGTCGTCGTTTTGGGCGCGCAGCGGGAGGACGGCGGCCGCGCACAGCACGAGCATCAGCAGAAGTCGTTTCATCAATGGCGAAAGAATAGTCCAGACGAATGACCGGCGGCAAATCAGAAGGAGGGCGCTCGCTCCCCGTAGCGGCGTCTCGGCAAAGCGCCGCCATTATTCTTGGGGGCAACTGTGCGGCGGGTGATGTATTCGCGGACGAGGCGGAAATTTGGAGGGCGGGGACTTGTCACCGCTTTTTCCTTCGGCGACTTGTCGCCAAAGAAGCCGGGCCTGCTGGGGGACGTGATGGATTACCGCCCGCGCCCCGCCCGCCTCTCGCCCTGGGTGCCGCGACAAGTCGCGACACGAAAAGGCTGCGACGAGTCGCAACACTCCAAGGCTGGCGGACTCGGCGGCCCGCGCCCGGTCACTTGGTCGTCATGCGGCGGGTGATAAACTCGCGGACCTGGGGGATTTTGGTTTTGGCGAGGAGCTTCGCGGCGGAGGCCACGCTTTCGCCCGCAACGGGTTCGGCGGCATACCAATACATGAACGGGAGGTTTTGATCGGTGGCGTCCTCGGCGTGGGCGAGGAGGCCTTCGAGAATCTCGCCGCGCTGCGCGACCGGCAACCGCTGCAGGGCGGAGGCAAGGTAAAGGCGGACGACCGGTGACTTGTCCTCGCGCGCCAGACGGGCGAATTCTTTCAAAGCTTCATCAAAAGGTTTGCGGTCTTCACAAAGAAACTGAACCGACCAAGCCCTGGTCATTTCGTCCTGGCTCTGAAGCAGGCGAATCAACGCCGGTTGATCCAACTCTCCCACCACCCACCGAGTCCATAAGGCGCGCAATCCGGTTCCACCAAGTTGTCGGAGCGAGTTGGCAACCAGTTCAGTAGGCGGCTTGGCGCTGTAACGCTCCTGCAAAATCCTCTGCGCGTGTCGCGAGTGCCAGGCATTCTTGCTGGCGAGCAGGTTCACCAGTTCCAAATCACTCAGCTTCTGCAAATCCACCTTCACCGCCTTCACTTCACCAAAGCTGACCTTGAAAATCCGCCCGTTGCTCCGGTCGTGCTCGGCCTCGTTGCCCTGATGGCACTGGTTCTTGTCATACCAGTCGATCATGAAGACCGAGCCGTCCGGGCCGGTCAGCAGGTTGAGAACCTGCGACGAGCGGTCGTTGAAGCTGGCGAAGTCCGCGCCGTGTTTCCCCACGAAGCCGCTGCCCGCGCGCTCGGGGATGTCCATGTTGATCCGCGCGCCGTGGATGTTGTTCATGAAAATCTGGCCGCGATATTCCGGCGGGAAACTGTCGCCCTGATAGACGAGCAGGCCCGCGTGCGCGTGACCGCCGCCCACGGCGTCGCTGCGGCCGTTGCCCGCGTGCGGTCCCTTATCGCCGAGATAATGCCGGTGATCGGCGATGGTTTTCAACTCGCCATAGACGAACGGATGGACCGTCCTGCCGCCGCCGCTGTTCGGGGAAATGCGTGCGACCTCGTCGGCGTTCGCCGCGTAGTGCGGGCCGCCCTGCCGCTGATATTTGCCGCCTTGAATCATGTGGAAGAGATGCGGAATCACGCAGGCCTCGATGAAGCACTGACCGTTCGCGTCGAAGTCGATGCCCCACGGATTGCTCGTGCCCTCGGCGAAGACCTCATACTGTTTCTTGGTGGGATGATAGCGCCAGACGGCGGCATCGACCCATTGGCGCCCGGGCTTCGGAGTCCCCGGCTGGCCGACGCTCGATGGACAGAAGACGCCGTGACATCCGTAGAGCCAGCCGTCCGGGCCCCAGGTGAAGGTGTTCAGCACCTCGTGCGTGTCGGCCTTGAAGTCCCAGCCGTCGAGGAGAACCTGCGGATCACCGGCGGGCTTCGGGCTGTCCCCGTCTTGCACGGGCACGAACATCAGGTAAGGGGCCGCGCCAATCCACACGCCGCCGAAACCGATTTCAAGACCGCTGACCAGGTTCAGCTTCTCCATGAAGACGGTGCGCCGGTCGAACTTGCCGTCGCCATCCGTGTCTTCGAGGACGAGGATGCGGTCATTGCCGCCCAAGATGTCGGCGAGCTGTTCCGGCGTCGGCTTGCCATCGGCGGCGACGGGCGAGGGCGGCACGCCCTTGCGTTTCGGATACGTCATGCCCTCGGCGACCCAGAGCCGCCCGCGATCATCGATGGCGAAGGCGACGGGCTGCACGATGTCCGGCTCGCCGGCAAAGAGGGTGGCCTTGAAACCCTTGGGCAGCGTGATTTCCTGCGCGGCCTGCGCGGCGGGCAGGCTGGAGAACTTCACGGTGTCCGCCGGCAGCGCGGGGACGGCGGTCACGGCGTCGGGGAAGACCGGCTTCGCCGCGTGGAAAAGAAAGTCGTCGAAGTTGATGTGACCCCAATGGCCCTGCTGCTCGTCCACCACGCGCACAAAAATCTCCCGGCCCTGATGCGGCTGGAGATCGACGACGGCGCGGCGGAGGTTTTCCTCCTCGCGCCCGGACGTTTTGAAAATGACTTTATCCCCGGAGGCCGCCTTGAGCACGATTTCCACGCGGGTCTTTTCGTTGGGGCCGCCGCCGACGAGGAAGCTCGCCCACGGTAGCGTGGCCCTGAACGGCACGGAGGTGAGCGTGCCCACCCCGGCGTCCTGCATGATCTCGAAGCCGCCGATCCAGAACTGTCCCTGATGTCCGCTCCTGGAATCGGCGCGGCGCGCGGCCACCAGGTCGCCCTTGACCGGTTGCTTGCTGAACGCGTCGCCGGTGGCCGTCCAGTCCTTGAGCGTGCCGGTTTCGAAATCGAGGTTGAGCGGTTGCCCGTCCGCGCCGGGCGGACGGAGGCCGGCGGGATCGGCGGCGAGCAGTTGGAGCACGGAAAAACCGGCGACAAGGAAAGTCAGGCGTTTCGTTTTCATGTGACTGTTGAAAGCCCGCCCATACAACAACGCCGCACCTGAACAAACAAGCGCGGCGTGGTGGAGTTTTGAGGCGAGGTTTCAGAAACCTAGGAGTGCTGGCATCTTGCCGGCGGGTGGTTTTCTGCCTCACAAACACGCTGGCGAGACGCCGGCGCTCCCAGCGGCTCAGTTGGCCGGGGGCGCCACGTAGGGCTTGGGCTGCGCGGCCTCCCATTCTTCCTTGGTCGCGCTCTTGGCGCCGTGGATGTGGACGAAGGTGCCCCGCTTGTTGCCCACGACGATGTCCGGGAGTTTGCCGCCGCTGATTTTGCCGGCCATCACCTGCGTGCCGACGCCCGAGTTATCGTCGATGAGATACGGAATGAAATCAACGGACTTGTCAGCATTGCGGACGAGCTTGAACCAGTAGAGGACGGAGGGGGCGGACGGTTCGGCGTCGCCGCCGGGGCCGTGCGCCCAGAAGCGTTTGCCGGTCACGATGTCCTTGAGGCCGTCGCCGTCCATGTCGATTAGGTCCACCGCGTGGAGTTGGGAAAATTTCACGCCATATTTATTCTGCTCGGGCTTGCGATCTATGATGCGGTGCTCCTTGAAGGTGGTTCCATCCGCGGTCTTCACCTGCTCGAACCAGGAGAGGCCGTAGCCGTGCGCCTCGAGGCTCGTCACCACGTCGTTCAGGCCGTCGCCGTTCACGTCGTAGGCGTACATCTGCGCGCCGCCGCCCCCGAACTTGAAGGGGTGCTTCACCCATTCCGGATCGCCTTCGAGGGACTTGGGCTGTTCCCACCAGCCGCCGGCTTCCAGCATGTCCATCTTGCCGTCGCCATTCACGTCGCCAAAACCGAGGCCGTGGGTGAAGCGCTGCCAGCCGCCCTTCGGGGAAATTTTGTGGAAGACGAATTTATTCGTCGGATTCTTCCAGTCCGGCGCCGCGTAGCCAAGGAAGCCGCCGGTGTGGAAGATGACCTCCGGTTTGCCGTCGCCGGTCAGGTCGCCAAAGGTGGGGGATTCGTTGTCGGTCTGGTCGATGGCGGTGTGGCGCTTCCAAAACTCGGTGCCGTCGGCGGCCTTCTGCCTCTTGGGATTTTCAAACCACCACGATTTGTCGCCCGGAAAACCGAGGACCAGGATGTCGTCCCAGCCGTCCTGGTTGAAGTCGCCAGTGAACGATAAAAAATTGTCGGAGTAGGTGTTGTTCTTGCCGAGCGCGCCTTCGAAGCCGGGGATGACCTCCTCGGTGCCGTCGGCCTTTTTCAACTTGAACGACTTCTTGGCGGGATAAAATTCGTGGCGCGTTTTGAAGTCCGGGCCTTCCCACCAATACGGGCCGGAGGCCACGTCCTGTTTCCCATCATGATTGAAATCGCCATGGGTCGCGCCCTCGGACCAGAACTGGTCGGTGAGCTGGATTTTTTTCCAGGTGTGCAGGGTGTAATCGGCGGCGGACGCCAGCGTGGCGACGGACACGAAGCCGGCCAGGGCGAAGGAGATTTTTGTCATGCGCCAGTTGTGAACCTTCAGACGCGCACGGTCAAGCCGGATGCTCGCCGACCGGGCGCATCTCGGCTCCCCGATCAGGCACGTCCCTTCACGGCATCGATCCGCCCGGCGGCGTACGCCTCGAAGACCCGGCGTATCTGGTCGCGCACCTCGCGGAACACTTTCAGTTTCTCGTCGTCGGTGCCGGTCGCATGAGCGGGATCCGGAAACGGCCAGTGGTGGCGATTCATCTGGCCGGGGAAAATCGGGCAGGCCTGGTCGGCGTTTCCACAGACGGTGATGACTGTTTCGACCGGCTGATTCAGAAACTCGGAGAGATGCTTCGAGGTGTGCTGTGAAATGTCGAGGCCGACTTCAGCCATGACCTTGATCGCGAGGGGATGCACAAAGCCCGCCGGCTTGCTGCCGGCACTGGCCACGCGCAGGCGGCTTGGTGCGGCGGCGCGGAGAAATCCTTCGGCCAGATGGCTGCGGCAGGAATTGCCGGTGCAAAGAACGAGGATGAGCGGGAGCGGGGGGGTCATAATTTTCGAGTGATGGACGGGCGTGGATCAGACATGTCAACGGGCCGCTTCAGGTTTCGTGGCGCAACAACAACCGCGCTCGCGCACGCCGCAACAGGCCGGCACCGCCAGCAGCGCGCCGAGCACGGGAGCGGCCAGGTAAATCCAGATGGTTTCCAGGTGTCCGCTCACCACCGCCGGGGCCAGCGACCGTGCCGGGTTCATGGAAGCGCCGCTGATTGGCCCGGCGAACATCGCCTCCAGCGCGATCACCGCGCCGACGACGATCCCCGCCGTGATGCCCTTCTCCTTGTCCCCGGTCGAGACGCTGAGGATGACGAGCATCAGCAGAAAGGTGAGGACGATTTCCAGAATGAAACTCTGCGTCGCCGAGCCGGCGGGCAGGGTCGCGCCGAGCGTTTCGTCCGCCGGGAACAGCATGCGCAACAGGCCGCTCGCCGCAAAGGCTCCGCCAAGCTGGGCCGCGACATAGCCCGGCACTTCCCGCCACGGAAACCGCCGGGCGGCGGCAAAAGCCGTCGTGACCGCCGGATTGAAATGCGCCCCGCTCACGTCCCCGAACGCGTAGATCATCGCCAGCACGATGAGGCCGAACGTCATCGCGATGCCCGCGTGGGTGATGGCTCCGTGGCTGGCGTGGCTGATGACCATCGCGCCTGTGCCGGCAAAGACGAGGCCGAACGTTCCGAGAAACTCGGCGAATAATTTTTTCATCGTTTCTTTGGTTTCGGGCAGCATTGCTGTTCAAACCCCCGGCAACACTCGCCGCCGTCCCGTTCGGCGAGCCGCCGCTTCACGCGTCCGGCGTCGCGCCGGAGGTGGACATGGTCGCGCAGGGCCGCGTGGAAAAAAGTGAAGACGGATTCCGTGAATGGCTCACTCGCTGGCGCTGGCGCATAGTAAACCCATTTACCTTCCTTGCGCGTCCGAACCAGACCCGCATCCCGGATCACCTGGAGATGGGTCGAAAGCGTCGATTGGCTGACCTCCAGGGCATCACACAGCTCGCAGACACACAGCTCCCGCCCCCGCAACGCGGCAAGAATCCGGACCCGCGTCGGGTCGGCGAGGGCTTTGGCGGCAGCCACCAGATCAGTCATACTCAGAAACGTATCGGCATTAGCCGATATGTTCAAGATTTAATCCGGGAGGGGATTTCTTTTAGGCGCATCTTGAGCCCCCCGGAACGCCGACTGTCGGCGTTCCGATATTGTCGCCAGTTGCACATCAGGGGCAGTGTAAGGATGCGCCCAAGTCTTTGAATCGCTTCGCGCACTGCCTCCGTTTGGAGTTCCGCATTTATGCGGTTCGGCCTGGTTCACCACTGCCCGGACCGCGTAAACGCGGAACTCCAAACAGGCGGTTTTTCTGCTCCCCATCGGCCGCGCGCCGGCCTATCCTCCTCCGACAAATCCACCGCACCTTATGAAAAAAACATTGCTGCCGCTGCTCGCCGTTTCCTGCCTGCTCCTCCCGCCCGCCCCGGCTCACGCCGGGCTGGCGGACAAGACGCTCGACATTTACTGGATCGATTCCGAGGGGGGCGGCTCGACGCTGATCGTCACGCCGGCGGGCGAATCAGTGCTGATCGACTCCGGCAATCCCGGCGGACGCGACGCCCGCCGCATCCATCAGGTCGCCACGCAGACCGCCGGGCTGAAAAGGATCGACCATTACGTGACCACGCATTTTCACATTGACCACTACGGCGGGTCGGTGGAGCTGGCCGCGCTCCTGCCCATCGCGCAGGTCTGGGACAACGGCATTCCTGAAAAAGACCCCGACGGCGGAGCGAACACGGAACGCTGGCTCGCGACGATCAAGCCGTATCGCGACATGAAGGTGGAGAAGCGGAACGTGATCGAGCCGGGAATGAATCTTCCGCTGGCCAAGCCCGAAGGAACGGCCCGGCTGGCGTTGCAATGCCTCGCGGCGAAGCAAAGTTTTCACCGGCCGGACACCCTCGCCTTGCCCACGCCCAATCCGCTCTGCAACGTCGCCGTGGAAAAAGCCCGGGACACTTCCGACAACGCCAACAGCACCGTGCTGCTGCTGCGGTTTGGCGCGTTCACATTTTTTAACGGCGGCGACCTCACTTGGAACACCGAGGCCCGGCTCGTTTGCCCCGTGAATATCATCGGCCCGGTGGACGTGTATCAGGTCAATCACCACGGCCTCGACGTGAGCAACAATCCCCTGCTCGTCCGCGGTCTCGCGCCGACGGTTTCCGTGATGAACAACGGCCCGACCAAGGGCACCGCCAAGTCCACCGTGGACACGTTGAAAGGCACGTCCTCCATCAAGGCCATGTATCAAGTCCACAAAAACGTCCGGGCCGACGTGGAAAACAACACGGCGGACGAGTTCATCGCCAACTTGGAAAAAAACTGCGCGGGCCATTTCATCAAGCTCTCGGTCGCGCCGGACACGAAGTCCTACACCATCACCATCCCCGCCACCGGCCACACACGGACGTATCAGACGAAGTGAACCGTGCGTTGGAGCAGCCGAGGTGACGAGGCTCATGTAATTCCCCTTCCCATCGTTTGGTGGTTAGCCCTACTTGGCGGATTGGAGAGGTGGAGCGTGGGATTTGCTGGGGTTTTCGGGGGTGAAGCCCCCGAAGTCTCCACTACACGGTTGCGCGGGTTGCTTTGTCGGCGGTGATCTTGGGCGG
>Ga0049085_10000888_pt1 | contig 11780 bp, 3 predicted proteins | sample GreLakmeSU08MSRF_FD_66721 | JGI IMG/M metagenome (GOLD analysis project Ga0049085, IMG submission 66721) | Freshwater lentic microbial communities from great Laurentian Lakes, MI, USA - Great Lakes metaG SU08MSRF | ecosystem: Environmental > Aquatic > Freshwater > Lake | place: Great Lakes... | reverse complement strand
GCAACAGGCCTAGGAGCTTCAAAAGGAATAAATTAACAAATTTATAAATTTTTTAAACAAAAATTGCTTTTTAACTGACGGCAATCCATATTAACAATAATTAATTTTATAATAACTTTAATGAATGCAATTATGCCTCCAGATTTTACTAAAATTGATAATCCTCAAGAAAATTTAACTCTTAATCCTGAAGTCAAATTGAAAATGTGCGATGCCTTTGCCAAAGCTCACATTGATTTAATTAACTCAGGTTTATTTGACGAAGAAAGAAAAATAAAATTTTTATCCCGCCTTGAAATTAGCTTATCAGTTGAAAAAGACAAACTGAATAATGCGATGAAAGATACAGATACAAAGAAGTTATCTGGCTTATTTTCAAAACTAAAAGATGAAGATTTGGGTAAATTTAACTGGGATAAGGATGGATTTTCAGTTATCAAGCCAATAGATCTAAGCCAAAAATCAATGCAACAATATTGCGATGATATTGATTTTCGTGGTGTGATGGTGGTTGATGATGGAAAGGACAATCAAACAAAAGTATCGAATTACCACAAAGGAACACAAGTAGACCCAGAGGATCACAGCTTTGCCACCCACTCTGTATCTAAGCTAATTGGTGGAGTTACAATTTGTAAAATGATTGCTGATGGAGTTATTCCAAAAGACGCACTTGATAAAAAGTTGGAATTATCTGAAGCGACACTGAAAAAATTGCCCGCAGAAATTTTAAAACATCTAGAAGAACACAATGTAACTTTGCGCGATGCAATGACTCATCGTTCAGGACTTGGCGGCTATCTTGATCCAGAACTTAAAGAAGGACAACCTGGCTATGGAACTAGAGAATTAGGCTACGGAATTAATGGCTATTCTGGCTATGTCAGACAACAACTTGAAAAAGGAAAAGAAGTTGAAGTACCAAATTCTCCTCAAGATTATTTGAAATATGCCGAAAAAATAACTTATGAATATGGCAAGCATAAATACAGCGATCTAGGAATAATGCTGGCATCATTGAGTGCGGAGCATCATTACAACAAAGATAAAAATGGAAGTGAACATAAAAGTTTTGAGGGAATTGTTGAAGAAAAATTAATAACTCCCGCTGGCGTTAAAAAATTTTCCGCACAAAAACCTACTGATGCAGTTTATCACTCAGATGATCCAATTGCGCCATACATCACTGGAACTGCTGGTTGTGGTTATTGGACAAATCTTGATGGAATGATGAAAATTGGCAAACAGATTGGTAAAATGTGGGAAGATGATGTCTTCAAGAAAGTCGTTGGAAATTGCGGTCAAGAATTTTATGATAAAGAAAAGCAAATAATTAAACATCCCGGAGGAATTGATAGTTCAGAAACTTTACTGGCGGTTGATCTCAAAAATGGTTCCGTTGTTGCGACTGAAGAAAGAAGATTAGGAAGTCATTTCCCTTTTTCGGGTTGGGGAGTTGTGACTGTGGCCAGAGAATTTTTAAAATCATCACCAAGTCAAGATTCACCTTCGGGATCTCTTAGTCCTAGAGCGGAAAGTTCCAGACAAGTGAGTTTGGGGGATCAAGCTAGTAGAGGCAAATCTTAATTTTAATTTGGATTAAAAATTGTAAAATTCAAAATTTTTAAAATTGATTTATGTCAATAATTATAGTCTTTTGATGGAAGATATTATTGATTCAAGTTAAATTTCTTTGAGTATTTTATGATTTAATTTAGATCAAAAATTTCAATTAAAAAATCTTTTAAAATATCATAATTTTATTTTAAAAAACTTGATTTAAGTCAATAAATTATAATCTACAATATGCATTGGATCGTTATATCAAAAGCCTCGGCAGGAATTTGATTTAAATCAAATCCTCAGTTCTCAGAACTTGATTTAAATCAAGAAGCAAGAAATTGATTTAAGTTAAGGATTTTATTTGAAAGAATTGATCAAAATCAAGGAATCATTTGCCGAAATTTGAGATAAATCAAAAAATGAAAATCTCAAAATAAAAAATTAATTAAGATCAAGGAATCACTTGCCGAAACTTGAGATAAATCAAAAAATGAAAATCTCAAAATAAAAATTTGATTAAGATCAAGGAATCACTTGCCGAAACTTGATTTAAGTCAAGAAATTAAAATCCAAAATACGTATTGGATCAAGATACAAAAGGGGGTGGTGAAATTGATTTTGATCAATGAATCGCTCGTCTAAACTTGATTTAAGTTAAAGAATTTCTTAACAAAACTTGATATAAATCAAGAAATGGAAAATTGATTTAAGTCAAATTTTTAACTCGAAAAACTTGATTTAATTCAAGAAATCGCTTTAATTGGTATTGCGCGTTTCACAATCTAGCTCCACCGCTTTACGAGAGAGTGTGTTTTAATTGGTATTGCCCATTTCACAATCTTTAGCTCCACCGCTTTACAAGAGATCGCTTTAATTGGTATTGCGCGTTTCACAATCTAGCTCCAGCGCTTTGCGAGAGACCGCTTTAATTGGTATTGCGCGTTTCACAATCTAGCTCCACCGCTTTGCGAGAGAGCGGATGAAAATGCCTCATAGTGGTTATTTGAGACATTTAAAATCGTGAGAAATTAAAAAGCTTTAGATAATCAAAAATATAAATCCAAAGTAAAAATCTTTTCAAATTGAATTTTTATTTTGGTTTTTTTATGGTGATAAATCCATTGATAACCACCAGCTTTATAACAATAAATTAAAAAGCTTTTGATAATCAAAAATATAAATCCAAAGTAAAAATCTTTTCAAATTGAATTTTTATTTTGGTTTTTTTATGGTGATAAATCCATTGATATCGCCAACTTTAAAATCCTCACGACCCATGAATTGTAACTTGATTTACAATTCATTAACCCGCTCTCCCGTAAAACGCAGGAACTATAACACGAAGTTTTTTTTCAATATTCGAGACCTAAAATCCAAATCACTTTAATATTTTTTTTTAAATTAATTTCTTAAAAATAAATTAAAAACTTAGATAAAATCATTTTAAAAATTTTCCTGAGCTAATCTCTCAAGTTAAATTTAGATCTTTAACCAAAATTTTAAAACCTTCTCGATCTTTTTTATTGATTTCTTCAAGCAAAAATCAATTAAATCAAAGCCTCTTTCCAATTTTGTTTTAGCCAAAATAAAGATGTATTTTTTAATTATTTTTTCATTTCATACCTCTCAAATAATTTAAATTAAGAATCGTAAAATTAAGCTTTTTAACCATATAAAAAACTATCATTGGTTAACTCATGTTGCCCCAGCAACATTAAAGAAAAATCTGAATTATTATCAAAAATTATTGTATTTAAGTTGTTATCAATTTTGTAAAATAGAGGTTTAGAACTTTCTGGCAGTTGATTTAAATCAATATCTAAATATTTATAAATCGCATTATATTCAAAATTTTTGAAAGAAATTTTATCAAAATTAATTTCAAAATCGGCAATAAAATCTTGTTTACCAAAAGTTGAATCCGCCTTGCTTTCATAAAGAAAAATATCTGCTCCCGCACCACCATAAAGTTGATCCGAACCTAAACCACCAACCATCAAATCATCACCATAATAAGCTTTTAAAATGTCGTCACCCTCTTCTCCAAATATCTCATCATTGCCGATTGCCGATTGAATATTATCATCTCCACTTCCGCCATAAATTTTATCATCTCCAGAACTCGACCACAATATGTCATTGCCGGCGTTGCCAAAAATTTTTATATCGCCATATATAAAATTAAATGAGGTCATATCGACAATATCATCACCCTCCCCAGCTTGAATTTCTTCAATATCACTAAATTTAGCAATTTCTCCAAAATCGGAAAGATTTTGATCATCCAAAAACAAAGCATCATCGCTTTGGGTTAAGTGCAAAACATCATAACCCGAACCGCCATCGAAACAGTCAAAACTCTTGATTTTGTTACTTGCATCAAACTCATCCCCCGAATAAATATTCCAAGCTCTAAAATTTATTTCCTCATTATTTTGCCATTTTGCATCTTCGACATAAAAAATTTCATCATCGCCACTTTCCGCGGAAACTACATCGTTTGATAGATTTTTGGCATAAATTTTATTATTATGCGCATCGCCATTTATTTGATTTTTATTAATCACTTTATTTGTATCTTGAACAATATCTCGTGATAAATTTACTTTAAAAAATTGCTCGATTTCTCCACCATTTTCATCGAAAACTTTAATTTTAAAATTTAACGATCCCGCTCTTGGAATTTTACTTTCCAAGACTCCAACTTCTTGATTAAAATTTATCCAATTTGGCAATTCGTTAAAACCCGCCAAAGCTAAATTGAATTTTAATTTATCCCCATCCGCATCTTGAAAATATTGATTGAAATCAATTTTAATTTCTTGACTAACTTTAAAAGAAAAATCATTAATAAAGCCTTCGGGTTTATCATTTTGTTGATTAAAATAAACCAAAATTTTTTGACTCTTTAAATCTTGATCGATGATTTCAATTTCGTTAAAACCACTAAAGTTTTTAATAATTTTATAAGTTACAATTGGAGAGATTTGATCAAAAATAAAATTACCATATCGACTGTTAAAAGTTAAATTCTTAAGTTGTTTTTTGGTATCAAAATTTTTTTGAAAATATTCTTCATTAAAAATTATTTCTTGATCTTCTACAAAAATTAAAAACTGCTGTGGAATGTTTATTTTAGAGCCATCAGAAAATTCTATTAAATCAATTTTTGTATTGTTAATAAATTGATTTTCAATAATAATTTTTTGATTTTTTTGTTTATCGGTAAAAATTTCTAAATTATTTTCAACTCTTGCAAAAAAGAGATTTTCTAATTTTATTGCACTTGAAAATTTTATTGAATCTGCAATGTCATTTCCGCTTTCAATAATTTTATCAACGCCATGATTTTCATCAAAAAAATAAATATCATTGCCACCGCTTCCAGAAATTAAATCATTACCGAGACTTGCATTTATTAGGTTTGAATTGTTATCACCAATAATTTCATCATCAAAATTTGAAGCTATAATATTTTCAATTTCTCGAATATTAATTTTAGAATTTTGTTGGTTTTTTTGAATAAAATTATTGATTAAATCAATTTTTATCGAGGTTGTAAAATTATTAAGATTAATTTGATCAACACCACTTCCGCCAATTATTTCTTGATTATTTTCTCCGCAAAAAATTATATCGTCACCGCCTTCCAAATATATTTTGTCAGCCCCAAGATAAGCATCGACAATGTCATTTCCATCTCCCGAATAAACAATATCGTTACCTAACCCGCCATTGATAAAATCATCGCCTTTTCCACCAAAAATCTCGTCATTTCCTTCGTCGCCGAAAATAGAATCATTACCAGCTCCGAGCCATAATTTATCCTCTCCCAAGCCACCTCTAATTATTAATTTATCAATCGAAAATTTCTGCGAGCTAAAGTTAATTATATCGTCGCCATCAAAGGTAAAAATTGCCTCGATTGATTTTATTCGCGATGGCGAATTTGTGAGTTGCGCATTATCATCAAATGACAAAAAATCATTGCCATTGGTCATTAAAATTGAATTAAAACCTTCTCCGCCATCAAAATTATCATTACTTTTATTGTATCCTGTAATTTCAAAATTTTGTGAATTATAAAAATTTGTAGTGGAAAAATGAGAGATTTTATTATATAAAAAATCAACCTTATCAACAGATTGCAAATTAACATAAGTTGAGCTTCTAAAAGGCTCATATTGAACACGTGAAGAAGCAATTGAAATCGCATATTGAGAAATTTTTTGAATATTTATTAATTCATAAGCGCTTTCAAAAGCGCTATTTTTTTGGATATTTGATAAATTTGTGAGTTTGTTATTTGGTTTATAAGTATAATATTCGGGCGATGGCGAAATATTACTAACCACCATTCTCGATAGCATCGCTTCGCGAGTTTTATAATAGCCAATTTCGTCACTATAAATTTGTTGTTCCAATTTTGTAAATTTACCGTCGGCTTCATAATGCAAAATATCATCGCCCTTCATCCCAAAAAGCTTATCATATCCACCTCCGCCAAATAATTCATCATTAAAATCTGAGCCGAAAATTTGATTATCTTGCTCATCTCCAAACAAAATTTGACCAGAATTTTCGCCAAATAAAATTTTTGATTCGCCATTTAATGCATAACCAATTTTAAGATTTTCTTGATTTAAATCGTTAATTTTTGTGTCTAAAAATATTATTTTTTGATCATGCATAAGATTCAATTCAAGATTTTTTTCAACCTGCTGAGCATTGGCAATTATTTGAGCAAAACTTAACGGATTTTTGTAATCAATTTTAATGATTATTTTATCATTATTTTTATCAAAATTTTCAATAATATCGATAGTTTTTTGCTGATTTTTTATGGATTCAATAATAATAATATCATTGCCAAGACCGCCATTTATAAGGTCAGAGCCGTCACCATCATAAATTAAATCATCTCCTTCTTCACCATAAATTTTATCATTGCCACTGCCACCATAAATTACATCTCCACCCAATCCACCAAAAGCATAATTATCGCCAAATTGAAGAAATATTTTATCCGCACCCGCTTCGCCATAAATTTTATCATTGCCGAGTCCAGCATAAATTTCATCATCTCCGAGTCCTGAGCGAACTAAATCATCGCCCTCTTCGCACTCAATAAAATCAACGCCACTTCCACCCCAAATAAAATCATTGCCCGAACCACCTTTGATAAAATCATTGCCGATATCGCCAAATATTTTGTCATCTCCTTCATTTCCGTTAATTTGATCATCGCCCTCGCCTCCAGAAATATAATCTTTTCCATCGCCACCATCAATAAAATCAGCGCCGTTTTGTCCAAAAATATAATCATCTCCGATACCCGATATTACTGAATCATTGCCATCATTTGCATAAATTACATTACCTGCATTAGAATTATTTTTTAAATCTTGATTAACAAAATTTAAAGGAATTTTTTCGGCTAAATTTTTGACATAAATTCTATCATTTCCTCCTTCACCAAAAACCTGATTTCTAAAATTTGAAATTATGATTTCATCTTCACCGCTCCCGCCAAAAATTAAGTTTTCACCTTCTAAATCTTCAATTAAATCATTGCCTTCATTGCCATAAATTTCATCATTTCCATCATTTCCATTAATCTTATCTTGCCCCGCCCCTCCCAATATTAAATCATCATCGGCACCACCATTTATGAAGTCGTTGCCCGCTCCTCCAAATAAAACATCATCGCCTTCGAAGCCTTGAATTCTATCGTCTCCCGAGCCTCCATTAATTTGATTTTGATATAAATTTCCATAAATAGTTTCTGACCAAAAATTACCAATCGCCCTGCTATTTTCTGAATCAAGATTGATTATTGGTTGGTAATTTTCTCTCCAAACTTGATAATGACCGCCAAAAATATTGCGCTGTTTTTTTATTGATATCCATTCGATTTGATTGAGAATTTCGCTATCAATTTTTTCAATTTCTCCCGAACTATTTTTAAAAATATCTTCGCTATTATTTAAGCCAAAAAAACTTATATTATTCAAATCTTTGACAACTGAAATTTGATCTTGATAAGCATTTAAAAATTCTTGTTGAATTGAAACTTCTTGATTGATCGTTGCATCAAAGTTAAATTTTGCAAAACCTAAAGCATCAAGCTCAATTTTCTGCAAATCAATTGAAAAATTATTATCAAATTCAAGAGTTTTAATTAAAATTTTATCCGAATTTGTTGCGGAATAATATTGATTTTCTATAAAAATTTTATCGTCCAAAATATTGTTATTTTCGTCGAAAAAATTTATGATTAAATCATTTTGGCTTCTTTGAATTTGAATTGATTTTTGCGAATTTGAAGTAAAATTAAATTCAACAAAACGGATTATATTTTCACCAATATTATTCACCTCTAAAACACTTTCTCCTTGAGAAATTTCAATTAAATCTTCGCCATCGCCTTTGTTAAAAAAAATCGAATTATTGCCTTCGCCGACAATAATTTTATCATTTCCATTTCCACCATAAATAACATCTTCCCCATTGCCATCACTGATTAAATCGTTTGCGCTCGAGCCAATTAAATAGTCATTTCCTAAATCACCGTGAATAGAATTTTTGTAATATCTACCGGAAAATTTACTTTGTTCATAATCATCGCTTCCAGCATAAATAATATCATCGCCATCTCCACCAAAAATCAAATCATCGCCAATATTTCCATCGATAATATCCGATCCATCGCCCCCATAAATTACATCGTCACCTTTTCCTCCAAAAATTTCATCATCGCCATTATCACCAAAAATATTGTCTCCAGTTTGACCAGCATAAATTATATCATCGCCATCTCCTGCTTTTACAAAATTAAAGCCCGAACCGGCAAAAATTATATCATCTCCGCCATCTCCAAAAATTTTATCATCACCGCTATCACCAAAAATTAAATCATCACCCTCTTGCGCAAATATCTGATCATCACCAGCGCCACCTCGAATAAGATCATTATCGGAAGTTTTTTTAATAACTTTATTAATCTCATTATTTTTATCGACTTCAACTTCACCTCCAAAAATTATATCATTACCAACTCCACCATAAATAATATCGTCACCATCTCCTCCAAAAGCGTAATCGTCGCCGTTGCCAGCCATTATTTCGTCAGTGCCATCATTGCCAAAAATAATGTCATTATCATTTTTGCCAAAAATTTGATCATCGCCACCCTGAGCAATTATTTTATTGGTGCCATTTCCGCCAATTAAACTATCATCGCCACCATTTCCGTAAATATCATCATTGTAATATGGCGAAGCCTTAATCATGGTTCCGCGTTGATCCAGAGCATAAAAATTAGTATCAATGCCATTTTCCTTAATAATCGAATTGAAGAAATTAATTTTATCAAAATATTCACCATGCTTCAATTCTTTGCCACCCATTAATGTGTAAGCTATAACAACGGCAACCGCCGCTCCAATAGGTCCAGCAAAGGCACCAGCATATAATGCTGATGCAATAGCCGATCCAACACCAGCAGCAGAAGCAACCACGCCCGCCGATGAAAGCGAGCTTTGCCACTGATGCGAATTCATTTTATCATCTGCAAAAAAATCTGATATTACTACTCTAACTATTTCCGCAACGCCGTAACTCATACCTTGGTAAACAGAGCTAGAATATTGAATATTTTTAAAGAAAGCTGTCTTGAAAGTCTCATCCATTGCAACTTTAGCCGAAGCTTGAGCGATTGAATTAACCGCGACTTGACTATATTCCTGAGAATTTAAATCGCCCTTTCTTAAAACAATTTCCGTTGTAAATGAAACCGCCGAAATGTAAGAAATTTTATAAAAATTATTATTTCTGATTTGATCAAGAAGCGCCAATCCTTGAGAAGAAATTTCATCAAAATTTCCTGCTGAAATTTTTTCATAATCTTGCGGACTTAATAAAGTATAATTTTGCAAATCTTCAAAAAAAGATTTAACCGTTAATTTTGTAGAAATTATTTGAGCAATTTCTTGGATAGATAAATTTTTATTCAAGCCATCATTAATAGTTAAAATCAACGACGCCATCTCATCGGGAGAAGAATATTGCTTAATAATATCTTCAAAAGATGATCTAATAAAATCTTCGGTATATTGAATAGTTTTTTTGAAATTCGAGATAATTAAATCTAGCGTTGTAATCGAATTATCTTCATTCAAAATTCCCGATTGACCACGAATTACTGTATAACTAAGGCCGTTATTTTGACTTAGGTAGTATGTTAATTCAGATTTATTAATATCATTACCATTTTCATCGACATAAACCGCATCGGATTTAATTAAGCCATTATCGACATACATTTTTGAGGTATCACCTTTTTCAACAATTAAGTCATTATTAATTTTAATTTTGAAATAATTTTCCTTAATTGATTCGGAAAATTCAAAGAAAGATTTTAGGGTATCCTTGTAAGATTGCGGTTGACCATAAAGAAGGATTTCATCATTACCAACCATCCATAATTTTTGACCATTTTTATCGTAAAGATTATTCAAATTTGTTTTGAATCCCGCCTCTTTAAGAATATACGCCATGGCGGTATTACAGTTTTGATTATTCCATCGATAATCAAGATTTTGAGAATTAATTTCAGTCGCTTTTTGGCGTAAAATTTGGAATTTTTTGGCAACATCTTCATCGCTACCAACATAAACCTCAAACAAACCATGATTACCTTCAAAATCCCAGTCATGGTGTGTCGAAGATGAATTTATTGGCAAATATTGAACAAGATTTTCGGCGCCAATAAATTTTAAATCACCAATAATTGGATTTCCGCCTTCTCCTAGCGGATTTTTTCCACTCGGGCCCGCCCTTAAAATATATTGCTTACCTCCAAAATCAGCAACCAAATATGAGTGCTGTGGATCAAGCACTTCAGAATTAGACACATCAATCACATCTTTTGTTCTAAGGTATATTTTGGCATTTTGTGACATGGCAATAATTGGGTATTAAGGTTTTTTAATGGCTATTTTGTTTATATTTTTAGTTATAATTTTATGTTTAATTACTGTTTTCTTGCATATTTTCTTACATAAATTTCTATTATATTTTTTTAAAAAATATCACGCGGTTAAGTAAAAAAATAATGCGATTTTAATAAAATATTAATCATAAAGATGATGCTTTATCCGTAATCAATTTTAATGTTTGAGGTCACTTCTAATTGACTTGGTAACCAATAAAGACAATGGTTCTTAAAAAATATTGGTGATAAAATTAAATCCTGAACATTAGATTTATTTCTTTGAAAAAAATGTGAATTATTTTGCTGTCGGTGATTAAAATTTAGCGATGATGAATTAAAAAGATCTGAATGTTTTTTGAGAAATTTTATTTGTGAAAAATAAATCGATAATAGAAATAAAAATAACAAAATTATTGCTAAAAATAAAACTTGCCCGAGCAAATTAAATAAACGAAAATGTATTTTAAAAAACACAGATTTTAGGATTTTCTTATATTTATTAAAGATAATTTTGATTGAGAAAAATCTTTTTGAAATGCCAAAAATTGGCAAAGATTTGTTAAATAGAGATAAGTTTTTTAGGTATTTGGGTTTCATAAAAATAAATAGTGGTGACTAAACTTTTCATAAGTCTAAGATTTTATTTATTTATTGTCAATAGATTTTTTAAAAATATTTTATAATCATTATAGAGAAAGCCTAAAGAATAAAAACCCCCCTCTCTTGAGAGTTATTTGCGCCCAAAAAAATAGCCTAAACGGCTATTTTTAGCAAATAACGGGATCATAAGCGTAAGCGAAGCAATCCCTGGCGCGAGTCGTCTTCGAAAATCAAAATGAAATTTTCAATTGAGAAAAGCGACGAAGCAATAAGAAAAAAATTTCAAAAAAACAATTTCTTGTTTTATTTCTAAAATAAAAATATTTTTTCTTTTGCAAAATATTCTTCCCCTCACCCTAACCCCCTCCCCACAAGTGGGGAGAGGGGATTGGATCGATTGTTTTTTATTCCAAAACGAAATATTGGAGAGAGTTTTTACAATTTACTTTTTGAAAAAAATCATCGCCCTCACCCTAACCCCCTCCCCGCTTGTAGGGAGAAGGTTAGGGTGAGGGGTAATAATATTTTGAGAGAGAACTTTAAAAAACAAAATCAAGAAATTGTCTTTTATAAAAAATATAATTTAAACATCGCGAACTTCACTAATTCCTCTTCAAAATAT
>Ga0049085_10000886_pt1 | contig 11786 bp, 10 predicted proteins | sample GreLakmeSU08MSRF_FD_66721 | JGI IMG/M metagenome (GOLD analysis project Ga0049085, IMG submission 66721) | Freshwater lentic microbial communities from great Laurentian Lakes, MI, USA - Great Lakes metaG SU08MSRF | ecosystem: Environmental > Aquatic > Freshwater > Lake | place: Great Lakes... | reverse complement strand
AACTAAAAAATTTATAGATTTGAGGAATAAATTTAAAATCAAGAAATTGCCATTTTGGAATTTTTTTTGCGGATAAACGCCTCATCTTTTTTTTCAAAAAAGATTCGCGCCGGGGATTGCGTCACTTCGTTCCTGATCCCGTTATTTGCTAAAAATAGCCGTTTAGGCTATTTTTTTAACGCAAATAACCCGCGATGAATTTTTTATAAATTTCAATACAACTATTTAAAAATATTGTTTTTTTTATAAAATTTATTTGATAAATTTTATAAAGTTTTTTAGAGTTATTTAAGCTTCGTAATCAAAACAAAAAATATTAAAAATGAAATTACTTTTTCGTAAAAAAACTCTTGAAAGCATTCTTGAAGGGGCTAAAAAAAATACCCTTAAAAAAACTCTAGGAGTTTTTGATTTAGTTTTTATTGGAATTGGTTCAATTATTGGAACGGGAATTTTTGTATTAACTGGTCAAGCCGCCGCAGAACATGCGGGTCCGGCAATCGCTTTATCTTTTTTATTTTCAGCCATAATTTGTGTTTTTGCCGGATTGGCATATGCCGAATTGGCTTCAATGGTGCCAGTTTCAGGGAGCGCTTACACATACACCTATGCAGTTATGGGCGAATTTATTGCATGGTTAGTTGCTTGCGGTTTAATTTTGGAATATACGGTGGCTTCATCAACTGTTGCGGCCGGATGGTCAGGATATTTAGTTGGAATTTTACAGCAAGGCGGAATTATAATTCCTGAATTTCTTACTAAAGCCCCCTCGCAACTTTGCGCCGACGGAACTTATTGCGCCATAGTTAATTTACCAGCAGCTTTCGTATCATGTTTTATTGGCTTGCTTTTATTCATCGGAACTAAAGAAAGCGTTGTGGTCAACCGTGTTTTGGTTTCTGTAAAATTGGTGGTAATTTTTATTTTTATTTTGGTGGCAGTGCCTCATATTAAGTTTGAAAATTATCAAGAATTTATGCCTTATGGTTGGAAGGGAGTTTTTGCCGGATCGGCGGCGATTTTTTTCGCTTATTTGGGTTTTGATGCGGTGGCGACAACGGCGGAAGAGTGTAAGAATCCTAAGCGCGATTTGCCAATTGGAATCATCGGTTCGCTTTTAATTTGCGCGGTGATTTATGTGGTGGTTTCGTTATGTTTAACCGGAATTGTAAATTATAAATCCTTAGGAAATCCTCAGCCTCTAGCGCAAGCTTTACGCGATAACGGAAGCAACATTGGTTCGGCCTTGGTTGGAACTGGCGCAATCGCTGGAATGTTAACGGTTTTATTGGTGATGATGTATGGTCAATCGCGCATATTTTTTGTAATTTCGCGCGACGGTTTGCTTCCAAAATTTTTCTCAAAAATTAATAAAAAACATCAAACGCCATCTTATTCAATTTTGGTCGTAACAATCGCCGTTGCCATAATTTCAGGCTTTACTCCAATTCGCACGATGGGCGATATGAGTAGTCTCGGGACGCTTTTTGCCTTTTGCTTAGTATCGCTTGGAGTTTTAATTTTGCGTTACAAAAGACCAAAATTAGAGCGTAGTTTTAAATGTCCTTTTGTTGAAATTATTGCGCCTTTGGCGATTATTGGTTGCGGATTTTTGATTCTAAAATTATTGCAAGATCATTACAAGCCATTCTTAATTTGGTTTGTCATCGGCATTATTTTTTATTTCTCTTACGGTTATAGAAAAAGCGCTTTAGCAAATAAAACAAAATAAAATTACTAAATTCAAAATAGCAAATTTTAAAATTAATTTACTATTTGTTCGGACTTAAAGTTTGTGCTTTATAAGATTTAATTCTTAATAAATACAGTTTTCCTCTGCGAGTTAATCTAAAAAAATTATCATATTTATTTTTTTATTAGATTGTTTAAAAGCTCGGTTTATTTTTAATTTTAAAAAAACTTTAATTTTTAAATATTACCCAAATGAGTATATTTCGTAAAAAATCAATCGAAGAATTAATTGCTTCTTCCCAAAAAAATTCTTTCAAAAAATCGCTTACCGCTTTCGATTTAATAATGATTGGAATTGGTTGTACAATTGGCACCGGAATCTTTGTTGTAACGGGCACGGCGTCGGCAACTCATGCTGGTCCAGCAATTGCTTTATCTTATTTAATCGGTGCCTTGGCTTGTTTATTTGCGGCACTTGCTTACGCCGAAATCGCTTCGATGGTACCAGTTTCGGGAAGCGCTTACACCTACACCTACGCGGTTATCGGTGAGTTTGTGGCGTGGTTAGTCGGTTGGGGATTGGTTCTTGAATATGGCATTGGAGCCTCGTCGGTTGCCAATGGGTGGTCAGGATATATGGTTGGAATTTTGCAATCGGCGGGAATTTCTTTGCCAGAGTTACTCATAAAGCCAACGAGCGAAGGCGGTATTATAAATTTACCAGCAAGTTTAATCGTGTTATTAATTGGTTCAATGCTTTATGTTGGAACTCAACAGGGTGTAAAGTTTACCCGTATTTTAGTTTTTGTAAAATTAGCGGTGATTTTTATTTTTTTAGCGGTGGCAACGCCGATGATTAAACCAGAAAATTATAGCAATTTTATGCCTTTCGGCTTTGGCGGAGTTATGGCGGGAGCGGCCGCAATTTTTTATGCTTATATCGGTTTTGATGCGGTGGCAACGACCGCCGAAGAATGTAAAAATCCTAAACGAGATTTACCAATCGGAATAATTTTTTCACTCGGAGTTTGTGCGATACTTTATGCCACAGTAGCTTTGGTGTTAAATGGAATTGTAAATTTTTCGACGCTAAATAATCCTGAACCTTTGGCAAGAGCATTGCGCGACAATGGAAGTGGTATCGGTTCGGCTTTGGTTTCAACCGGTGCAATTGCCGGCATCACTTCGGTTTTATTGGTTTTACTTTACGGTCAATCACGAATTTTTTTCGTGATGTCGCGCGACGGTTTGCTTCCAAAAAAATTAAGTTCAATGCATAAAAAATATAATACTCCGCATGTCAGCGTTTTACTTACAACTCTTGCGGTGGCTTTAATTGCTGGCATTTTTTCACTCGAAACTTTAAGTGAAATGACTAGCATTGGAACATTATTTGGTTTTATTGTTGTGGCTTTGGCGGTAATGATTTTACGAATTAAACAACCAAATTTAAAAAGAAGTTTTAAATGTCCGATGGTTTTTGTGGTTGGGCCTTTGGCGGTTTTATCTTGCGGATATTTAACTTTTGAATTGTTGACGCGTAATTGGCATTATTTTGCAGTTTGGACCGCGCTTGGAATTCTGATTTATTTTATTTACGGATATCGTAAAAGCACAATTAAAAAATAGTTTTAAAGCTTAATTTTTTCGCCTAAAATTATTTAAAAAAAAATTTGCAAAATCTAAATAATTAGCCAAAATTATATTAAAATAATTTTAAGCTTAATTTTTTCACAAAATGACTTCTAAAAAATTCGTATATTCTTTTGGCGACGGCAATTCCGAAGGTGATGCCTCAATGAAAAATTTGTTAGGAGGCAAAGGTGCTAATTTGGCAGAAATGGCGAATATGGGTTTGCCGGTTCCTCTTGGCTTCACGATTACCACTGAAGTCTGCGATGAATATTACAAAAATCAAAAATCTTTCCCAGCAGAATTAAAAACTCAAGTTGAAAAAGCCTTACTTCATATTGAAAATAAAATTGGTGCAAAATTTGGTGATGAAAAAAATCCATTATTATTTTCGGTGCGCTCAGGTGCTCGCGCTTCAATGCCAGGAATGATGGACACGGTTTTGAATTTAGGATTAAATGACAAAACTGTTTTGGGTTTAGCAAAAAATAGCGACAATAAAAGATTTGCTTTTGATTCTTATCGTCGCTTTATTCAAATGTATTCAGATGTGGTTTTGGGCGTTGATCATTATAATTTCGAAACAATTCTTGATGATAAAAAACAAGAGTTTGGAGCATCCAACGACAATGATTTAAGCGCCGAACAACTCGAAGAAATCGTCGAGCTTTTTAAAATCGAAGTTAAAAAAGAATTGGGTTATGAATTTCCGCAAGATGTTCAGAAGCAATTATGGGGAGCAATTGAGGCGGTTTTTTCTTCATGGATGAACGATCGCGCCATCACTTATCGTTCGATAAATAATATTCCTGTTGAATGGGGAACGGCGGTCAATGTGCAATCGATGGTTTTTGGTAATATGGGCGAAACTTCGGCGACCGGAGTGGCTTTTACGCGCAATCCATCTACGGGCGCCAAAGAACTTTACGGCGAATATTTAATCAATGCTCAGGGTGAGGATGTGGTGGCAGGAATTCGCACTCCGCAATCCATTACAATCCAAGGCAAAGAGCAACTTGGCTCGATTTTGCCATCGATGCAAGAAACTATGCCAGAGGTTTTTTTAGAACTCGAAAAGATTTATAAAAAACTTGAAGAGCATTATCGCGATATGCAAGATATTGAATTTACTGTGCAAAATAAAAAATTGTGGATGCTTCAAACCCGCTCTGGTAAACGCACGGCGCATGCTGCCGTTAAAATTGCCGTCGATATGGTTAACGAAAAATTGATTAATAAAAATGAAGCTTTGCTTCGTGTTGATCCGGCAAGTCTTGATCAATTATTGCATCCAACTCTTGATCCAAAAGCACAAGTTAAAATTATCGCCAAAGGCTTACCAGCATCTCCCGGTGCCGCTTCAGGAATAGTAGTATTCTCTTCGCAAGAAGCTGAGCGTCGTTCTGAAAATGGTGATAAAGTAATTTTGGTAAGACTAGAAACTAGCCCAGAAGATATTAAAGGCATGCATGTTTCTCAAGGAATTTTAACAGCGCGCGGGGGCATGACTTCGCACGCCGCGGTTGTTGCTCGAGGCATGGGAACACCTTGTGTTTCTGGCGCGACGGGTTTGCATGTTGACAATTCTGGTAAGTTTTTCAATGCCAATGGCGTCAAAGTTAAAGAGGGCGAAATTATTACTATTAACGGCTCGAATGGCGATGTAATTCTCGGAAATGTGCCAACTTTAAAACCAAATTTATCGGGTGATTTCGAAACAATTATGAAATGGGCAGATGAGGTGCGCGTTCTTAGAGTTCGAACCAACGCCGAAACTCCACTTGATTGCCAAGTTGCACGCGATTTTGGTGCAGAAGGAATTGGATTATGCAGAACTGAACATATGTTTTTCAATGAAGATCGTATTATTTCAGTGCGCGAAATGATTTTGGCAGAAACTCTCGAAGGCCGTAAAAAAGCTTTGGCAAAATTATTGCCAATGCAAAGAAAAGATTTCGTTGAAATATTTAAAATTATGTCGGGATTGCCCGTTACCATTCGTTTGCTCGATCCGCCACTTCACGAATTTTTACCGCACAAGGAAAGTGAAATTCAAGAAGTTGCAAAAGTTGCTGGCGTTGAAGTTGATTATGTCAAGCATCGCACTCATCAATTACAAGAGCAAAATCCAATGTTGGGGCATCGTGGCTGTAGGCTTGGAATTTCTTATCCAGAAATTTACGAAATGCAAGCGCGGGCTATTTTTGAAGCATCGGCGATTGTAAAAAAAGAAACAAAAAATGAAGTTTTGCTTGAAGTCATGATACCTTTGGTTGCGACTCAAAAAGAAATTCAAATCATGCGTCAATTAGTAACAAAAATCGCAGAGGCTGTTATAAAAGAGCAGGGCGTTGATCTTAAATATATGGTTGGAACTATGATTGAGTTGCCTCGCGCCGCATTAGTTGCTGATAAAATTGCCGAAGAAGCCGAATTTTTTAGCTTCGGAACCAATGATTTAACGCAAACTACTTTTGGTTTATCGCGCGACGATGCCGGTAACTTTTTAGGACATTATCAAAAAGCCGGAATTCTTGAAAAAGATCCATTTGCCGAACTTGACCAAGAAGGAGTTGGTGAGCTTATAAAAATTGCTACGCAAAAAGGCAAACAAACTCGTAAAGATATTAAGCTCGGAATTTGTGGAGAGCATGGCGGAAATCCAGCTTCAATTGAATTTTGTAATGATGTTGGATTGCATTATGTTTCATGTTCACCATATCGCGTTCCAATTGCAAGGCTTTCAGCGGCGCGCGCGGTTTTAAGAAATAAAAAATAAATTGTTTAGTAATTTCTGAAACAATAAATTGAAACATAGATAATTATTTTTGCCATAAATTTACTAATTATAAATAAATCTTAAAATATTTAGTTAAAATAAAAATTGATATTTTATCAAAAAAATAATAACTAAATACGTCATGCTTATGAATAATTTATACAAAATAGTTAAAAAAAATATTATCAAAATTTCTACAATAATTTTATTCTTTGTTCTCGCTTCAAATAGCTCTTGTAATCAAGAAGATGATAGAAGAAATGGATATGGATATGGATTTAAATCAACAAAATTTTACCAAAATTCTAAATAATATTTTAATAAAAATGATTGTTACGAGTTATTTTTTTTAAAAAATTGTTATGCCAAATTCCATTTTTAAATCTTTTTTAGATAATTTAAATTCTAACTTCGTATTTTTTGAATAAAACTCTTAGAAAGCTTCAGGCCTATTTTATAATGCTTTGATTTTTAAAGATTTTTATCTCAAAAATATTTTGTTATAATTTGATTTAAAAGTGGGATTTGGCATTAGACAAAAATAGGGCGTAAATATTTCGTTTAATTTCTAATAATTTTGAAATTTAATTTAAAGATTGAGTTTGAAAAGATTAATATTGCGTATTATCAATAATGAATTTTCTAAGGCGCTCTAACTCTAGCAAATCTTTTCCTTTTACAAAATAATCTTTAGCGCCCAAATCAAAAGATTGTTTTTTTAAGATCTCATCTTCCCTTGCGCTTAGAATGGCGATTGGGGTTTTGATAATCTTATCTTGCGCTTCTTTAAGCATGGCGATTCCTGAAAAATCGAACATTGCTAAATCGAGTAAAATTATTCCGAATTGTTCAATTTTATAATTTTTATTTCTAGAATTTACTAAGTCTATAAAATCCGTTCCATTGTTGAAAATAATTACTTGAAGACCACGATCCTTGACTTCATTTTCAATAATTTTTGCAAAAAGTTTGGCTTGAAATTCTTCATCCTCAACATATAAAATTAATTTTTTTGGGGAAACCAAATCGTCGCTATTCATATGTAAAAATTAAAAATTTAAAGATATAAAAGTGAGCCAAATGCCAATATTTCCAATTATCAATAAGCGTAAAATCCATTTTAGTTTTGGATTGATGTTTAATGAATCGCCAAAGCGATTTCTTAACGCGTTGCCAGCTTGAACCCATTTAAATTGATTGTCATATATTTTTGCGAGCTCTTCTTTGGCAAGCTCTTTTTGTGTTTTTTTCATATTGATTTGGTTTATTTCGTTAATTTTAAAAAACAATTCGAGGCAAGGCCAATAGCGATTTTTTCCTCTAGGGATTTTTTGAATTTTTCTCGATCAGCATCATTTTTTAATTCATCAAAGTCAACAATAATACTGTATAATTCAGTGGAAACTTTAATTATTGTATCTCTATCAAATTCATCACCATAAAATTTAAAAGTCATATTCATGGCTTCGGAAAGTTGTTTGCGACCAATTTCACTAAAAGGCTTTGTGGATTTGCCGGTTAAAATCGCGTCCGACGATACTTCTAAAGCGTCGGCAAGTTTTTGTAAAACTTCGTTGGAGATTCCGCTTCTGCCATTTTCAAATCCTGAAAGCAGTTGTTTGCTAACTCCTATTTTAACAGCTAGTTCGCTTTGACCAATTTTTTTATCTTCGCGAATTTTTTTTAGAAAATTTGACATTCACTTTTTGAAAAAAATCGATTTAATTTATATAATGGATTTAAAAAGATTTAAGGTACAATTTTAATTTGCTAATTTGTTGTGAAAATTAAAAAATTAGTTTTAGAAATTGAAGTTTTGCTTTATATATTTTTATTGCAATGTTTTTTTGAAAATTATGTTTAATTTTAAAATTTTTCTGATTTTGATGATTCAAACCAAGAAAAAAACGCCCCCGATAATTTATAAAAATCTTATTAAAAATTAATTTGGTAAGATTTTTATAATTAACGATTAGGGCGTCTTTTATTTTATAATAATTTATTTAATTGTTAAGCCTTATATTGAAAAAATATAATTCTTAACTTTTCTTATCATCATTTTCTTGATATTCGCCATCAACAACTTTTCCATCCTCGTTAGAAGAAGAATCATTTTTTGGAGCGTCGTTAGAAGAGCCTTCACTTTGTTGAGCGCCTTGTGAATTTTTATAAATTGCCTCACCAAGTTTCATGGAATTCTGCATCAAACTTTCGGTCGATTTTTTAATTTCTTCAGCGCTTGCATCAGATTTGGCAACATTTTCTTTAAGATTTTTTAAGTCTTCCTCGATTGAATTTTTAATCGCAGAATCAACCTTGTCGCCGTGTTCGCGTAAAGATTTTTCAGTTTCATAAATTAAAGAATCAGCTTGATTTTTTGCTTCAATTAATTCTTTGCGCACTTTGTCTGAAGAGGCATTTTCTTCGGCATCGCGCATCATTTTTTTGATTTCTTCTTCGGATAAACCACCGGAAGATTGAATGCGAATTTGTTGCTCTTTGTTTGTCGCTTTATCTTTAGCTGAAACTTTCACAACGCCATTGGCATCAATATCAAAAGAAACCTCAATTTGTGGCATTCCTCTAGGTGCTGGGGCAATTCCTTCGAGATTAAATTCTCCGAGTAATTTATTGTTAGAAGCAATATCTCTTTCGCCTTGGAAAACTTTAATCGTAACCGCGGTTTGGCTATCCGCAGCGGTTGAAAATACCTGACTCTTATTAGTTGGGATGGTTGTATTTCTATCGATTAATCTAGCGAAAACACCGCCCGCAGTTTCGATTCCAAGAGAAAGCGGAGTTACATCTAAAAGAATAACATCCTTAACATCGCCTTGCAATACCGCGCCTTGAATAGCGGCTCCAATTGCCACGACTTCATCAGGATTAACGCTACGATTTGGCTCTTTGCCAAAAAGTTTTTTTACAGTTTCGATTACTTTTGGCATTCTGGTCATACCGCCAACCAAAATAACTTCGTCAATATCGGAAGGTTTTAAGCCGGCATCTTGAAGAGCATTTTCACAAGGTTTGATTGTGCGTTCAATTAAATCATCGACCAATTGTTCAAGTTTAGCTCGAGTTAATTTTACATTAAGATGCTTTGGACCAGAGGCGTCGGCAGTAATGTAGGGTAAATTAATTTCTGTTTCTAATGTAGAAGAAAGTTCGATTTTAGCTTTTTCTGAAGCTTCTTTTAATCTTTGTAAAGCCAAAGGATCTTTTGATAAATCGACGCTATTATCTTTTTTAAATTCATCGCTTAGATATTTTAAAATTCTCATATCAAAATCTTCGCCACCTAAAAAAGTGTCGCCATTTGTTGATTTAACTTCAAAAACACCATCGCCAATTTCAAGAACCGAAACATCAAAAGTTCCGCCCCCTAAATCATAAACTGCAATAGTTTGACCGTTTTTTTTGTCGAAGCCGTAAGCCAAAGCTGCTGCGGTTGGTTCGTTAATTATGCGCAAAACATCAAGGCCAGCAATTTTTCCAGCATCTTTGGTTGCTTGTCTTTGAGAGTCATTGAAATATGCGGGAACTGTGATTACGGCTTTATCAACTTTTTCACCTAAATAACTTTCTGCCGTTTCTTTCATTTTCATGAGAGTGTAAGCTGAAATTTGGCTTGGAGAATATTTTTCATTTTTAACTTCAACCCAAGCATCGCCATTAGCGGATGCTGTAATTTTGTATGGAACTAAGCCTTTATCTTTATCTGTCAATGGATCGTTATATCTTCTGCCGATTAAGCGCTTAATTCCGAAAATTGTATTTTGAGGATTTGTAACGGCTTGTCTTTTTGCTGGTGAGCCAACAACTTTTTCACCATTTGAAAGAAATCCAACTATTGATGGGGTGGTTCTTGCGCCCTCTGAATTTTCAATAACTTTTATAGTAGTTTTGCCTTCCATGATTGCGACACAAGAGTTAGTTGTGCCCAAGTCTATTCCAATAACTTTTGACATAAGATTTAAAAAATTTATTTGAAGATTTAATAAGAATTTTTATAAAAAAACTTGACTCAAAATATAACTAATATAAAAAGTTTTACAAGAGTATAAATTTAAAATTCTTTTAATTAATAAATTCTTTTAACAAATCAATGTTGATCAAAAAAAATAAAGCCTTTAGTTTGATAGAAATATCTGTCGTTATTGTAATTGTAATGATAATGATTGCAGGACTCATGCAAGGATCTAGGCTTATTGGAAGCATGAGAATTGCTACCGCCAGAAATGTTACACAAAGTTCTGCGATGCCTTGGATTAACTATATTGTAACTTGGTATGACGCAACTGCCACTGATGCATTTAATGAAAGTGAAACTGACGATGGTGATAAAATTAGTCGTTGGAACGGTGCTGAGGTGCGATACACCGATCGAATAAATCTTGCTCAATCTGAAGACACAAAAAAACCAATTTTTGTTGCAAATGGAATGTATGGTTTGCCGTCAATAAAATTCGATGGAGTTGATGATTATCTTGGCTCAGTAAATCTTGAGCAAGCAGTATTAACCTATCGATCTGGAACTATTTTTGTTGTTTTTGAGCCGAAAACAACTTCATCAACAGCGAAGCGTTCAATTTTTTATCAACCTTCGGCATGTGGTAGAGAATTTGATGTGGGCTATGGTTTTAGCGGTCTGGTAGGTAATTTTGGATTAGCTTCTTCTTCTTTAGAAAATTGCTTAAGCACTGATGCCACAACTTCAGGTCTTAATTATGTAGTTCCTAACGAAAAAATTGTTGTTTCAATGGTTATCTCTCAAGTGCCAATGGTTCAAGACGATGTATCAAATATAAAAATTTATAGGAATGGTTATCTCGAAACTTCCACTAAAGTTGGTGTTGGATATAATAGCGCTTTGATTGAATCCACTAAAAAATATGCTGATGGTTCTGAGCGAATTTATGTAGGCGCTAGAAAAACTAGTGATTTAGTAACTCCATCTTCATTTTTTGAAGGATTGCTTGGTGAGATGATTGTTTTCAACCGCTCTCTCAACAATGAAGACCGCAAAGAAATTGAAAAATATCTCGGAAAAAAATGGGGAATTAAAGTAAATTATGCACAGTAAAATTCAGCCATTTCATTTAGCGATGCCAGTTAATGATCTTTCTGCAACTCGTAAATTTTATGGTGAATTACTCGGCATGGAAGAAGGGCGCTCTTGCGAACATTGGATTGATTGGAATTTTTTTGGACATCAATTTGTTACTCATTTAAATCAAGAAAAATCTCAAAAAATAGTTAATCAAGTTGACGGCCATGGCGTTCCAGTTCCGCATTTTGGAGTGGTTTTGGAGTGGGAAATTTGGCATGAATTTTCCGAAAAACTTAAGAAAAATTCTGTTAAATTTGTGATAGAACCTTATATTCGTTTTAAAGGACAGGCTGGCGAACAAGCAACCATGTTTTTTTGCGATCCAAGTGGCAATGCGCTAGAATTTAAAGCGTTCAAAGACATATCTCAACTTTTTGCAAAATATTAAATTTGCTAACGCAAATTTAGGTTTAATATCGAATCGCCTCGTCGCGAGTAAATCGCGACATCCGCGATAAGATTTTATTTTTTTAGAATTTCTTTGTTGATAAACGCTTCATCTTTTTTTTCAAAAAAGATTCGCGACCGGGACCGCGTCGCCTTCGCTCCTGATATGCTACGCATTAAATT
>Ga0049085_10000884_pt1 | contig 11806 bp, 11 predicted proteins | sample GreLakmeSU08MSRF_FD_66721 | JGI IMG/M metagenome (GOLD analysis project Ga0049085, IMG submission 66721) | Freshwater lentic microbial communities from great Laurentian Lakes, MI, USA - Great Lakes metaG SU08MSRF | ecosystem: Environmental > Aquatic > Freshwater > Lake | place: Great Lakes... | reverse complement strand
TACCTTTCAATTCCAGGTGCTCAACGCCGTGGAATTATGGTTACTTCATCTAGCAAGGCATTTAGCCTGGCTGGCTTAAAAGCGGCAATTATTGTTACTCAAAACCAAGAAATGTTTGAGGAATTAAATGCGATGCCTGAAGCAAACCATTGGCGGGCTTCATTATTAGGCGGTTTCGCAATGGCTAAATGCTTTAAGGATGGTGATAAGTGGTTAGCCGAAACTATGGCCCAACTTGATCACAACCGAAAGTTGGTTAAAGAGTTGCTAGCCAAATACTTACCTGCCGCTAAGTATGTAATTCCAGAGAGCACTTATCTAGCTTGGATTGATATCTCTTGCCTAGGACTTGGCGATAACGCTTCTGATCTCTTAATCGAGAATAATAAAGTCGCTTTCAACCCAGGTACCGAGTTTGGCGCTCAGTTTGGTGCTTATATTCGCTTTAACTTTGCTACTTCACCTGAGATTATTGAAGAAGGAATTAAGCGACTAGCTTCCTAACGGCGCTGGGTACACTCTGACCATGATCACGATTCCAGAGACCGATTTAGTAGTACACCCACTTTGTTTAGGCACCAATGTTTTTGGTTGGAGTGCCGACGAAGCAGAATCACATCAAGTGCTCGATGCCTATGCCGCACACGGTGGAAATTTCCTCGATACTGCAGATGTTTACTCGCAATGGAAACCGGGTAATCAAGGTGGCGAATCTGAAACAATCATTGGTAAGTGGCTAACTAAACGCGATCGCAGCAAAATTGTAGTTGCTACCAAAGTTTCGATGCTAAACACTCGCCCAGGGCTATCAGCGAAAAATATTCTGGCTGCTTGCGATGACTCATTACGCCGATTGCAGACTGATTACATCGATATCTACTACTCACATCGCGATATAACTGAGACCCCGATGGAGGAAACCCTGGGTGCGTACGCTGAATTAATCGCAGCCGGAAAAGTGCGCTACATAGCTGCTTCACAGCACAGCGGTGCACGTTTACAACAAGCACTCGATATTTCAGCAGCTAACGGTTTACCTTCTTATATTGGGTTGCAAGATCAGTACAACTTGATTTATCGCAAACCATTTGAAACTGAACAACAACCAGTGCTTGCTAATAACAATTTAAGTGCGATGCCGTTCTATGGTTTAGCGCGCGGGTTCCTATCTGGAAAATATCGCCCCGGCGTTAAAGTTGAATCAGTTCGCGCCGAAGGTGTAGCTGAGTTCTACAACGATAAGAACTGGGCTGTACTAGATCGAGTGCGCGAAATTGCACAAGATCACAGCGTGCCAGTTGGTGCTATCTCATTAGCTTGGATCCGCTCAAACCCGCAGGTCAGCACACCAATCGCAAGTGCGCGCACGGTGGAACAACTCGAAGAGATTGTCCAGGTTGTCGAGCTAACCGACGCTGAGCTTGCGAGCCTGAATTCCCTTTCGGCCTAACTACTATTAGAGTTTGGCAACGTGAAATTTATAAATAACCCAACTCACGATCTCACCTATGACGATGTATTCATGGTGCCAAGTGCTTCTGACATATCTAGTCGCATGGAAGTTGATTTAGCTTCTAACGACGGATCCGGAACGACAATTCCAATTGTTGTTGCAAACATGACCGCAATCTCTGGTCGTCGTATGGCTGAAACAATTGCCCGTCGTGGTGGCATTGCAGTTATCCCGCAAGATATTCCCCTTGAGATCGTTAAAGATGTTATTTCTTGGGTTAAATCTCGTCACACCTTCTTTGATACGCCAATCACGCTAAGCCCTAATGAAACAGTGGCCGATGCTGTTGGGTTACTACATAAGCGTGCTCATGGCGCCATTGTTATTGTTGAAGAAAACAAACCTGTAGGCATCGTTACTGAAGAAGATTGTGCTGGCGTCGATCGCTTTACCCAGCTGCACTCAGTTATGAGCAAGGATTTAATGACTTTGCCAGACACCGCAGATGCCCATGCCGCCTTTGATTTCCTGCATCATCACCGTCGCAAACTAGCCCCAGTGGTTTCAGCCAACGGTGAACTAGTTGGAATTTTGACTCGTATTAGTGCGCTTCGCGCAACACTTTATTCTCCAGCACTCGATGCTAAGAACAATTTGCGAATCGCTGCAGCAGTTGGAATCAATGGTGATGTGGCTGCGAAAGCCAAGTATTTAATCGATGCTGGCGTCGATGTATTAGTGGTTGATACTGCACACGGACATCAACGCAAAATGATGGAAGCGCTAAAAGCGATCAAAGCACTTAATTCAAATGTACCAATCGTTGCTGGCAATGTTGTAACAGCCGATGGTGTTCGTGATTTAGTTGCAGCAGGGGCTGACATAATTAAAGTTGGTGTTGGTCCAGGCGCAATGTGCACAACACGTATGCAAACTGGTGTTGGTCGCCCACAGTTCTCGGCGGTACTTGAATGTGCTGCAGAGGCAAAGAAACTTGGTAAATCAGTTTGGGCCGATGGCGGTGTTCGTCATCCGCGCGATGTCGCACTCGCTCTCGCTGCTGGTGCATCAAATGTAATGATCGGTTCTTGGTTTGCCGGAACTTATGAATCCCCCGGCGATTTACAAACTGATACAAATGGGAAACTTTTCAAAGAATCATTCGGAATGGCATCTGCGCGTGCGGTAGCTGCACGAACTTCACAAGAAGATGCATTTGATCGTGCACGTAAAGCGTTATTCGAAGAAGGTATTTCAACATCGCGAATGTATTTAAATCCGGCACGCCCTGGTGTTGAAGATCTGCTTGACGAAATAATCGCCGGCCTTCGTTCATCATGTACCTACGCTGGTGCTAAGTCTTTGGAAGAGTTTGCAGATCGCGCAACGATTGGAATTCAATCAACTGCTGGTTTTGCGGAAGGCCGCCCACTTCACTCTTCTTGGAGTTAGCCTTACTTCATAAATAGAGCATTTAGACGCTTGGTTGTGAAGATTAACCCGACACAAATCAGCACCATAAAGTAAGTCACATTGGCCAATAAGTGAACGCTGAACTCGCCTGACATGGCTCGCGTAACTAGTTCAATTCCTTGACGCAATGGCAGCGCCTTAATAATTGCCTGCCCCCAACCCGGGAAAACAGTTAATGGATAAAAAGCACCAGAAAACAGGAACATAGGCAGTACAAATATGTAAAAGAAGTTCATTTGATGATGTGATTTCATATAAGAGGTAATTGCCATTCCAAATGAAGCAAAACCAAATGCAACAATGATTGCTGCCGGGATCGCCAATAGTGCCCACCACGTTGTGACTAAACCAAGCGCAGCAATAACTACCGTAAAGGCGGTGGCATAAAGCCCACCACGCATTAACGCCCAAGCAATCTCACCTAGTGCAACATCTAGCGGTCCTAGCGAAGTTGACAACATGGCGTTATATAAGCGGCTCTCATTTAGCTTAAAGAATACGTTCCAGGTTGAGTCAAGTAACGCACCATTCATGGCACTCGTTGCTAGTAGTCCAGGTGCGATATAGGCAGCGTATGAAACTTCTCCAGTAGAAGTGGTCAAGTTCCCAACAAGTTCACCAACACCGTATCCAAAAGCTAATAGATAAAGAACTGGCTCTAGAAAACCGCTAACAACGGCTACCCAGGCTGAAGATTTGAATGCGATCCAGTTTCGGAACAAAACTTGTTGGGGGCGACCTGCGAAATACTTATCACCAGATTTACCTAGTCGGCGCTCTGAAATTGAAACCGCGACTGTAGTCATATTACTTCTCCAACCGGGCAGCAAAGAAGCGCACAGAAAAGAACAGGCCTACAACAATCATCACGGTAAGAACACCCATGTGAGTTAATAACTGCAAACCACTTAATGGGTAGTCATAAGTTAGGTAGCGCCCTATTTCGGTGGCATGCCAAAGTGGTGAAATCCAGCCGACAAATTGCAGAAATACTGGCATTTGCGAGAGTGGATAGAAGGTGCCGGAAAACAAAAACATCGGAATCATGACAAAGCGACCAACCAGCATAAAAAAGAAATCTTCGCTCTCAATTTTGGCAGCTAGTGCCAACATAACTGCGGCCATCGCTGCTCCCGCAAATAGCGCTGCGGGCATTGCCAGCCAAGCAGTATCTGATTCGAGAGCTCCAAATAGATAAAGCACAATCCAATAGATAACAACTGAAATTACGGTGCGAAACATGGCGGCGACAAAGATTCCAAATGAGATCTGGCGAGCTGATATTGGCGTTGAACGCATTCCGAAGAATGTTCGTTCCCATTTAAAACCAGCCATGGTTGGGAAAATAACTTCATCGCTACTGCCTTGAATTGCAGCACTTGCTAATAGTGCTGGCGCTAAGAAAGTTAAGTAACTAACGCCGTCGACACCATTATTAGCATCGATTAGCGAGCCAACACCAATGCCAATTGAAACCAAGTAAAGCGTTGGGTTAACGACTGCTGCAAAGAGAATGACCCATGTCCACTTTGCCATGTTTCGAATACGCGCTTCTGCCACATGGAATGTGCCATAAGGTGAAACTTTGCGAATTAAGTTACTCATTACTCAACCAAGGTGCGGCCGGTTAAGCGCAAGAAGACATCTTCTAGCGAACTGCGGCGTACTAGTGAAGTATTTGGATGGATACCTTTTGCTGCAATTTCCTCTAATAAAGATTCGCCATCTTCGGCATAGAGCAGGATTCGATCAGGTAGAACTTCAATTCGTTCAGCAAGTGGACGAAGTACATCAACCATCTCGTGATTCTTTTCAGAACCAAATCGGACTTCCAAAACTTCCCTTGTTGAATAATCTTTAATCAATTGGGCTGGGCTATTTTCAGCCATGATCTTGCCTCTATCCATCACAATTAAGCGATCACAGAGTTGTTCAGCTTCATCCATATAGTGAGTAGTAATAAGTAGAGTCACGCCTTTTTCTTTTAGGCGGAACAAGCGATCCCAAAGAATGTGACGCGCTTGGGGGTCCAATCCAGTCGTAGGCTCGTCAAGCATCAAAATATCAGGCTCGCTAACTAGTGATCTAGCGATAGTTAAGCGTCTTTTCATGCCCCCACTAAGCGTCTGAACTTTTGTATCTTTCTTCTCTTCAAGCTGGGCAAATTCAAGCAGTTCCGGAATCTTCTCTTTAATAAAGCTGGATGAAAGGCCGAAGTAACGACCATAGATATAAATGTTTTCAGAGACGGTAAGTTCGACATCAAGATTATCTTGTTGTGGCACTACACCTAAATGAGCACGAATCTGTGGACCATTTACTTCAGGATCCTTACCCATAATAGTTAGCGTGCCAGAAGTACGAACTGATGTTGCGCCAATAATTCGCATGGTTGTTGATTTACCAGCACCGTTAGGCCCTAAGAAACCAAATGATTCTCCTTTGGCAACATCGAAATCAATGCCATCGACTGCAACAAAGTCACCGTAGGTTTTTGTTAACCCACGGGCATGGATTAACGGTTCGCTCATTTTAAACCTTTATTTGCGCGATCTAGATCGTCTTGGAAATCTACCTCAACTGCAAAGAGATCAGAGATGTCAATTGGCTCCATTTGTAAACCATGCTTTTCAATTGCTAGTTCAAGTCCACGTTCGAAATAATCTTGCTCATCGCACGCATCAAGTTGTGTAATCACATCTGCTTTTTCGCGGCTAGAAATAAAATTGATACCAACTGCTTCGCCAAGTGCATTCTTAACGGTCTTGGATAATTCTTTTATGTTGCCATTGCCGTCAACGGTGTATTTAACTTCTTCATCAGCAGTGGCAGATGTGTTAACGCAAACGAAGGATTTATCTGCAGCAATTCGATCAGCCACGCGTTCAAGAACTTTGTGGTCAAAGACGACATCGCCATTTAACCAGAGCACACCACTTTCTTGGCTTGCACGAAGTGCACGTAAAAGACTCTTTGAAGTATTGGTTTGATCATAAATCTCGTTGTAAACGAATGAGGCGGTCGGGTGGGCTTCCATAATCATTTCGAGCTTGAAACCAACGACAACAGTTACGCGTGCTTTATCGCCAAAGACAGTACGCACATTTTCCATTTGCTGTTGCATGATCGAGCGACCATCAGAAAGTTGCGTTAATGGCTTAGGCCATGGCTTGCCCAAACGAGTGCCCATGCCAGCGGCCAGGATTACAACTTGAATTGCCATTTTTACCTCTTCTTATAAAGCGAGATAGTCTTAATTTCATCTCTCAACACGATAGATTACAGGTTGTGAGCGTAAATCTTCGAACTCTTGTTGTTAATAAGAGCACAAAGATCTCGGAAATCATTGAAAACTTTAGCGAGAGCAACACCGATCTCTTATTGGTCGATGAAAATGCAATTGTAACCAAGCCCCATTTGGAATTATTGACCGATTATCCACGCGGAACAACCACGGCACTTGTTGCACCAATGTTCCATGGTGATCTCCGAGTAACTGGAGATCGTGTGGCAGGTGCCAGTTCTAAATTCCATAACCTAGAAGGTGGAAATAAAAATTTTGTTGGAATCTTGCGGCTATCTCAGAATCAACGAGAAGCGATAATTGAAACCTTAACTGCTGTGAAGAATAGTGAAGCATACGGCGAAGCAATTGATTTAGTTTTAGTTGCATTAGTTCGTGCGGCAATTGTTGTTTTGCCAGCTTCACTAACAGCTGCTCCATATATTCGAAGCGCAGATGAAAGTGCGAAAGCCAAAGTTCAAGAAGAAATTAACAATTTAAATATTGCTCGATTACGTTTAAAGATGGCCAACCGGGCCAATGATGGCTTTTTCTCAGTTTTTGTGTTACGTAAGTTCTCCAAACTATTTACTTGGGCTGCAGTTCGCCTCAAGATGACACCAAACCAAGTAACACTAATATCTTTTGCGATTGGATTGCTCTCGGCATATGAATTTAGCCGTGGCACTTTTTGGACCATATTTGCTGGCGCCGTTCTATTACAACTCAGCATCATCATTGATTGTGTTGATGGTGAACTCGCCCGCTACACTCGTCAATTTTCAGCACTCGGCGCTTGGCTAGACGCAATCACAGATCGCATCAAAGAGTATTTAGTGTTCTTCGCCCTTGCTTATGGCGCAGCTAAGAATGGCCAGGATCTCTGGATACCAGCTATGTTCATGATGGTTTTCCAAACCTTTAGGCATTTATCTGATTACAACTTTGCGCGAATTAATAAGGTGCGTAGCACTAATCTGCCAGTCATTGACTTTAACCAAGCATCTGATGGATTCGTACCTGTCGATAAAGTTAAGAAATCTCGGTTTGAATATTGGTCAAAGAAGGCTCTTCAGTTTCCAATCGGTGAACGCTGGTTAGTAATTAGTGCAGCTTCGATTATTGGTGGAGCAGGTTTTACCTTCACAGTTATGCCTATTTTGGGCCTTATTTCGATAGTTTTGATTTTTCGCTCACGGGTGCGCAAATCTCGAACTTGGCCGAAGATGCGCGTTAATAAGAACTTAATTGATGATCAATTAGATTTCTTCAGAAATAAGAATTCAACAAATCGTTTTGATTGGCTGGAACCTTCGATCTTGCGCGCACTTGAAGGTGCCTTATTTATCTGGGCGGTAGCGGCCACAGATTTAAACCGTCCAGCCGCATTCTTATTGTTATTCGCAATTCTTTACGGGCATTACGACGCTCTTTATCGTGCACTACAAGGGGAACGTAAACCGAAGTGGTTAGCAATTGCTGGTGGGTTTATCTTAGGCCGAGTAGCACTACTTGGAATATTCTTGGCACTAGGTTGGTCAATCGTGCCACTAGTTTGGTATTTCGGTCTGCTCTTCTTTGTAATTTCATCTATCCAATGGATAGCCGGACATAAAGTACGGAGTGAATAAATGGAATCTCGCCCAACCCGACCAACGATCGCGCAAATTCGCGAAGTATCGCAACCACCTTCAGTTACTGGTCGTTCAAATGCTGAACATTGGATTGCAGATCTCTACTTACGTAAAATTTCACCGTATGTAACACGAATTCTGTTGCGCACTCCAATCACAGCAAATGGTGTTACTTGGCTGATGATTTTGGTAGGTGCCTCAATTGGTCCAGCTCTATTAATCCAAGGCTGGCTAGGAATCGCGTTAGCTTTAGTTTTAAGTCATAAACAGATGTTGATTGATTGCTGCGATGGTGAAGTTGCTAGATGGCGTAACACCAAGTCACCAATGGGAATCTTTCTAGACAAACTCGGTCACTATGGTGCCGAAAGTTTGATTCCTATTTGTTTTGGTTTGCGTTTAGCTGACTGGCCAAACCAGCCAATCACCTCGAGTATTTACCCATATCTAGGTGCATTGTTGGCTGTGCTAATTATTATTAATAAAGCGCTAAACGACGCGGTTCATGTGGCGCGCGCTTTCTCTGGATTACCAAAATTAGAAGATGCCAAAGGTGTTAATTTGCCTCGCAAAGGAGCGCTTCGGTTAGCTCGTAAAGCTTTCAATTTCTTACCCGCACATCGCATCTTCCATTCTGTTGAATTCACAATGTACGTCGCAATCTTCGGAAGTTTTGCCATTTCGCTGCAAATCGCTTTGATTATTGCGCTATTCGTAACTGCTGGCCATATTCTGGCGATCACAACGTCAGCAAAGTTGCGTAATAACTAGCCACATACGATAAATTTCTCCTTAATCTATGTTCAGATAAGGGAGTGCTATGAAAGTTATCTTGTGGAATTTGCGCAAGAGTCTTCTCGAGCTTTTCCCAACCACAAAATATCGAATGATTCTGGTCGGCTTAATCCTGATTGCAGCCCTCATCTCAGTTTCTGAACTTCTGGTCGCAAAGCTATTTACCCAGATTATTTTGAGTGAAGGCGAATTAGCGAAATCAACACTCTTTTTGCTGATCGCTGGCTTCTTCCTTTTTTATGGTTTAACTAGAGCAGGCCAATTCGCACAACGTATTTATCGTTTGCGCGTATTTGATAAAGCTTTCAAAGAAACAGAAGCTGAATTAAGCATGGCAAAAGATAATTGGCGATGGTCACTTGCTTTTGAACTAACTCATATTTCTAGCACGCTCACACAAATGGGTGTTGTTCTCGCTTTCTTCTTCTATTTCAACTGGATCTTTGCGTTAATTGATTTAATAATGATTGTCATTGTGCTCGAAGTCATTGGCCGGCTATTTAAGAATCAAATTGAGGCTCAACGTGGCTTTGTCGAGGCGAGAAAGAACAAGACGCCGGTAGCAAACGTGGTTCGAGTCGGTACCCGAATCAAATCTGGCGAGATTGGAATTTTGTTATCTGGCTTCGCCATGATTTTTATGTTGGGTGCTCTTTTCTACTTCAATTACATCGGTGACATCAGCGCATCCAATACTGTTGTTTTGTTCTTTGGCTTGCGCATGCAGAACTCTAATCTCTCCGGAATTTCGACTGGACTAATGAGATTTGCAAGGGCTCGTACCCATAGTGAGTGATGAACTCCTAACAATTGGGTTTTCGACTCTTTCAGAACGTGTAAACAGTATTGAGCCCCCGCGTGTCAGTGTTCCGCATAAGATTTTTATCTCTATTCAAGATCCACATAATTCGACCGAACCACTTCCTAGTAACTTTAAGTTTGATTCAATCAAGTCTCCTGAACTTGGGGTCGCTAAGAGCAGAAATACTGTACTTCGCAACGCCGAAACTAAGTATTTGCTATTTGCCGATGATGAAATCGTTTTCCTAGATCGTGGCGTTAAGTTAGCCGTTGCCTATCTAGAGGAACATCCAGAGTGTGACATGGTGTTAGCGCAAGCAATCGATACCACTGGCGCGCTGCGCAAGCGCTATTCAAAGAAAAAAGTTCAGTTAACTAAGTTCAATTCAGCAAAAGCTGCTACCTACGAAATGATCGTGCGCGTCGAGAGCATTAGAGCTAAAGATGTTTACTTCGATGAAAAATTTGGTGCTGGCGTTAGTAACTACATTGGCGATGAGTACATCTTTATTACCGATTTATTGAATAAAGGCGGAATTGCGATGTTCTTGCCAATCACAATTGCAATCCACCCGAAAGATAGCTCGGGCAGCCTTTGGGGTACTGAGCGAGATCTTTTGGCGAGAGCACAGGTATTCCAGCGGGTATTTGGATCTTGGGCGCCAATAGTTCGAGCAGCCTTTTACTTTAAGAATTATGGAAAGACCAATGGCCTTCGTAATTTCAAAAAGTTTGTGCGCGGAAAAATTTAGTCACGAAGCGCTTTAGCTAAAGATCTAAAATCTTCAACCAAAATATCAATTTCAGTTTGGCCATGCGCCAATGAAATCAACCATTGTTCATCAAGGCCCGGAGGCGTAATGATTCCGCGGTTAAGCGACCATAACCAAGAAAGTTCTGCGACTTGGAAATCAGTTGCTTTGTAATCGCGATAGTTTCTAACTGGGGTTGTTGACCAAGTAATACAGCCCTTTACGCCAAAACCAACGGTGTGCGCAGGTAAGTTGTACTCATCAATAATTTCATTGATCCGCACTAGTGCTTGTTGATTTAGCGCTTCAGCTTTTTCAAGAGCTTCAGGAGTACAAATTCGATCGATTGCGCGAATACCTGCCATTGCAAGTGGATTTCCGTTAAAAGTACCGAAGTGGCCAAGACGACCATCGGTAACTGCTTGCATATATTTTGCTTTTCCACCGAAGGCAGCAACTGGAACGCCACCACCGATTGATTTAGCAAGCGTAATCAAATCTGGTTGAACACCAAGACGCTGAGCAGCACCCTGATAGCCAGCAGTTAAGCCAGTCTTTACTTCATCAAAGATCAAAATGATTCCGTATTGATCACAGAGTTGGCGGACAGATTCGAGGTAGCCAGCATCTGGCAACACAATTGCGATATTTTCGAGAACTGGCTCAAGAATAAAGCAAGAAATTTTGTCAGCATGAGCTTGGAATACTCGTTCGAGCGATTCAATATTATTAAATGGCACGACATAAACATCACCTGGCACTGTTCCGACATTTGGCACTGCCGTTGGTTCGTCTGCATCGCCCGCTTTGGAAAGATTTGGCTTACAAGAAACCATCAGCGGATCGAATGAACCGTGATAGCCGCCTTCTAGTTTTACAACACCGCTTTTACCCGAGAATGAACGAGCCAAACGCACGGCATACATCGTTGCTTCAGTACCAGAGTTAGCAAATCGCACTTGATCGATTGCAAAGCGCTTACAAATTCGTTCTGCAGCATCACGGGAAATTGGTGAAGGTGTTACAAAAAGCATGCCTTCACTTAACGAGGCGGTAATTTCAGCAACAACTGCCGGATTTAAGTGGCCGGCAAACATGGCGCCAAAGCCCATCGACATATCGAGCAATTTGCGACCATCAACATCGATCATGTAAGCGCCTTGCGCTGAAACGATGGAAATTGGGTATGGATCCCAGTGCTGGAAGCTAGATGGCACGCCCATAGGCATGGTCTCCATGGCTACGGTATTTTCAATCTCAGATTTGCCAGTTCCTTCTTTAAAGCGAGCCCATTCTTGGTCTAACAGAGCGGCGACTCGAGTTTTAGAGACTGGCGTTGAAGTGACAGGTACAGATCTAAACGTTTGCGGATGATTCGCAGTGGTTTTCATTTTTTGCGCTTTCGACTTCAAGACGATCCTGAAGCCCCTAGCGCCTTACTCCTATAAATTTTGTTACTTGGGAAGTTTAGCGGTTTATAACTTTTAAGCAACGGGAGTGCTAGTTCTAGCGTGGTTTACCGCGTGTTCTCATGAAATTAACTTGATATATATAGGGTTTCTATATGACTAACACCCTAAAAACACGCAAAAAACTAAGGTTCGGCACATTCGCC
>Ga0049085_10000882_pt1 | contig 11840 bp, 10 predicted proteins | sample GreLakmeSU08MSRF_FD_66721 | JGI IMG/M metagenome (GOLD analysis project Ga0049085, IMG submission 66721) | Freshwater lentic microbial communities from great Laurentian Lakes, MI, USA - Great Lakes metaG SU08MSRF | ecosystem: Environmental > Aquatic > Freshwater > Lake | place: Great Lakes... | reverse complement strand
AAGTCGGTCGCAAAGTCGTCTAAATACGCAGCCAACACCGAAAACCCGTGCGCCATGATTACGACCGGCACATCAGCGGACACATTGCTGGGTCGATACAGCCGCCCGCGCAAAGTTGCACCCTCTGATGCGAATTCAATCGATTCAATATTCACAGTCGTCATTTGTCTCGTCCTAGTGCGGTAGGTGCTTTCGTCCGATGCCGGTTCGAAGCGCAATGCCCCAGCGAGTCACCAACAACATCGACTCACGCATGATGCGTGTATTCATTTTTGAGTCGCCAAAAGCACGATCAACAAAATTAATCGGCACTTCAACAACACTCCCGAGATTGTTTCGTGAAATAACGAAAGCCATCTCAGTCAAAAATGCGTAACCATCTGCGGTCAATTCAGAGAGGTTTGTCTGCGTCAGACTTTTTGCCGAGTAAGCACGAAAGCCACTAGTGCAGTCTTTGATCTTTAATCTCAAGCAAAATGCCGTGTAAAGGTTGCCGAAGCGTGAAAGAAGCCGCCGAAACAAAGGCCAGTTTGTGACTTCGCCGCCTGCAATATACCGAGAGCCGATTACTAGTGCGGTAGAGCCAGTGACACGATTGATCAGTTGCTCGAGCATTTTTGGATCATGTGAAAAGTCGGCATCCATGGTGGCAATAACTTCGTAACCATCTTTAATTGAGGCACTCATCGCATCACGACTTGCTGCAGCATAACCACGCGCACCAACGCGATTAAAAATTTTGATTTTACCCAAGCGATTTGCAACTGCATCAGCAATCTGTGATGTGCCATCAGGGCTGTTGTCGTCAACTACCAAGATGTCGGTATTAGGTGCGTCTTGGCGAACTTGGGTTAAAAAGCGCTCAATGTTTTCAGATTCGTTGTAAGTCGGAACAATTACAACAGCACGCACCACCGACACGCTACTTGGCGGCTAAACCAGCAAGTGCCAAGGCTTGTGCGACTGTCTCGGCGGGTTCAAGTTTTATGCCTGAAATTTTTATATCTTTGGCGCTACTTGCCGGAATGATCGCGCGTGTAAAACCAAGTCGTGCTGCTTCGGCGAGTCGGCGTGCAGTGTTGCTTGCTTGACGCAACTCGCCAGCCAGACCGACTTCACCGCAAGCCACCAAATTTTCTGCCAGCGGCGTATCCGTCGCCGCTGAAACAAGCGCCAAACACAGACCCAGATCTGCGCCAGGCTCAATTAGTTTCACACCACCAACAACAGACGCGAACACTTCGTGTTGCGCAAGATTCACACCAGCACGACGTTCGAGAACTGCGAGCAACATCGCAAGTCGCCCTGAGTCAACACCTTGGGCTGATCGACGTGGCGAAACATGTGAAGGCGAAAGGTTTGTCAGCGCTTGCACTTCAACAAGCAGCGGGCGATGTCCTTCAAGTGCCGGCACCACGATTGACCCGGGCACACCCGCTCGGCGGTCGGCCAAAAATAATTTGCTGGCATCGGGCACACTGCGCAGACCCAACTCGGTCATTTCGAATAAACCAAGTTCGTTGGTTGAACCAAAACGATGTTTTACCGCGCGCAATAAACGCAGAGCATGGTGTCTTTCGCCCTCAAACGATAAAACGGTGTCGACAACATGTTCGAGCACGCGCGGGCCAGCAAGCCCACCATCTTTGGTGACATGACCAACCAGAACAATCGGCAGATCTCGCGCTTTTGCTTCTTGCACAAGTCGGTGAGCGCAACCTCGAACTTGAGAGACCGATCCAGGTGCTGAATTAAGTTGTGGATCAGCAATCGCCTGCACACTGTCGATGATCACAAGTTCTGGCTTTACCTTGTCGATCGAATTGATGATGTTGGTTAAAGACATCTCGGCAACAAGCCACAAATCAGATTTGATTGCCCCAAGTCGTTCGGCTCGCAGCCGCACCTGTTGTGCCGATTCTTCGGCAGTCACATAAAGCGTTATGCCCGACCAGGCTGCCAAAAGTTGCAAAAGCAAAGTCGACTTACCGATGCCGGGTTCACCACCAAGCAAAGTCACCGAACCAGGCACGAGCCCACCACCCAAAACACGGTCTAATTCTTCGAGCCCAGTTGCGGTCGGCCGTGAAATTTTTGCATCAAGTGCGTCGATTGGTTTTGCCTCGCCTGCGGGCACCAACGCCATGCCAGTAGCGATTGAAATTAATTCTTCGTCACCCTCAACGTCTTCAACGAGGCTGTTCCAGGCACCGCACGCGCCACAACGCCCTGCCCACTTCGGCACAGCCGCACCACATTCGGTGCATCGATAAACGGTTCGAAGTTTTACCATCTTGCATTAAACATTATTCGCTGGGTGTGCGACTGGCCCCACGGCGCTTATACAAAACTCGGGTGATCAATCCTGCCATTGTGAGCAACCATGCGATCAGCAAAAACCTAAACAGCCCGGCAACCAGTCGGGCAACAGTTGCCTTGACTGCAGTATTGCGCGAAGTCGTCAACACTGACTGTTCGCTTCCGTCAAGGGGCACTCGCCAAGAAGTCGTATTTTCGACACTGATGCCGGTCGTGCGTTCAATCACACCAGGCAAAGTTGCGACAAAGTCAATCGTCATTGCTTTGCCCAGATCAAGTTCGGCTTGCTGCAGATTCTCGGCGAATGGCGCGCCACCGATTGTCTTCAACAAAGCAGCATCCGCAAATGCATTGAGTCCACCATCTGCCTGCAAAATGCCATCGAGTTTGAAAGTTGAATCTGTGTCTTTTCCACTTCGGGTCAGCGACATCTGTTTAAACGGACCAAACTCGCCACTTAGTTGTGATAGCAACACACCCGCTTGATCCGTATTTTCAAAAGAGTGAGTCAGCGAGATTTGTAGACCGCCATCCACAGTTTTATTAGGTCGAGCAACGACCCAGCCGGCAGCAATTGCATCATCGAACCGTAAGTCATCGGCAAGATTTGGGGCCGTAGCCACAACATCTGAATCTGCGATCACATTTACCGTCACCGAACCAGCACCGCTTTGCGCAACATCAAGAGTAACGACGGCGTTTACTTGACACGAGCACAATAAAACTACGGCGGCAACTACTCCGAATACTCTTGAACTTCTCAGTCGCTTGCGCGCGTTTCGCACGCTACGACTCACTCAGGTGTTGGTGTTGTTTCGCCAGCGCCAGCAAGTTCAACAGCAACCGGTGGCGCGAAGCCTTCAACGGCTTTGAACGAGAATCGTTTTTCTCCTGCAGTTTCTGGATCATCTTCAACACCGATCACAATAATCTCACCTGCATGAAACTCTTTGGTCAAGAGTTTTTCTGAAAGCGGATCTTCAAGAAAGCGCTGCATCGCCCGGCGAAGTGGTCGAGCACCGAGTTGTGGGTCGTAACCCCGTTTGGCAAGCAACTCTTTGGCCTCTACTGTCAGTTCAAGACCCAGACCAAGACCTTCAAGTTGACCAGTCAGGCGCTTGCTCATGAGATCAACCATTTGTACAACTTCGCTCATCGCCAACTCGTGGAAGACGATAACTTCGTCGATGCGGTTGAGAAACTCTGGCTTGAACTGCGTCTTCAAAGCCTCGTTGACTTTTTCGCGCATGCGTGCGTACGAAAGCGCTGCGTCGTTTTTGCCGAAACCAACATTGGCTTTGCGAAGATCTTGTGTGCCGAGGTTCGAGGTCATGATCAAAACGGTATTTCTAAAGTCGGTCGTACGACCTTGTGCGTCGGTCAGACGACCCTCTTCAAGAATTTGCAACAATGTGTTGAAAACATCAGGGTGAGCCTTCTCGATTTCGTCAAAAAGTACTACCGAAAATGGTTTACGGCGAACAGCTTCTGTTAATTGGCCACCTTCTTCGTAACCGACGTAACCCGGAGGCGAGCCGACAAGACGGCTTACGGTGTGTTTCTCCATATATTCACTCATGTCTAGGGCGATCAGGGCCTGCTCATCGCCGAACAAGAACTCAGCCAAAGTTTTTGCGAGTTCGGTTTTGCCGACTCCAGTTGGTCCCAAGAAAATGAACGATCCACTTGGACGCTTCGGATCTTTCAAACCGGCTCGTGTACGACGAATACTTTGACTGACGGCTTTGATTGCGTCTTCTTGGCCGATGATTCGCTTATGCAATTCACCTTCCATGTTCAACAATTTGGCGGTCTCTTCTTCGGTCAATTTGAACACAGGAATACCTGTCCACATGCTCAATACTTCGGCAATTGACTCTTCGCTGACTTCATCGAATAGATCGATACCTTGGGCCTTGACGTCTGTTTCTTTTTGAGCACGCTCTTCAAGCAGCGAACGTTCTTGATCGCGCAATCGACCGGCTTCTTCAAAGCGTTGTTCTTCAACGGCTTTTTTCTTCGCCTCTTGAACACCACTGATTTTGTTTTCGATTTCTTTCAAATCTGGTGGGGTAGCCATGCGCTTAATTCGCAAGCGACTGCCGGCCTCGTCGATCAGGTCGATCGCCTTGTCCGGCAAGAAACGATCAGATATGTAACGATCAGCAAGATTGGCTGCCGAAACAAGTGCTTGGTCGGTGATCGTCACACGGTGATGCGATTCGTATTTATCGCGGATGCCTTTAAGAATTTCAATCGTGTGGGCAACCGATGGCTCGTCAACCTTGACCGGTTGAAAGCGACGCTCAAGTGCTGCATCTTTTTCGAAGTGTTTTCTGAATTCATCAAGAGTCGTTGCACCAATGGTCTGCAGTTCGCCGCGCGCAAGCATCGGCTTCAAGATTGACGCTGCATCAATCGCGCCTTCGGCGGCACCTGCGCCGACAAGTGTATGAATCTCGTCAATGAACAGAATGATGTCACCACGGGTTTTAATTTCTTTGAGAACTTTTTTCAAGCGTTCTTCAAAGTCACCGCGATAGCGGCTACCCGCGACAAGAGCGCCGAGGTCGAGCGTGTACAACTGTTTGTTGGTCAAAGTCTCAGGCACGTCGTTGGACACGATCTTTTGAGCCAAACCTTCGATGATCGCCGTCTTGCCAACACCTGGTTCGCCGATCAACACAGGGTTGTTCTTCGTGCGACGCGAAAGAATCTGCATCACACGTTCCATCTCTTTTTGACGACCGATAACTGGATCAAGTTTTTTGTCGCGAGCAAGTTGAGTCAGGTTGCGCCCGAATTGATCAAGAATTTGGCTGCCACCTTTTTCTTGGGGCGCATCTTTCGCACTCACGGTTTCGCCTTCGCCTTTGCCGCCAGGACCTTGGTATCCGCTCAACAACTGAATTACTTGTTGGCGAACTCGACCAAGATCGGCGCCAAGTTTCACCAAAACTTGTGCCGCAACGCCTTCGCCTTCACGAATCAAGCCGAGCAAAATGTGCTCTGTGCCGATGTAGTTGTGGCCGAGTTGCAACGCTTCACGCAACGAAAGTTCAAGAACCTTTTTTGCTCGCGGTGTAAATGGAATATGACCAGACGGTGATGAACCACCTTGACCGATGATCTCTTCAACTTGCGCACGCACTGCTTCAAGCGAAATACCGAGTGCTTCAAGGCCTTTTGCTGCGACTCCTTCACCTTCATGAATCAGTCCAAGCAAGATATGTTCTGTACCTATATACGAGTGGTTCAGTAAGCGCGCTTCTTCTTGGGCGAGAACGACAACTCTGCGAGCCCTATCCGTAAATCTTTCGAACAATTTAGACCGCCTTATGCGTCAAATAACCGTTGCCAAAGTGTATCGGTGCGACTGCATTGAAGTCGGTGACGCGTGACGAGCCTCACAACGCCAAGTTCGTAGATTCACAAGGCAGATTGCCTAACCTGTGGATATGGCAGTTTCTTCGCCGCTTCTTTCGCTTCCGTTGATGAATGTGGATCGTCAGCGTGTCGAGTCGGCATTGCTCAGTGCGGTAAAAACGCGTGACTCACATCTCACCGAACTTGCCGAGCATTTGATCATCGCCGGAGGCAAACGATTGCGACCGATCATGTCGATTGCCGCTGCCGCAGTTGGCAGTGATGGTCCGGTAAGTGACGATGTTATTCAAGGTGGTATCTCTTGCGAACTCGTCCATCTTGGCTCGTTGTATCACGATGACGTAATGGATGAAGCCGCCACTCGTCGTGGTGTCGAAACGGTCAACGCACGTTGGGGCAACTTGCAAGCAATTTTGGCGGGTGATTTTTTGTTGGCCAAAGCCTCAGAAATTGCTGCGGCACTCGGCACTGAAGTGGCGGCTCTTTTGGCGAGAACTATTGGCAATTTGTGTGAAGGTCAGATCGAAGAGTTGACCAAGGCGTTTGACGTTTCTCGCTCGGTGCCGTCGTATCTCGTAAGTATTGAAGGCAAAACCGCATCGTTATTTTCAACGTCTGCTCGAATTGGTGCACTTGTTGCCGGTCACGACCGCGCAGTTGTTGAAGCACTCACAAACTACGGCACTGCTTACGGCATGGTGTTTCAAATCGTCGACGATATTTTAGATGTGATCGCTACCGATGCCGAACTTGGCAAGCGTTCTGGTCATGATATGGAAGAAGGTGTCTACACGCTGCCCGTCTTATTGACCCTGAAAAGCGATGCGACTGATGCTCTTGAATTGCGCGATCTTCTTGGTCGACCATTCACGGGCAACGATCGCGACGCGGCATTGGCGATTGTGCGGTCTAATTCTGGCGTGTCAAGCGCAATTGAAACTGCCCAAGAATATGTTGTAATTGCCGAAAACGAATGTGCAAAAATGCCGCCATCAATCGCCACAATGGCATTGAGCGATGCGCCACGTGCACTATTAAATTCTGTAATTCGCTAACTGCTCAAATTTTTCGCGAACTAGCGAAGTTCGTGAACGCGTAAAATTAGTTCGCGCGAATCTGGGTCTAGTTGGCGCCCAGCGATCCGTTCAGTGAGAATTATCGCTTGAGCGGTGTCGTCGACCAAGCCCGACCAGCGGATATATCCACCCATCAGACCGTGTAATCGCTCACTTACTTCTTCGGCATGCACGATAATTTTTATTCCACGTTGCAAAAGTTTTGAAATTTCGGTGTATAAAGACTTCAACCATGGGTCAATGTCGTCTGGGCTCGGCAATGGTCGGTGCTGGTATGGCAGTTGTAATTCGTCGTAACTGTGCAAATTGTGCGGAGCAACGCTTATTGAAATCACACAGCCAAATTCATTTTCGCGCAACCAGATGATCTCTTCTTGGCGACGAACCCGACGATGATTGGCACCAAATCCACCTGGCCGCTCGCAAATTGCAAGTTTGTCTTTGATAATCCAAGTCAGATGCCTCGGCACAATGCCAAGAGCCCACTTGCCGCGCAGTTTTTGGGGCACTAGTTGGGCCTCGAACTTAAGAAAATCTGAGCAATTGAAATACCGAACATTGAAAGATCACAATACCACAGCAAATTATTGCTGTGAGTTGATCTGAAGACGTTGTTGGCTTCGTCGTACCTCACGGTTCATTCCGATTTCACATGCTGTCGTCTTGCCACGCGCAACTTCGAGCACTCGTTCAACTGTTGCCGCGTCCGGTGGATATACGTCGGTGAGCCACTTTCGAATCGCGCGCCGCGCCAATGCAACCGGAGCACTCGATAATGCTTTCGCATCGGTCACGTCGATGGTTTTTGCAAGTTCATCTAGAAACAGAGCATCGTCTCGAAATAGGTCGGCTTGGCGGGCGAGAATCACGGCAATATCGCGTTGTGAAATTTCATCCATCAGCGGCAAAAGTTGATGGCGAACCTGATTTCGCAGAAACTTCAAGTCAGAATTCGACGGATCATTCACGCAAGCAATAGCCAACTCTTGACACAACTGTTGAGTCTCGTTACGTCGCAATTCTAAGATTGGATGGCTGTTTGATTTTTGCATCCCCGCAAGCCCTTGCAAACCAGCCCCTCGTAACAAATTAATCAACAGGGTCTCGGCTTGATCATCTGCCGTGTGGCCGGTAGCCACATTTGAGGGCAGCGCGGCGTATCTGGCGTCGCGCGCTCGAGCCTCAAGATTTGAACCTGGTTCAACCGCAATGGTCTTGCCTATGAATCCGGCGCCGAGTTCTGCAGCAAGGTTGGCGACAATTTTTGCTTCTTGATCCGAGCCGAGTCTCAACGAATGGTCGATGTGAAGCGCGGTAACTTTGCAACCATGCAGCACGGCGAGAAGCAGCATCGCCATGCTGTCATGTCCGCCCGAAACCGCACAATTGATCGGTGTACCCGCCACCGGAAAGTTGCAACGTTTTAAAAGTTGGTGAGCAAAACTACTCGACTCAAGTTTGGTAACTAGGGCGTTCATCGGCCCACGCCTGCTAATTCTGGGATTGTTTTTGGCGACGATTTGGATATTTCAGTGCAGTGACTGATTTTAAATATCCGACTACCAAACCAAGCAACGCGCCAACGCCGGCAATCAACAAACCAGCACCCAACCACCAATGCCATACGACTGCAGCAATCATCGTTGTAATGATAGTGATGATTTGTTTGCTAAGCCAATTAACTGTTTAGTTCTTTGGTGTGCTCAGGTGCAGAGAGCTGCCGCGGCGCAGAGTCAATATTTGAAATTTCTGTAAGTTCAGCAGATGTCACACCGGCATCTTTGAACTTGCGCAATGTCGCCAACATTCGACCTTCAATTGAGCCGACCATTTTGTTGTAAGCGGTGATCGCAGATTCAAGACCTCGCCCCGTTTTTTCAACACTTTCGAGCACAGTATCGACTCGTTCGTAAAGTTCTCGACCGAGTGATGCAATCTTTTCGGCATGTTCGGCGATTTGAAAAGCCTGCCAACCTTTGGCGACAGCCAGTAACAATGCGAGCAAATTCACCGGCGAGGCAATCAACACTCGGCTTCGCATAGCGACCTCGAGCAGGCTGCTGTCGGCGCGCAAAGCGTCCGCCAAAAACGACTCACCCGGGATAAACATGATCACATATTCAGGTGAGCGTTTGAATTGCTCCCAGTATTTTTTATCTGCCAGCACTTTGGCATGACCAGCCATCGCTTTTGCATGTTCAGTCAGCAGTTGTTGGCGCAAAGTCGGATCTGAGGTTTCTTGTGCTTTGAGATACGAATCAAGCGGAGTCTTTGAGTCGATTACGACGCAGCCCTCATTGGGCAACTTGATAACAGCATCGGGACGCTGGGTTTTATCGTTACCTGACACCGTTGTCTGCTCGAAGAAATCGCAATAGGGCAACATGCCGGCAAGTTCGATTACGTTTCGCAGTTGTTGTTCACCCCAGGCCCCACGCGCACTAGTTGATTTCAACGCCGACTGCAATGCCGAAGTCGTCTGGTTGAGCGAATCGATTTGCTTACTGATCGTTTCGGTAACCCCAACCGTATTTGTGTAATTAGTTTGCAATGAGGTGACGGCATTTCGCAGTTCATTCATTTGAGTTGCGACCGGGTCGAGCAGACTTTTAGTTTCACTCGCCAAAGTTTGTGTGCGCGCCTGATAGGTGCGATCAATCTGATTGTTGACATTTTCAAGCGCCTGCTGAGTTGCTTTGCCAACTTGAGCATCAACAGCCGTGCGCACTGCATCGATCAACGCAGTCTGGTCAAAATTTTGTGGAGAAGAAACGCGACCCGTATCATTTCGGCGAAGTAGCAAAACGCCGAGGCTGAGCACCACGACGACCAACAATCCAACGATGATTTCCATCATCACAGTGTGGCACGGGGGTGTGACTGGCTTGATCTTGCTAACCTGCCGTTATGACATCGTCAAAAGTTGTAGATAGCCCAGTCGGTTGGGTGCAACAACATATTCGTGAATACATTGAGAGCAATGGCGAGCAGGGCCATATTTGGCGGGGCGTTACCACGCTTTTACTGACTACAACTGGTCGAAAAACTGGTGAACTACGCCGCACGGCTCTGATCTATGGTCGTGATGGCGATGATTATGTGATTGTTGCGTCCAAGGGAGGCGACCCAAAAAATCCGTTGTGGTACGAAAATCTCGCAGTCAATTCGAAAGTAACGATTCAAGTCGGTCCAGATATTTTTGACTGTCAAGCTTCAACTTACGACGAAATCGGTTCTGAGGGTGAGCATCGCAAGTTGGTTTGGGATTCACTAGTTGCAATTTGGCCGGGCTTTGCTGAATATCAAGTCAAGACACCACGCCGAATTCCGCTGGTGCGATTAAAAAAAATTAGCTAGCAACTTGTTTTCCTGAGTGCAAGATAACCGCCAAGAAAATCAGTGGGATGTATGCCACGAGAAGGCCAACAATTGGTAGCAAGTCGCCGTCGGCGACTAGCCAGGCGAGTGGAAATAACCAAAAGATATTGATCGCACCGACACCGAGCGAAACTGGTAGATGTGAATCTATTTTTTTTGAAATGTGTTGATAAGCGTGTGTGCGATGGGCGACATAGACATGTTCACGAGCAAAAATTCGTCGCAATAAAGTAACTGTTGCATCTGAAACAAAAACACCGAGCATGATGACCAGAGACCAGGCGATTAACGGATGTTCGTGGGCGATAATGATCGAAATAATCGCAATGACAAAGCCGATAAAACCGCTTCCGACATCACCGAGAAATATTTTTGCCGGCGGCAAGTTGAAAATAGAAAAACCAAAAATTGATGCCCCAAGAACTGCGACGATTAGCCAGATGTTGCTGTCGGTTTGAATTATCAACAAAATTGAAACACCAGCACAAATCGTGATTGCCTCAACTGCAGTTATGAGATCAATGCCATCCATGAAATTAAATAAATTAAGCATCCAAACCAAATAAATCACCGCGACGAGATTGCCAGCAAGACCAAAATCAAAAGATGAACTTGTTATCGGTAATTCAGGCAGACTACCAGCGAGCCAAATTGCGGCCAACGACATCAAAAAGTGTCCGACCAGCCTCCACTTTGCCGAAGTCAAGCGACCTAGATCGTCAAGACGGCCAATTATCGCGACGAAGGCACTTGGTGCTGCAATGGTAAAAAATACTCTGCTTGAGATTTTGTCGGTTATCAACAAAAATAAAAGTGATACGAGAAAGGCGATCGCAACCGCGACACCTGCCCCTCGGGGTGTTGGTTGAGTATGAGAACTTCTTTCGTTGGGAATATCCAATTGATTTTTGTTGACTGCCGATCTGCGAACGAGCCATGTCAAAGCTGCGCTTAGTACCGCAGACAATAAAATTATGAAGATCACTTGTATTCGCTTTGAAACCATGCGGTTGTGGCTTCAATTTCATCTCGCAAACTAAACGGTGGTGTCCAGTTCAGTTTCTCCTTCGTATTGGTGATGTCCAATTGAAATGAACTGCAAAGGCCGTCGTATGCGCGAGGTTTTCCAATTATTTGACCACCAAGTTTCAACACACTGAGAGGTATTTTCACTAATCGCGCTTGTTTGTTCATTGATTGGGCGATGATTTTCAATAGATCGGTTGTCGATACATCTTGATCATCTGACACATTAAAAATTTGATTTTTGGCAGCAGGATTTATTGCACAATTTTCGATTAAGTCGACAAGATTCCGAACGCCAACAAGACTGCGTAAATTCTGTGCCCCTCCCAATGGTAAGGGCACACCAGATTGCACCCATTTGATCATCGATAAAAAGTTTGCCTTTACGCGTGGGCCATAAACCAGAGGGGGTCGAATAATTGTGAACGAGAATTCGTTCTGCTGGCTGATTTTCTGCAATGCAATTTCGCCGGCAATTTTTGATGCTGAATATGGAGAATCAGCATGCAGTAAGTCATTTTCGCGAAACCGATTATCAGACTCACTTTTGACACCATAAATTACTGCAGTGCTGATAAACACCATGTGTTTATTTTTAAGTGCAAGTCGTTGTGCAAGTATTTCAGTTAAATCAGTATTGATTGCTTTATAAAT
>Ga0049085_10000881_pt1 | contig 11842 bp, 10 predicted proteins | sample GreLakmeSU08MSRF_FD_66721 | JGI IMG/M metagenome (GOLD analysis project Ga0049085, IMG submission 66721) | Freshwater lentic microbial communities from great Laurentian Lakes, MI, USA - Great Lakes metaG SU08MSRF | ecosystem: Environmental > Aquatic > Freshwater > Lake | place: Great Lakes... | reverse complement strand
TGGGGTTTTTGCAGATTGTTGAGGAGCGCATGAGTTAACTCAAGATTTGTTCGTTCGCTTTTTCCGCCTAGGTTGTAAACTTCACCTACACGGCCTTTTCGCCAAACTGCATGAATTCCAGAACAATGATCATTTACATGAATCCAATCCCGTACATTCAAACCATCGCCATACACTGGAACTTGTTCATCCCTTTGCAAATTGCTGATGAATAGGGGAATCAACTTTTCAGGAAATTGGTAAGGCCCATAATTGTTGGAGCAGCGTGTGGTCATCGCAGGAAAACCAAAGGTGTGAACATAACTGCGAACAATCAGGTCTGAAGATGCCTTGCTTGCAGAATAGGGACTGTTTGGAGCTAGCGGGGTTTCCTCTGTGAAAAATCCCGTATCGCCCAAGCTGCCATATACTTCATCGGTTGAAACATGAACAAATCTTTTTATGTTGTGCGTTCTTGCAGAATCTAAAAGTACCTGGGTGCCAACGATATTGCTTCGGATGAATGGGCCAGAATCCAAAATGCTTCGGTCTACATGGCTTTCAGCAGCAAAGTGGACAATTGAAGAGACACCATCTTTTAAGGCGTTGTCAACATCGAGCTTGTTGGCAATGTCGCCCTTAAAGAATTTGAGTCTGGGATTTTTTTCCAAATCCTTGAGGTTGGCTAGATTACCAGCATAGGTGAGCAGATCGAAGTTAATGACTTCAACTGTGGGCTCTTTTTCTAAAATCATGCGAATGAAATTGCTACCAATAAATCCGCAACCACCAGTGACAACTAACTTTTCCATGAACAATCCTTTATGAATGGCAAAGATATAGTTATGAAGTAACTTTTTTTGAGGGTGTTTGGGAAGATCATTTTGCAAAAAGGTTTTGAAAAGAAAAGAAGAATATTAGGAATATCACCTTTAGACTTGACATAATCCTCAACTGGATTTAACTTTAAGTCACTTGACGGCGGAAATTACTTTGTTCCTTACCGTACAAATCAGGAGTGGTAACCGTGACAAAAAAAGAAATCGTAAAGCAGATTTCTGACAAAATCGGTTTGACACAATTAAAGACCAAAGAAATTGTACAACAAACCTTTGATGCAATTGTTGACACTCTTTTAGAGATAGGTCGCATTGAATTAAGGAATTTTGGCGTTTTTGAAGTAAAACAGCGTAAAGCCAGAAAAGCTAGAAACCCGCGTACCGGGGAACGCGTTGATGTACCTCCTAAATATGTGGTTACCTTTAAACCTGGTAAAGAAATGGAAGAAAGAGTTAAAAAACTTTCTAACTTGCCTGTTGATTTGGATGGGGAAGGCGTGATCTTGGGCAATGGTGATGAAGATTCTAAGCCGACATCTTCTCCAAATACGCATTCCTAAACAAAATCAACAAATCTTTAGAGGCAACCCAGCCCTCCTAGAACCCTTATCCCTACTTTTCGTCAAATCCATTATTATTCCTTATTTTCCCCTCAAGCTTAAATTCATTACATCCGATAAATCAATCAGGTTTAGTTGAGTTCCCAGTTATTTTATTGCTTGGGCAACTTACCTTAAGGTCTGTTTGATAGATCTTGTATGCATGAAGGGATTTCATCATGAGCCGTATTTTTTTGTTTTCCGCACTTGGATTAGCCATTCTTAGCAACACAGGTTGCCTTATTAATGCTTATTCTTCTGATCCTAGTATGCGTATCAAAGCCTTGGTCAACCAATCTGAAGACCTCAGGCAGATCGAACAGGAATGGTCTAGAATTTGGTTCACCGATCATCCTTCCCACCTTACAAACGAGCGAGTGGATGGCGGTTTGCAATAAACCGGTATGTATTATTTAAAAACTCAACCCGACTCCTAATCTTTAGGAGGCGGGTTATTTTTTTTGATAGATCCTGTTATTTCAGCACCAGTGAAGTGTAAATAAAACCCTTCGGTTTTTCTGCCTTTTGAAAATTCGATGGAGGTATGGTTCGATCCCGGATCAAGAACTAAATCATAAGTAAAAATAGAATTTGAAATTTTAAATGGGTTTGCCGTTTTTACGATGCCATTAACCCGTAATTGAAATAAATCACGGGAGGTGATGGAAACCAACGATTTGGTTTGGTTGTTGGAGTTTAAATAGAAGTGGAAGGAAAGATTTTCAGATGTACTTTGGGAGTGTTTTTGCAGATCAAAAAAACCGTCGTTTCTTGCAGAAATTAATATGCTTTTCGAATCATCTAAACCATTGAATTTGATTTGGCCAGCATAGCAGGCCCCTGCGAATGTTTTGTTGTTGGCAGGTTCTTTAAGGAATGAAACCAAATCTACCAGTTCGTTATAGCTAAGGGTGTTGGGAAAAGAATCTTGGATAATGGAAGAGTTCAAAGGTTTTAATGAGTCAATTTCGTTAGTATTGAAAGTTGATATTGTTCCTGTGGTGTCTGCTAATGCGATCTGATTTTCTGATGATTTAATTTTGAAGCCAATGTAAGTTTTTTTTGTTTTAGTTGTAAGTTCGAAAGTGCTGTGTGCTGGGTTTGTTTCGTGCGGGGGCTCCAATAAGGAACGAAGTATTTTAGCGGTCCCCATTTTCTGTAGGGTTGATAAATCGGGGCCAATTGAGTTGATGTTTTTATCAGTTGCATGGCAAATGAAGCAAGAAAGTGGATATGCGTTTAAAAAAACCATCTTTCCTTTTTCTAGTGTTGTGGAAGATTTGAGGTGGTTTTCAAAAAGCTGTAATTGTGAAGGATTATTGGTAGAGAGTAGTGCTTTTTTAAGAAGTAAGTTATTTAAATCATTACCTTCGGAGGATTTCGAATGATGGTATTTAAGGGCCTCGGATATTGCGGGCAATAAATTGGGGTCACATTTTCCAGAATCGAAGAATGCAAAAAGTACTTTGGCTCCTGCGGGGCTTTTTTCCAATAATTGTAATGCTTCACTTTTTAATTGTTCAGGAAACAAAACAGAACCAAGCAAAACTTGGATGCTTTCTGCTGCTATTTCAGGGTCGATTGCAAATAAGCTTTGCAAAGCAATCTGTCTTACTTTTAAACTTTCTTTCTGCGATCTAGTGCCACTTAAAATATTGATGATTACGGGGGAGGCCTCTTTTGATTTAAAAAATGCAAGAGTATTTAATAGCAAGGTTTTCTCTTCATCTTGTATTTCCTGACTACTAAGCATTGCATTAAGTTTTTTCGAATAGGATTTCAAGTTGGTGTTTTTGATCATGTTGATGCAAGCTGTTTTTGTTTTGATCTCTGAATCTTCAAGGCAGGCATCTAACATTTTTTCCCATTCTTTAAACGATGCATTTGGGAAACAGCTTAAAGATTCTAATAGAGCGATTTTTACGGGCGCTTCCATGTTGGGTTGCTTTGAGTAATAAAGCGCTAGTTGAGAAAGTATTGATTCGGGAATGAGCTTTTGGTGTTTAAGGCTTTTTAGTAAATCGACTGTTTCTAAATCACTTATGTTTTGGTTATTCAACCAAGCTATTACTCCATCCAAGGCAGTGGTGGTACGCATCATGTTTTGGATTTCGAGTATTTTTCTGATTTCTTTTTTTACGCCTGTATCCCCAACAGCAAGAATGCGTTCCAGACCATTTTTGCCTGTTAATTCCAAGGCACGAGCAAAAACCTCGAGCATTCTAAGATCTGTTCCTTCGTAAAATAAAACTGAATTCACTAAACTTTCTGCTGCACCTGGAGCATTGTTTTTTCCCATAGCAATGGTAATTGCATTTCGGAATTCGGGGGTATCAGATCCAAGGTGCTTAAGCAGAACATTAAATATTGAATCACCGCCTGGAGAGGCAAAACGGCCAAGATATTGCGCTGCAAGAAGTTGAAGGTCGGGGTCGCCTCCTGAAACGATATTTTCGCAAATAACTTGAACATCTTTATCCCAGAAATGACCGAGAGCCTCCAACGCGCGTAATTTTGGCCCCGAAGCTTTGTCTTCATCCTTGATAAATTTCGCTAACGAATCAAAGGTTTCTTTGCCTTTTCGGATTAGTGCATTGCGGGTTGCAATTCTAACGCAATCTTCTTCTGAATCGATAAGTGCGATTAAATCTGGAACTGTTTTATCAGTAAGAGTGATAATGGAATCTAAATTTCGAAGCGGTATTTCTGGATCATTTGCAGTTCCCTGCCATCGAATTCTTAAAATTCTCCCTCCTGAACCTGAACCTTCATCGCCTTGCGGGCAACCTTGATCCACAATATAAATGGCCCCATCTGGGCCCTGGGTTATTTGCGAAGGAAAAAACATCGGGTCAGAAGAAGTTAGGAAAGGGAAATACTCGCTGGAAAGGAAGGTGCTCTTATCTTTGGCAGGGAATACTCCAAGTATTTCATTAGATACTTTATCTGCGATCAAAAAGAGATTTTTGAATTTCTCAGGTAGTTTGTTATCAGTATAAGCGTGGGATGAAGTTGCGTGAACTTTGGGGAAATTGATTGAGGAATAAGGTGCGTCATCACCTTCCACTAAAATTCTTAGAAAATCTGGATCGCAACAAGGTGATTGGCGGGCAAGATGCCACCCGAAATCAAATCCTTCGGCTAAATGCAGAAGGCGAGAGCCAGTGGGTTTTGCACCCGAAGAAATCTGCTGGTCTACGGAAAAGAGATTCCCATGTTGATCGAAGGAAATGTTCCCTTGTGCCTGTCGAATGCCGGTTGAATAGAGTTCAAGTTTCGTGCCATCCGGTTTGCAGCGAGCAATTCCGCCGGTACGAAGAACTTGTATTTTTTTTTCATCGGAACCCTCAATGAGAGAGTCACCTGGCGGGAAATGGAAATAAAGCCAGCCATCGGGTCCGAAGCTAAGCGCGTCAATTTGATATTCATTAAAACCTGCGATGCCTTTAATGATGATTTCAGATTTCATTTCAAGTCCGCCATCAGGCTTGATTTTATAGCGAAGAATGGATCCTGAATCTGCAAGGTAAATAAAAGAATCATGTAAAACAAAAGCAGAAGGGGAAAAGGGTTCAAGTAGAGTGACAGGGGTTTCCCAGAGCCCAGTGGTTTTGTTTATAGTGAAGGCTTTAATTTTGTCAGGTACGGGTTTTTTAAGAGCAAGTCCTTCTTTCAAATTCCCAATAGTCCAGGATGATGCTTTAAGTTTTTTGGAAAAATTTGTGCTTCGCTCGAGGACAAAGGCTTTGCCATCTTCTGAAAAACAAATTGAGGAGGGATTAACAACAATGGGGTTTTGCGCAACAATTTCGACTTTAAATCCTTCAAGAGTTGCAATGCCTTTAAGTGCGGAATTAGCTTGGCCTTGATCTACTAAGGAAGGTTTTAATTTTTTGCTGGATTGAGCAAAAGCATTCGATTGATAACAATTTGGTTCGGTGTAAAGCAGAAGAAGGGTTAAAGCAAATAATAGAGTAAAAGGTTTGTTCATAGTTGGGTAACTTTACTCATGATTAAGAACAGGATAAAATTAAATGCCATTAGCTGGAATTACAACAAGTGTTTTTATTTCATTGTTGCGTAGAATCTGGAGCTTTGATTGTTGATTTGCAATGGATTTGCTGGAGGCGTAAAAAAGGTCTTCGAGTGAGTCGGTCCAAATGTTATTGAGGGAAAGGATACGATCGCCTTTTATTAGTCCTGCTTTAGCAATTACGCTTCCAGGGGCGACAGAAATAATATCTAAACCATCACCTATATCCGTTTCGAGTTTTTGAACTTCAAATCCCCAGACACCTTTGGAGCATAAAGTTTCTCGGTTTTTACTGTTGCCCATCATTCGATCCATCATGGCTTTGATGGTGTCTTGTGGGATGTAGTTGTTAGGGGCAAAAACGATGGAGGATTCTTTATAGTCGATGGCAAACTTGTATCGAGAGTAGGTCGAAAATCCAATGATGCCTTCGATGGGGCCGAAGAATTTAGACATGACTTTAATTGTTGGATGATCCATGACAATCACAGAATTGTTTTGAGTTTTCAGGCTACCGATTTCAAGGGATTTAATGTTAGCTTGCCCACCTGCACCAAAGAGGGAAAACCCAAGGGAAGGTTTGATCACTTTGGCTTCGGTTGCGACTTTGCTGCTGATGAGAGTAACAGGAGCACCCGTGTCAAATAAAAGTCTATAAGGCCCTTTGTCGTTCACTTTAACCGAAACAACGATATGCCCGGTTTTTAAAATTTCGAATGGTACTTTAACGGGTTCTTGAGCTTTGATAGAGGAGCATAAGAGCAAAAAGAGCAGGCCTGATTGTAAACCCAAAAGAGATATAGAAGGCATGGTTACAATCCTTTCCCTGGTGTGAGTTCCAGAGCTAGAACTTGTTTTTTGCGAAGAATTTCAAGTTGTATTTTCTTTCCTTCTGGTGCCAAGCGATACATCTTTGAAAGGTCATCCAAAGAAGTTACTTCAGAATCATTGAATTTAAGGATGAGGTCGCCTTTTTGGATATTAACTTTGTAGCCCGGACTATCTTTTAGTACATCGAGAACAGCCAAGGGTTTTGAATCTGAATTAATTATAATACCTAAGGACCCCCGAAGCACTGGATTTAAATCTTGCTTCTTTCCTGTGAAAGCACCAATGGTTTTCATGAAAGAGCCAAGTGCATCTAATCCTGATCCAGAGTTTTTTCCTGAAACACCCAGGGGCGCCTTTGGCTTAAAATCGAGAAGAGTCCAGAGCATTAAATCTTTGGAAACATCGATTTCGATTTTGTGTTTTGCGAGTAAATCATAACCAATAAGGCCATGCATTTCCAACCCGCCAAGAGCCATGCCATTCATTCCAACAAGTTGGAAAGGTGTTTCGAGTTTGACCCGCATTTTTTCTGAGAGGAGTCCGCCCTCGAGAAGGAACTTGTCGAGAATGCACCAGCCGTTTTCATCGGAAACAAGCCCAAGTGATTTACCAGGCTCTGCAGCAAAAAAAGTAACGGGGGCCCCAGTATCAAGGATGAAGTTGAAGGGGCCCTTGTTGTTGATTTTCGCCCTGACAACCAAGTGGCTGGATTTAGTGACACGAAAAGGTATCTCTATAGGCAATGCTTTATCTGCTGCATCAATACTCAAGATTGGTAGGAGAGCAATAAAAAAAGCGATCCAAGCATTGCGAATAAAGAGCATCAGAGAAGTACTTTCTTCCAATTACTTGATAGGGGAATAATCAGTAGGGTTTAAGTAAACTGATTCTACTTTCTTGACAATTTTGCCACTTTTTTCAGAGGCATCCCTAGCGGTAAGCCATGCAGGATCAGCACGGAAACCTTTCCAAGAGGCATCTGCAGCTTCTTTGCTTGGATAAGCAAGAATGTAAACCATCATGTCTTCAGCTTTGGTTTTATCTGTAGGTTTCCAAAACCCAATGATGGTGATGCCATGCTTTTCAAAAAGCTTGCATGTGTGATCACGGAACCTTGCGTGAAGAGCATCCATTCTGCCCGGTTCAGCGTAGTAAGTTCGCATTTCAAAAACACGCTCAGTCTTGGATGCATTCACGGGTTTTGCCTCTTGTGCTTGAATGGGGGAAATGCCCCCCAAGATTAAGGTTGCGAATAAAACAATCATACGATTCTTAAAGCTTGCGATCATGTGTATATCCTTGTTAAAAAAGTTACTTGACGGGTTTACCAATGCAAAAAAGATGGTCTACACCTCGAATGTAAAGCTTGTCATTAGCTACAGCCGGGGTCGAGAAAACGGGTTCTCCCAAAGAGTTTTTACTGATCATTTTAAAACTACCTTCAGCCTGAAAAATAGTAACATCACCATTTTCGCCAATAGCAAAAATATTGTTGTCGATCATCAGTGGAGAAGCAGTAACGGGGCTGTCGAGCCTTTCGCTCCATAATTCTTTGCCACTGACAGCAAGATTGCATAGAGCCATTCCTTTGTCAGTAACACTAAAAATATATTCTTGTTTGGAGATCATGGAAGGAACATAAGGAAAAGACTTGCGATTTTCCCAAAGAAGGTTGGTGGGTGTAACATCACCTGTGCCGCCAAGTTTGACAGCGATAAGGTGTCTATCTCCTGCACCATCCCCACTGCACGCTACAATAACACCCGAGGTAACAACTGGTGAAGCAACAGTGCGCAGGGGCATTTTTGAGAAACTCCAGGTGTAGTTCCAATTTTCGAGTCCTTTATCAGCATCATAGCTGGTGATGCCCGCAGAAGTAGCGACGAGGAGTTCCAATTTTCCGTTTTCAAGAGTGTTGAACAAAGGTGTTGAATAACAAGCTCTGAAAGCTTTTCTGGGGATATCCCAAAGGGTCTTTCCAGTTTTGGAATCAAAGGCAAGAAGTTGAGCCGTGCCATCTTGATCGTTGTTAAAAATCACTTTGTTGCCGTGAACGATGGGGCTATGACCTGGTCCATGTTGACTGTTAAAAGGGCCCAGGTCTTTTTTCCAAACTTCTACCCCATTGAAGTCGTGCGCATACAATGCGATGTTTTTGCCATCCCAGATGATGTTGTAGACTCTTTCACCATCGGTTGCAGGGGTGCAGGATGCTAGGGAGTTTTTAATATGAATCTTAGCGACAGAGGCGTTAAAGGATTTTTTCCAAAGGAGTTTTCCGGTGTTGGAATCAATGCATTGGAGAAATCGTTTGGTGCCATCGGGTAGGGAAGAGTGAAGGAAAAGATGTTTATCCCAGATGATGGGAGCGGAGTTTCCAACATCGGAGAGAGGTAGCTTCCAGAGGATATTCTCGGTTTTTGAGAATTTGGTGGGGATATTTTTGGAGTCGGAAATGCCTGTGCCATTAGGGCCACGAAATCTTGCCCAGTTGGTTGCATCAGCCATACAAAGTGCGGGCGAAATCAGAACTAAAAAAGTAAAGCAAATAAAGCGCATGGGTACGGGCTCCAGGAGTAGTCAAGTAAGGACTAAACAATCAGAGCTTATTATAACATCTCGAATTTCAAAGAACAAAGGTTTGACGCTTGTTAATTCAAGGATTCTTTCGATTTTTTTGGAAGCCTCGGGGGCCAAACTAGGAAGGTTAATAGAACCAGGCAGCCGAATGCAATGTGCATTCTTTCGAAGTAAACATGAGGAATCCCAGGGTAGAAAAGAATGCGGTTGGCAAGTTGAGGAATGAAAGGCGCTTCCGAAACATCCTGCTGCCCCGCATCGGAGCGTAAGTTTCTTTCCCAAACGGTGAGCGGGCATTCGATATCAAGCATGCCTTCGGTTGCGACTATACCAATGCAAACAAGATGGATGACTCTAAAAACAAAGGCCCTAGCCCAGGTTTTTTTAAAGATAATCCCAACTAAAATTGCAAGCTGGCCAAGTACCACAAATGCAACAAAGGCAAGATGGAGGATGACCAGCGCATCAGCAAGAAAGGAATAATACATGGGTTTAGAATAGCACCGGTTTGCCAAGTTTTCTACGAACTACGCTGAATTGCCCCATGTGCATAAGAGTATGGTTAGAGCAAAGGAGTAAAAGTTTTCCTAGCGTTGGGGCTTTGGCCGCCAGCCTTCCCGTAGTTGGTTTGTCTAAGTCTGCATCTTTAAGCTTGCGCAAAGCGGTAAGAGTTGCCAATCGAGATTCTTCCATCATTTTTAAGTATTGCAACTTGGTTAAAAACCCTGCCTTGCTCTGTTTAGAGTTTGAATCACGGCTATGGGTTGTTTCGAATTCGGGCGTTAGAACAGGATAAGAGACATCAGGCAGATTATTAACGGTCATTCTTTCAGCGGAAATTAAATGCCCTATCTGCCAAGCGATATGATTGGCCCCTTCCACAGGGCAAACCAGCAAATCGTCATCCGACAAATCAGAAAGGAACATGGAAAGCATTTGTCCGGTGGACTCTAAAGCAGAAGCTGTAATTTCAATTGCGTTCATAGGGTTTTCCTAAAGAGTAAAAGTAAAAAATAATCATAGCATGAAATTTAATGGGTTAAAGTGTCCAATTCCAAGAATACATCTCTTCAAGGCGGGCGAGTTCCGTGAGGTTGTATTGGAGTGGTGTAACAGTGATATAACGGTCTCTTAGAGCAGCGGTGTCGGTATCAGGAGTGGGGTCGGGGCAGGTGAAATCAGCGCCTATCCAGAAATAAGTTCTGCCTCTAGGATCGGTGCGTTTATCGAAGCGTTCTTCATAGGTTGAGATGTTTTGAGGGGCCACACGCACGCCAAGAACCGGGCCATTTTCTAGACTGGGAATATTGACATTAAACAAGGCACCTGGCGCGGGTTTCTTGTTGATGATTTGTTCAATGATCTGCCTTGCAAGCATAGCCCCTGTTTTGAAATCAAGAGGTGCGGGCTTGGTGTATTCCAAAGAACAAGCAATGCTGGTGACACCAAAAAAGGCACCTTCAATTGCAGCAGCGACCGTGCCTGAATAAAGGACATTGATACCAGCGTTGGAACCTGCGTTCAAGCCGCTGATGATAAGGTCTGGGCGATAGCCCAAGAGTTCTCTCAAAGCGAGTTTGACACAATCAGCGGGTCGACCTTCGACAGCCCAGCCTATACGAGTCATGTTTTCATCGTTAATTTCTTGAACGACAATGGGATTGTGAAGAGTAACAGAATGCCCTGTTGCGCTTTGTTCTGAGGCGGGTGCAACAACTTCGACAGATCCAATTTTTTGCAGTTCGAGCCGTAGAGCCCTAAGGCCCGGAGCATAAAACCCATCATCGTTAGTCAGCAGGATTCGCATTATCGTCATGCTCCGTTTCTTTTTCCAAGGCGGACTCGATCTCATTTTCCAGTTTTTTGTGCCTTAGTACATGGTGGTAATGTTGAGCAAAGCGATGAGCTTCATCGCGAACATATTGCAGCAAGCGCAAAGCGGATGAATGCCTGCCCAGGCGGATGGGTTCGGAATCCCCCGGGCGGAAGATTTCCTCATCTTTCTTAGCAAGTGAAATCAGGCATGGCGGTTCGATACCCAATAATTTAAAGGCATCAAGTGCGGCATTGAGTTGCCCCTTGCCCCCATCGATGAGAATAACATCGGGGAATATTTCTTCGGAGTCGCGTTGTTTTCTGAAGCGCCTGAAAACCACTTCCCGGATGGATGCGTAATCATCAATGCCTTCGACCGATTTGATCCGGAATTTTCTATATCCCTGCTTGAAGGGTAAACCATCGAGGAAACGCACAAGAGAAGCCACGGTCTCGGTTCCACCCAGATGGGCAATATCAATACCTTCGACCGTTCTTGGAGTTGCAGCGAGCCCGAGGATTTTTTTTAATCCATTGAGGCCTTTTTTAGGATCGATGGGAAAGGCGCCTGGCTGTACATCGCGTTTGTTGTCGCCTCGATCCTCCAGCTTTTCAAGTGATAGAATTTCATCGCGTATTCGTGCAGCTTTTTCAAACAAAAGTTCTTTGCTTGCTGCTTCCATTTCTTTGCGCATTTTCCTAAGGAGCTTCTTTTTGCGCCCCTCCAGCACATGAATCAATGATTTGATCTGCGCTCGATATTCTTCTCTGGTGACTCTGAAATTGCAAGGTGCGGTGCATTGTCTGATGCTGTGAAGGAGGCATGGGCGGAACCAGCGCCATCGATTATCAGTGGATTTGATATCCAGCCCACAGGTTCGAAACTTGAATACTCTTTGCAGGATAAGAAGTGCGTGTTTAAGTGCCTTGGAATTGGTGAATGGGCCGTACAGCCTGACCCCTTGTCTGCGTGGTGAGCGAGTAAATTCGACGCGGGGGAATTCTTCGCGCACCCTAATTTGCAAGTAAGGAAAGGTTCTTCCATCCTTTAATGCAGCATTGAACCGGGGTTGAATATCTTTGATAAGCCTGGCTTCAAGAAGAAGAGCATCTACCTCGGTCTCGGCTTGAAGGAATTCAATTTCTTCGATGAGTGGTACTAGGTT
>Ga0049085_10000877_pt1 | contig 11867 bp, 12 predicted proteins | sample GreLakmeSU08MSRF_FD_66721 | JGI IMG/M metagenome (GOLD analysis project Ga0049085, IMG submission 66721) | Freshwater lentic microbial communities from great Laurentian Lakes, MI, USA - Great Lakes metaG SU08MSRF | ecosystem: Environmental > Aquatic > Freshwater > Lake | place: Great Lakes... | reverse complement strand
GCCGTGCGCGTCACGCCGAAATTGGTCGAGGGCTTCTGGAAGCGGGTCGCGCGCGAGGCCGCCCGCACCCAGGGAGCGGATCTGCCGCCGTTCAAGAACTTCAAGTCCAGCTTTCTCCGCCTGCGCGTGGCCTGCGGCGCGACCGACGTCGTCGCGATTCAGCCCTTTGTGGTCGAGCACCGGACTTCGGATACGAAGCTGGTTCGCGAGGGGCTGTACGTGTTTGACCCCGCGGCATTCGGCCCGTCGTGCGGCCGCGTCACACTGTCAATCTACTCAGAGAAGGCGCCCGAGAAGGCCGACACGATCACGATCGACGCTTCACTTCTCGGGCCCCCGCGCGCTCAGTAGCGACGTTACCTCGGCGCCATTCGCAGCGCGCCGTCCAGCCGAATCACTTCGCCGTTCAGCATCTCGTTCTCGATGATGTGGCGGACGAGCGCGCCGTACTCGGCCGGCCGGCCCAGGCGCGACGGGAACGGCACCTGCTGACCGAGCGAGACGCGCGCGGGTTCCGGTAATCCCGCCAGCAGCGGCGTATCGAAAATCCCCGGTGCGATGGTGACGACGCGAATGCCGAGCTGGGCGAACTCGCGGGCGATTGGTAGCGTCATGGCGACGATGGCGCCCTTCGACGCGGCATAGGCCGGCTGGCCAATCTGACCATCGTAGGCGGCAATCGACGCCGTGTTGACGATCACGCCGCGCTCGCCGGTGTCGGTGGGGGGGTTCTGCGAGATGACGGCGGCCGCCAGGCGAATCACGTTAAAGGTGCCGACCGCGTTGATGCGCAGGATCTTCTCGAACAAGTCGAGTGGATGCGGACCGTTGCGGCCCAGCACCTTGGCCGCGGGACCAATGCCGGCGGCATTGACGACGCCGTGCAATCCGCCAAAGGTCGAGACCGCAAGGTCGACCGCGGCCTTGACCTGCTCTTCGCTGGTCACATCCGCCAGCGCGAACCTGGCCCTGGCGCCCATCGCCAGTCGAGCCGCCGCACCGGTGTCTGCGTTGACATCAAGAAGAACAGCGTTGCCGCCGGCAGCGAGAATCGCCTCGGCGGTGGCGCGGCCCAGGCCAGAGGCGCCGCCGGTGACGATCAAGGTCTTCCCGGAAATATCCATCTGCTCTCCAACCGCGCACGGCGTGCGCGCAGAGAGAAACTGTAACGTAGAATTGAACGATTGATGAGTTCTTACGACCAGCACTACTACGACGGCGCCTGGCAGGCCTCGAGCGGCACGTCGCTCGCTGACGCCACCAAGAAAGCCAAGTTCATTCGCGAGGCCAGGCTCGAAGAGGAACTCGGCAACTTGCTCGTGAGCAAGGAGCCGATCGGCGTCGCCGGCTGCATCACGCCGTGGAATTACCCGCTGCACCAGATCGTCTGCCAGAACGCGCCGGCTCCGGTCGCATCGTCGGCGAAGCCATCGTCGCGCATCCCGACGTGGACATGGTGAGCTTCACGGGTTCACTGCAGGCCGGCCGGTGCACTGCGTCGGTGGCCGGTGATGGCATCAAGAAGGTGTGCCTCGAACTGGGCGGTAAGTCGGCCTTCGTCGTCCTGGATGACGCGCTGTTCGACCAGGCGATTGCGGCAGGTGTCAACAACGCCAACGATTCGCGAGATCGGACCGCTCGCGCTGGAAGAATTTTGTCAGTTGAAATCGATTCAGCGCTAACCTCGCTCCAGTCCTGAGATGTTTGCCTTTCTTGCGGGGATTGCGGCCGGTCTGCTGCACGTGTTTTCTGGTCCCGACCACCTGGCGGCGGTCGCGCCGCTGGCGTCGGATCGCGGGCGCGGCCACTGGCTCACGGGCCTGCAATGGGGACTTGGCCACACGCTCGGGGTGGTGTTGATCGCGACGCTGCTGCTGTTGTTCAAGGAGCGATTGCCGCTGGCCGCGATCTCCGCCCACAGCGAACGCATGGTTGGCGTCTCGCTTATCCTGCTCGGCAGTTGGGGCCTGCACCGTGCCTGGCGGCTCAGTAGCTCGGGTGCGGGGGTGCACTCGCACGCCGGGACGTCGTTCTCGATGGGCACCATTCACGGTCTGGCTGGCAGCTCGCATCTGTTGGGCGTGCTGCCCGCCTTGGCGTTTCCGTCGCGCCCATCCGCCATCCTCTATCTCGCCGGTTTCGGCCTTGGCGCGATCGCTGGCATGACCGCGTTTTCGACGGCTGTTGGTATGCTGTCATCGAAACTCAAGCGGCACTCGCGTAGCCACAGCGGCTTCCTCTATGCCTCATCGGCGGTGGCCCTCGTCGTGGGCGGTGTCTGGCTGGTAGGCCGGTGAAGAACGTCTCCGGTATCCTCGCGGCGTTCATCGTCATGCTCGCGGGCTTTTGGCTCGCCGAGCAAATTGGCCACGCCATTCTTTCCGCCCAAGGACTCACCGGTAGCAGTCCCGTCTCAGGCGTGCCCGTGGTCATCGTGCTCGGCCTGCTATTGCGAAACACCCTGCCGCTGCCGGAGTCGCTGGCGCCCGGACTGAAATTCGCGACCACCACCATTCTTCGAGCCGGCATCGTGCTGGTCGGTATTCGCTTGAGCCTGTTCGATGTGCTGAAGCTCGGCGCCGCCGGCCTGCCCGTGGTGCTGGCCGCGATCGCCACCGGCCTGATCTTCGTGACGTGGTTCAACAAGAAGCTGGGCCTGCCGCCGCGGTTGGGCACGCTGATCGCCGCCGGCACCAGCATCTGCGGGGTCACGGCGATTGTCTCGGTGGCGCCGGCGATTGAGGCCGACGAGCGCGAAGTCGCCTACGCCGTGGCCAACGTCGTCGCGTTCGGCCTGTTCGGCATGTTGTTCTATCCCTATCTGGCGCACTCGTTGCTCGGGTCGTCCGAGACGATCGGCTTGTTCCTGGGAACCGCGATTCACGACACCTCGCAGGTGGTCGGCGCGGCCCTGACCTACAAGCAGGTCTACGCCGACGACGTGGTGCTGCGCGTGGCGACGGTGACCAAGCTGACGCGCAACATCTTCCTGGCCGGCGTCATCCCCTTGCTGACGTGGATGCACCTGCGCGCATCGCACGCAGCAGGTGGCGGCGTGAAGAAGCCGATCAAGTGGACGGCGTTGATTCCCGGCTTCGTGATTGGTTTCGTGGCGATGGCGGTTGTGCGGTCGGTGGGGGATGCCACGCTCGGTTCAAGTGGCGCGGCGTATGGGATCTGGGACACCGCGTCATGGGCGTCGCTCACGAAGCAGCTTGGCGACTACTGGGCCTCGCAGATCCTGCTGGGCACCGCCATGGCTGCGGTCGGCCTGAATACCAACTTCGCCGTCTTCAAGGGCGTCGGGATGAAACCGTTTGCCGTCGGCATGGCCGGCGCGCTGGCGGTCGGATCAGTCGGGATGCTGATGGCCGTGATCTTCGGCCGCTACGTCCATCTTTAACAGGAGTTCAGGGATTCAAAATGTCACTAGCCGGAGGAGCGCCCGATCCATGGCGGCATCGATCTCCCGCTGCGGCACCCGGAAGCCGTTGACCATGAACGCAAACACCAGCGGTTCACCCTCGGTCGTCACGACGTAGCCGGCGAGCGAACGCACCTGCGACATCGATCCGGTCTTGGCCCAGACCCGGCCCTCGGCCGTTGTTCCCTCCATGCGCCGGGCGAGGCTGCCGCTGACACCAGCGACCGGCAGCGTGGACCGGAAGTTCTCGGCGAGACCCGGATTCAGCCACATGTACGTCAGTACCCCGATCAACGCGTCTGGTGTGAGGTAGTCGTAGCGCGACAGGCCGGAGCCATCACGGGCGAGGTAGTAGTTGTTCGACACGCCCCATGACCGCAGGGTCTCGGCCAGGACTTTCAGCCCGGCTTCGGTTGTCGCCGGCGCCCCGGCTGGCGACAAGGAACGCAGCAGCGTTTCGGCATAGAGATTGCGGCTCCACTTGTTCGTCGCGTCGATGACCTCGGTGAGAGACGCCGATTGATCCTCAAGCAGCAGCGTCGCCTGCGACCGATCCAGTGGCCGAGCCACGTCGTCGATGTCAATCGTGCTGCCGCCGACGACGATGCCGTGCCGCGAGAGTGCTTCGCGTAACGCAGTCAGGTAAAAGGTGGTCGGATTGGGGACGGCGGCCGTGTCGCGGATGGGCGGTGACGCGACCGCCACTTGCCCGCGAACAGTGAGCACGGTCGCACCAGGAATGCGCTCGAGCGAGACGAAACTGTCGGCTCCGGCCGGCGCCGTGATCACTTGGTAGTCGATCGTGAGACCGCTGCCTGGAGGCGAGACGCTGACGATCGGACGCTGTCCGGCTTCAAGCGCGGGCCCGACCAGGACCTCGACCTGGTTCTCGTGGTATTGCAGCGCGCTGACCGGCGCGCCATAGCCGAGCGCGAAATCGTCCCACGACCAGCCGAGACCCCAACCGGGTTCAGCAAACGCGTTGTCGTCGCCAATGAGATGCCCGCTGATGACGCGGACGCCCTTGGCGGCCAGTTGCCTTGCCCAGTCGTCGAACGCGGTCCAGCGCTGGGGATGGCGCGGATTGATCGTCGGGTCGCCGTTCGCGACGACGATGAGGTCGCCGGCGAGTTGGCCGCCGGCGATGGGGCCGGTGGCATAGAGCTGGGTCGTGTAGCGGTAGTCCCACCCCAGCCGTTCGGCCGCGACGGCGGTGGTCAACACCTTCTGGTTGGACGCGGGCACCTGGAGCCGGAACGAGTTGGAGCGGTAGAGCGTCTCGCCGCGCTGCAACGAGTGCACCGCCACCGACCACACGCCATGGTCAACGGTCGGCGCCGAAAAAATCGCCCGCAGGTCGCGGCGCAGTTGGTCGTGCTGGTCGAGGTTGGCGATCGCTTCTTGCCGCGTCGGTGTGCGGGCACCGGTGGTGTGCCGGGCCGCGCAGGAACTGAGGGCGAGCACCACCGTCGCCAGCGCCACGACGGGGTGCCCGCCGCGCACGGTCACTTCTTCTCGCCCGCCTTGTCGGTGGTAGCCGGAGCCGGTGCCGGTTCTGGCGGCATCACCACCAGGTCGAAAGCCTTCATGGCCGCGGCCATCGACGCCTTGTCGATCCTGGCGACGACCGCTTCACCTTCGCGCGAACCGAACGCCTCTTCGCCAACCTGGCCAAAGCGCACGCGCTCGAACTTGCCTTCGTCATAGCTGGCGCTGACGACCAGCGCGGGCTTGTCGAGCCCCGTCTTGGTCTTGGTATCGACGAAGGTATCGGCCTTGAGGGCCACGAGCTTCGCCAACAGGTCGTCCATCGCCGCGGCATCGGCGGTGTGCGACGCGCCGCCGACGCGCGTCACCTTCCAGCTTTCGCCGTCGGTGGGTTTCTCACCCGTGACCTTTTCGAGTTCGTAGGTTTTCGGGCCACCCGGAGCATCGAGCACCGCCCGCAGCCTCGTCACGTAGAACGCGCGCAGCTCGAACAGTTCCTTCTTGCGGAACGCATCGAAGCCCTTGTTGAGCTCGTCCTGAAGCGTCGTGTCGACCGTGAACACCAGTGGGCGCGCGGCGTCTCGGGCGTAGGTCTGGCCGCCCTCTGTTTTACCCACTTCGAGCACGGCCTTGGCGCTGCCGGCGCCAAGGGTGACTGACATCGCCGGCTGGTCGAAGCCGTACTTCGCCAGGTCCTTGCCGTCGCTGGTGACGAGCGTCGACATGTTGGCCGACGACAACTGCGAGAGCAGGCCTTCGACCGTGGTGTAGTCGCTGCGCGACGCGACCGGACCAGTCACCTTCCACTCGCTGCCGGTTCGCGCCAGTGTCATCGACTGGCCGGCGCGTGCCAGGGTGAGCGTGTCGGCTTTTTCGCGATCGAACTTCAGGATCTTCTTGTCGCGCAAATTGAACGGCGTGCGGTTGAAGGTGCTGTCCTGGGACGACGACACCAGGAACACGGCTTTCTCGCCGTTCTTCTGCGCGTACATCTCGCCCTGGGTCGGGGTCTTTCGTCCGAGCTTCAGCGAACCGCTGACGCCCGCACCCTTGAACTCCACGGCGATCGATGGCGCGGCCAGGCCAAACGGCGCCAGGTCGCCAGGGTTCTCGTCGAGCACGCGCACCAGCTCGAGGTTGACCAGCGCCTGTACCAGGCTAATCGCTTCGGCCGGGTCGGCTTCGGTCTGCACCGGCTCGACCATCGCCCAGCCGCTGTCGGACTTGCGCAGCAGGCTCGTCTCACCGTTGTAGGTCAGCTTGACCTCGTTGATCGTGTCGACCTCGAGCGCGTAGACCTTGGCCGTTGCGGTGTCGCCACCAAGGCCGGGCTCGGGACGCTTCGAGTCAACGAAGTAGATGTAGCCGCCCAGTCCCGCCAGGACCAGGACCAGAACAATCGTCGATGTCAGGCCGCGCATTACCGCCTACCTTCTCCGCCACCACGTGTAGATGCCCGACGCGAAGACGATACCGGGAATGATCACGATGCTCAGCCAGAAAATCCGCTGCGATTGATCGGCGGTCAGCGTGAGGCGGCGATCCTCGGGCTCGCGTGCGCGAATGCCGATCAGGTCTTCACGCTGGCCCAGCCAGTTGATGACGTTGACGAACAGGTCGCTGTTGCCGGGAATGCCAATGGCGAAGTTCGAGGCGAAGTCGGAGTCGCCGATGGCAGCGACCCGCGATTCAGGCTTCGGCGCGTCGTCCGGCGCCGCGGGCGTGCCATTCGCCGCCGGCGGCGGCGCGACCTCGGTGGCCGGCGCGGAGGAGACCGAGCCGAGCATCACCGGGCCCTGCTTGTCGCCCTTGTCGGCGTTGAGCGCGACCTGGCCGGTCGACAGCGAGGCCAGGTCCGCTTCGGCCCAGCTCTGCGCGCTGGTGCTGATAAACGGCTGGGCGGTGTGGCTGTTTGAGCCGCCCTCGATCGGCGACATCGACCGCGCCATCGGGTAGCCGGTCATCACCCGGCCGAAGCCGGCGGTGATCGCATGCGCGGGGTAATCGACGACCACTGGCAGCGAGGCGTCGTTGGTGCCGAGCACCTGGCCGAGGCCGCTGGCATCGATCACCAGGTCGTTGCCGGCACGGATGCCCCAGTCGGTGAGAAACTGCGTCAACAGAGGTTGACCAGGCGCGTCGGGCTTCGTGACCGGATCGAGCAGCACCAGCACCTTGCCGCCGCGCGCGACATAGGCATTGAGCGCCGCCATCTCGGGCTGGAAGAAATCGGTGCTCGGGCCGGCGATCACCACCACGGCGGCGTCAGCGGGCACCGTCTTCTGCGTGATCAGCACCAGCGCTTCCACCGTGAAGTTCTCGCGCGTGAGTGCCTGCGCCACCGTGCTGTAGCCGGCGCGTTCGGAGACGGCGGTCTCCTTCTCACCGTGCCCCTGTGTGAAGTAGACCTTCCGCACCTGGCCGGTGGTGACCTTGATCAAGCCGTTGACCAGCGCCAGTTCGTCGCTGCTGCTGACGCGTTCGGTGCGACCCTGGTAGTCAATCAGGATCGTCGGCAGCGACTCGATCTTGGCCGCGTCCGCGCGCAGCGGATCGCGATCGGCATCCACGAATTCCGTGGCGACCTTGCTCGAGTGGTAGGCGAAGTTCTCGAGGCGGCTCTTGTGCATCGGCACGCGGTCCGCGCGCTCGAACACCACGAACTTCACCGGTTCCTTCAGTTCGCTCAGGATCTTGATGGTCTGATCCGACAGGCTATAGACCTGGTTGGCGGTGAAGTCCCAGCGCTTGCTTTGCCGCGTCGCCAGGTAGTTGGCGGCGATCAGAATGCCCAGGAACACGACGATACTGACGACCGACATGGTGCCGTAGCGGGCGCCGCGGCCCTTGTAGAAGTTGGCGACGTCACGCCACTGGCCGGCCATGTAGACCAGCACCGACCCCAGGCCCGCCCACGCCAGGTAGGTGGCGTAGTGATCGCTCCACCAGCCCCACGGCGGCGTGAACAGTCGCGCCGCCACGGCGGCCAACACCAGCGCCGTGCCAATCCAACCGACCACGCCGAAAATCTTGTTTGCCATAGTTAGCCTCGCCACCTTTCACTGTCGACCGACTTCATGGTGAGGAACAGGCCGAACGCGATGAAGCTCAGGTAGTAGACGACGTGCTTGGTGTCGATGATGCCCTTCGAGAAATCATCGAAGTGTTCGGTGATTGACAGATGCTGCATGATGGCCTGGCCGGTCGGTCCGACCGCGCCGCTCAGCCAGTTGATGATCCACAGCAGCAGGAACACCGCGAAGGTGGCCATGGCGGCGACAATCTGGTTCTTGGTCAGGCTCGAGATGAACAGGCCGAGCGACAGGAAGCAGCCGCCCATCAGCAACAGGCCGAGGTAACCGGTGGCGATCGGCTTCCATTCGGGATTGCCGAAGGCGAACAGCACCGCCATGTGAATCAGCGTCACGCTGAGCATGGCCGCATACAGGAGCATCGCGCCGGCGAACTTGCCGAGGATGATCTCGAAGTCGGTCACCGGCGAGGTGAGCAGCAGCTCGATGGTGCCCGAGCGCTTTTCTTCAGAGTAGGTCCGCATGGTAATCAGCGGAAACACCAGCAGCATGATCACCGTGGTGTTCATGAACGTCGGGCCGACCAGCATCTGGTTGATGTTCATGGCCTGAGTCGGGTTCATGCCCGCTTGCATGCTCTGCTGCTCGAAGAAGAACAGCGCGGCATAGAAGAAGTAGCCGAACAGCAGCGCGAAGAACCCGACCAGCACGTAGCCGATCGGCGACGAGAAGTAGGAGTTCAGTTCGCGTTGGGCGATGGCAGTGATGTTACGCACCGGCCACCTCCTGTTCTTCTGCCGCCGCCGGCTCGCTGGTCGCGGTTTCCGCGGTGGTCAGACTCAAGAAGATATCCTCCAGGCTGGCGCGCACCGGCCGCAATTCCAGCAGACCCCAGCCGCCGCGGACGATCGTCGTCGCCAGCTCGCGACGCACGTCGGCGCCCTTCTCGGTGTCGACTTCGAACATGCCGCTATCGTCCTTGCGATCCGCGACGTTGACGCGCACGACGCCGGCGATGTTCTGCAGCGCTCGGTGCATGTCGTCCACCGGGCCCGACGCCTGCAAATACATGGTGACGGCGCCGCTCAGGCGCTGGGTCAGCGCATCGGGCGTGTCGATGGCCACCACCTTGCCCTTGTTGATGATCACGACCTTCTGGCAGGTCTGCGAGACCTCGGGCAGGATGTGGGTGCTGAGCACGATGGTGTGGTTGCCGGCGAGTGCGCGAATCAGTTGCCGGGTTTCAATGATCTGCTTGGGGTCGAGGCCCGCGGTCGGCTCGTCGAGCACCAGCACCTCGGGGTTGTGGATGAGCGCCTGGCCGAGGCCGACCCGCTGCTTGTAGCCCTTCGAGAGCTTGCCGCAGTGGCGGTCGGCCATGTCGGCGACCCAGGTCTTCTTCATCACCTCGTCGACGCGGCCCTTGATGTCCTTGCGCACGCCCTTGATCTTGGCGACGAACGTCAGGTACTCGCGGACCGTCATGTCGGGATAGAGCGGCGGTGTCTCTGGCAGGTAGCCGGTCTTGCGCTTCGCCTCGATGGGCTGGGCGAAGACGTCATGCCCGGCGACAATCGCCGTGCCCTCGCTCGCCGGCATGTAGCCGGTGATGATGCGCATGGTGGTGGTCTTCCCGGCCCCGTTCGGGCCCAGGAAGCCGAGAATTTCACCCGACTCCGCGCGGAAACTGACATCGTCCACGGCCGTAAATGGACCGTAGCGCTTCGAGAGATGCTGAACCTCGATCACAGGAGGTCTCCGATTAATGAAAACAGTGTAAGCCCTAGGCCGGACGCGAATTAGGTGCGTCCGGTCCTCCATCCTATTCGAACCGCTTGAGCGCGGCAAGCCGCGTCGCCGGCCGACATTCCGGTTCGAGGTGTGGCAGACGAAGAACGGCCCCATCTTTGCTGACACGGGCCTCGATTGGGACGCGCCGCCGTCGTGGCGGTCGCCCGATGGCCGGCCGTCTGAGGAGCAGCGCGCGTATTCGATCCGCTGGGACGCCGGCGGCATCGCTACCCCGCGCGATCGCCTGTCGCAGCCCGAGAGCGTGGACCTCGACGCCATGCTGGCGTTACAGAACGATCGCTGAAGCCTGGCTGCTGACGCGATTCTGGCAGGCATTGAGGAGGCGATGACGGCGGCACGGGGACGTTGCGACGATGCCATGGCGGCAGCGGTGTTAAACCTGCTGGCGAAATGGGATCGCGTGGTTGATGCGCGGCCCGTGGTGTCGCTGTCGGAAGCCTTCGAGGACGCGTTGTGGCGGCGCACGTTTGTCGACGAGATCTTCCTGCTCGCGGCACGCTTCGAGCATCCGCTGGGCGGTGTGGCGTTTCCGCTGGCGTGGTTCTTTAATCGCGGCCCGGTGCCGATTGCCGGTGCCGGTACCACCGTCATGCCTGTCAGTTGGAACCGGCGGCGGCCGTTTGCCGCGTGGGAGTGCCCCGCGTGGCGGCAATTGCTGCCCGCCGGCCAGTGGGACGAGTCGAGGGTCTCGCTGCCGTCGGGTCCGTCCGGGCATCCACTCTGCCCGCACCACTTCGATCAGAACGTGATCTGGCGCGAAGGCCGCTCTCGGGTTCAGCCGTTCTTGCGCCACCGCCTGTTGCTCACTCCGTAACCCCGGTTTGACGGCGCCGGTGGTTCGCGATAATTTATGAGAAACTGCTCATATGAACATGTCTGCTGACGTTGGCGACCTCGTACAGATTGACTTGGCCCGAGTCCGCGCCATCCGCGGCGCGCTGGCCGCATCTGATTCGGTCCAGGCGCTCGCCGACACCTTCAGCGCGCTCGGTGACCCGACGCGGGTCAGGATTCTGGACGCCCTGTCGCACGGCGAACTGTGCGTGTGCGACCTGGCGGCGGTGTTGCGCCTGAGCCAGTCAGCGGTGTCGCACCAGTTGCGGCTGCTGCGCGGCCTGCGCCTGGTGCGCCCGCGCCGCGACGGCCGCGTCGTTTTCTATTCTCTCGACGATCAACACATCATGGCGATCTTCCGGCAGACGCTGCAGCACGTGGAAGAAGGCCGCAAGCCGGGAGCCGGGGTCCGGGAGCCGCGCACCGCAAAGCGCGCGAAGGCGGACCGGTGAGCACTGCCACGGCGCCGCCACAGGCGCACGCGATCGGCTGTTCGCACTGCGAAGAGGATGCGCCGGTGCCAACCGGGGCGCGGATTCGTGGCTGGGTGACGGCCGTGGCTGCCGTGCTCGTAGTACTGGCGTGCGCGCTCAGCTACTTTGCGGTCTATCCCGCTTGGGTCAACGCGCTGTTTGTGATTGCGGCCGTGGTCGGCTGTGTCTTCCCGGCGCAACGCGCGCTGCAGGGATTGCGCCGCCGCACGCTCGACATCAACGCGCTGATGGTCGTCGCCGTGACCGGCGCCGTCGCGATCGGCGAGTTCGAAGAAGCCGCCATGGTGGTGTCGCTGTTCGCCGCGGCGCAGTGGCTTGAAGCCCAAAGCCTCGACCGCGCGCGCCAGGCCATTGGGCAGTTGCTGGATGCGGCTCCGGTTGAGGTGTTGATTCGCGACGCCGGGGGCGAGCGTCGCGTCGGCCTTGACGCCGTGCCCATCGGTGCCCTGATGGTGGTGCGTCCGGGAGAGAGACTGGCGCTCGACGGCCTGGTTCAAGGCGGCCGGTCCGACGTCAACCAGGCGCCGATTACCGGCGAGTCACTGCCGGTGGAGAAGGGCGCCGGCGACGAGGTCTTTGCCGGCACCATCAACGGCCACGGTGCGCTCGTGGTCGCGGTGACGCGCCGGCGTGCTGACACGACGCTGGCACGGATTGTTCGGCTGGTCGAGACCGCCCAGGCGCAGCGCGCGCCGGTGCAGCAGTTCATCGATCGCTTCGCGGCGTGGTACACGCCGACAGTCGTACTGCTCGCCGCACTGGTGGCGACGCTGCCGGTCCTCG
>Ga0049085_10000876_pt1 | contig 11882 bp, 11 predicted proteins | sample GreLakmeSU08MSRF_FD_66721 | JGI IMG/M metagenome (GOLD analysis project Ga0049085, IMG submission 66721) | Freshwater lentic microbial communities from great Laurentian Lakes, MI, USA - Great Lakes metaG SU08MSRF | ecosystem: Environmental > Aquatic > Freshwater > Lake | place: Great Lakes... | reverse complement strand
ATATATGTACTTTTTTATGTTTAGTGGGGCAAAAATAAGTGTAAACTCTAGAGGTTATTCAACACTTCGTGCGATTGTGTTAAATACTATACAAGAAGTACCTATTATTTGGCGAAATATCTTCGAAAGAATCTCAACAAAATGAGGAAGTTAGATCTCAAACACAAAACGTACTTAACCTGTAGATAATTCAAAAATAACAGCACAAAAAAGGCCAAATTCACCGACATAAATTTCCCCACATATGAGACAATCGACAAAAAAGAACTTCCTGGAATTGCGCCGGAATCCTTCGATTCATAATGGTATGAAAATCCATCAATGCCTCGCCATGCAAGAATTAAAACAACAACAGCGAATCCATAACTTATAATCAAATCCTTGAAGCGATTTTGGGCATGCAAATAATGGCCCATGGGTGCTGATATTCCTAAAAAAATCACGGCGGGTGATATAAAGAAAAACGTCTCTTTCAGGCCAGAAAAGGTGTCACCGAAAACTAAGACATAAACCGAGTTGGGTACGATTAACGCTAGAATAACTGCAAACACGGTTCCAGTTCCCGAAATAACGACATATCTCGAAAGCAACTTGTTGAATTTCCTTTGCTGCGCTGCAGGTGCTGACACTTCGCCATTATTTCGATCCCCCGATAATGAGCCAGAGGAAACCAACATTCTTGAATGCAGAATCGTACCGTAAGAATTGCCAAAAATCCAAATAGTATCGGCGATCAACAACGCATTCGCGAGCAATCCCGCCTCTGAATTTCCAAATTGCGCAGCCATCCACCAAAGTGGCAATCGATACAATAGAAATAGTAAAATATGCCCGAGCTGTGACAACAACCCACTGTTGAACATTTCTTTGGGTGGCTGGATTGAACTCCAAAATGACCCATTAAACGAAGCGAATTCGGTTTGATTTACGTCTTGATGTCTTGGATTTTGGGATTGTATCGACCCGCCTTTAAACAAAGACCGAGACTGCCACAAAGAATACATCCAAACCAAACCGGATGCGTACACAAGAATCCACAAAACAGCCATTTCATTAAATCCGTAAAGGTAGTGCAGGGTTTGTCCATTGATCAAACGCTCGGCTGTGTGCAAACTTACACTGAGTTCTATGGCCGCATTTTTTGGGAAAATAATACCATACATCGCCTCAAAACACAACAGGAGTCCGAACAATTTTAGGACCTCCATAAATACTTGCAGTTTGTTTCTGCGATGCACCCATCCATGGGCTTGATAAAGATTGTACTGAATATTCAATCCGCCAAGAAACAATCCCTGGAAAAAGAGCAAATTGAGTGTAATCACTTTGGGATGATCCAAACAGATAGGATATGTGCCTGCGTTGGGGATGACCCAAACAAACCATCCAATCACATAAGCAATACAAAGAACCAACAACAAAAACACCCATGCTGTTGGCAATATGCGTCGTACCGAGTACTTCGTAAGCAAATTCGCCAAAGCCCCACCCGCTACCATCTCACTCACCATCAATGTCAGTTGTAAATACAGCAGCAAAATCGACAGTGCTCCCCTACCGTAAGCGCCCATGCCTCGAGAATAAATCACAACCACCAAGGCCGCAATAACTGCTTTGGCGAGCTGCCAGCCAAATGTCCGCACAGGACCGCCATCGCTAAAAACAGGCCTCTTATTCGCCGTATCTATTTTATCAACAGCATTTTGACCGAAATGCATTTTCTCATTATCCATCCGCGCCACCTTCTATTTTACATGGGAAAGTTTCCAAAAAACAACCCATTGCCGCCCATCGAAACAATTCATCAAAGAGTTTTTCTTCCCCTCGATTTAGGTCGATGAATTCTAGGAAAATGTTCTTTTCATCCGTTTTTTTCTTTGCGCGGGCGAGCGCCTTTTGCCCTTTTTCAAGGGCAAAAGCGCGCCGCCCGCGAGGCACCAGACCATCCAAGCGATCAGACAAAATCCAATCCTCCCAAACAACCAATCCCCGAGCCGTTAATTCGTTCTTTGGCACCGAAAATCCCTTTTTATCAACCCGCCATAAAATCTTTTCCGGAACCAATCCCACATCCATCGCCTTGCGCAAATACCCCTTGGAATAACCATCCACCAATTTCGTCGTTAGCGAACCCTCCAGACTCCAAGTATCATCGCCCCAAGCACTCAACCAAGCATCCGCCATGCGATAATCATCTGCAAATGGATTCCTCGACTCAATCCCGCAGGCCATTCCATTCCTATCCTCAAAACGCAACAATTGCGTTAGCCTTTCACCATAATAATCATTACGCATCAACACATCCGCACACGTCTCAAACGGACGTCCAACCCAACTGCCCAGCACCGCTTTAAACCATTGCTGACCCGCCGATCCAAAATCCACAGGCCATTTCTTCCTCACAGGCCAAAGCGTATTTTTCTCATTCCAAAATGCCGCCTTGTAGTAATGAGGATACCCGCCAAACAATTCATCCGCCCCCTGACCGTTAAACAAAACCGTTACACCCGCCGCTTTCACCGCTTCGCACAAAGCAAAATGGGCCAAATTGTTCCACGCCACCGGTATCCGATGCGTAGCCTTAATATACCTTTCTAAATATTTGCCGTCCAACTTGCGAACGTCCACCGTATGCCAAATTCCTCCCACATGCTCCACCACCGATTTCTGATATTCACTTTCATCGCCGTCCATCCCCGGTGCAACCACCGAAAACACATGCAAATGCGCCTCTTTCCCCATGATTTCCCTTGCCATACCCACCAAAGCCGCACTATCTATGCCACCACTTACAGCAAACCCAATGGGAACATCGCTACGAAGACGCTTTTTCATCCCCACCAACAATTGAGACCGCAACAGCTCAACATGATTTTTAGGCTCCGATTTCAATCCCAACTGCCGCTGCCAACCCTTGCCATCATCCAACCTTAAATAGTCCCCATTATGCCATGGCTTAACCAATACCCTGCCAGAAAGTGAAAGCGACTTTAACTTGGAATCATTGCCATCACTAGAATTACCACTTTGGAAACCGCCAATCAAATCCCCACCAACTGAATACGTAAGACAGCAGCCCATGCCCAACTCCAGAATTCCGTTGAATAGCATATTTCGGTCCGACGCCCCCTCTTCCAAATGCGATTTCAAGGCTTTTTCACTCAATGAAACCTCCAACCCCTGCAACTCGAGTGCTTGCTTCAATGCTAAATCTTCACTGCCAAACCAAAGGGATTTTTCACCCGCCTCATCGCCCTCTTCAAGGTAATAATACAAAGGCTTTACCCCTGTTTTATCTCTAGCCAAGGTCAGTTCCTTTAATTGTGTATCCCAAATCGCGAAGGCAAAAAAACCATCAAACAAAGCAATGGCTTCAACCCCCTTCAAACTCCATAACTGAAGTAGCACTTCGGTATCGGTACCCGTGTTTGTAGTTAATCCAAATTCTAACGCAAGCTCTAAATAATTGTATATTTCACCGTTAAAGGTTATCCAATAACGCCCATCGCTGCTGCACATAGGCTGCTTCCCTTGTTCTCCCAAACCTAAAATCGAAAGACGCCGATGCATAATCATCGCAATACTGTCTTCCTCTCCACCAAAAACCTCTACCCCAAAACCATCCGGTCCTCGATGTTTCATTCCCTCCACCATCGACATCCCTATGGCTTTCATTTCCAGAGATGTCCTACCACCAAAATCGACCCGCCCGCCTATTCCGCACATAGATCAATCAAATTTCGGTAAGACAAATCCAAAACTTCAGCAACGACATTCTGGGAATATTTCTCTGCTGCACGTTCAGCGATTTGTGCTCGATCCCAATGTTTATGGTCTAAATACGCTTTCTCCATGGCCAGTATAAGCGATGCTTCATCCGATGCTGAAACCAATAAGCCATTGCTCTCATTTACCATTTCAGGAATCCCAGCCACATCCGTTGAAATAACCGGCAATCCACAACACAACGCTTCAGAAATCACACAAGGTGCATTTTCCATTTCAGAAAACAAAACGAAAGCATCGGCTTCCTGCATTTGAAAAGCGACATCGTCCGACTTTCTCGGTCCAAAAAATGCCACACTGGGTTGAAAAATATGTAACAATCCCAAACCAAAAGCATAAGTCCTGGCCTGGCTCAAATACAATTCATTGGCGCCGCCCACCAAACGGAATTGCATTTGCCAAGAGGGGTGTTTCTGTTTCAATGCCGCAAAAGCCCTTAACATGCCAAAAACATTTTTCCTCGGCTCCAATGACGAAACATGTAAAAAAGCAAATGGCAAATTTTGGTCACTTTCGCGCTCCTTCATGTGAAATACAGAAGTATCCACAACATTTCTAAACAAGACAAAGGGTTTTGCTCCACCCAAATATTTATGCATGCTGGATTGAACGGACAAACTCACTGGCGCTGCCAGTGTAACCCTTTCCCAAAGCCTAAAAAAATCCTTCCGGAATACCCGTCCACGTTTGCCAAACCCATCAAAAACCACCTCGTTAAATATAGCCCAATGCTCCGTATACCAAAGGGGAACCGCTCCCTTACCTCCTTTTCTGAAAAAATGATATAAATCAGGAACCAATCTGGCCACTTTATCCCCTGCATGAATATGAACCCCCTCCGGAATGCCTTTGGCTGCGGCGTACCGCCGCAGCCAAAGGCCTGCAATGAACTTATAAATACCATAATTTACCGCCCTTACAACCCACCCCCGCCAAGGCAATTGAACCACGGGTTTCCATACTACCTCAACCCCGTCAATTGCTACAACCTGCTCCGGACGCCTCTCCCTACCCAATCTATATAAAGGAAAATGAAATAAAATCAACCCAAATGGATCTGTCCTCCCCTTTTGATATTGTGCAAATGCCGCAGCATGTCTAACAATAAAATTACCCGCATCAACATCCAAACTACTTGGATACCAACCCGCTAACCACCATACCGATTTTGCAATACCCACGTAACAAAAGTAAGCACCGATAAGGAGCCCATCAAATTATTGGCAATTTTTACAAAGGTGAAGACCATAGTTGAAAAAAACTCAAAAAAAATCTATCTTTGCACCTCAATAAATGGCGGTTATAGCTCAGGTGGTTAGAGCACTAGCTTGTGGCGCTAGGGGTCGCCGGTTCGAGTCCGGTTAGTCGCCCTCCAAAATAAAAAAGCAGCGAAATCGCTGCTTTTTTATTTTTATCCCCTGGATGACCCCTCATTTATAATGATGTAATTTCCAGTGAACCGTTGCATTACAAAGTCGCACTTCAAAAACGCAACCCAATCAACCAATATGCATCAACAATTCTGCCCGCGTTGCCGCATCCAAAAACTTGCCATGGAAACTGCTGGTAACTGTACTGCTCGATGTATCCTTGATCCCTCTACTTGCAACACACATGTGCTTGGCATCAATCACAACCGCCACATCGTTCGTACCCAATACCTCCTTTAACTCCTCGGCAATTTGAACCGTCATTCGCTCCTGAACCTGAGGCCTTCGCGCAAAATAATCCACAATGCGATTCAGCTTACTCAATCCAATCACCTTGCCACTACTAATGTATGCCACGTGGGCAAATCCGTAAATGGGCACAAAATGATGCTCGCAAGTACTGTGAAATTGAATATTCTTCTCCACCAACATTTCCGAATACTTGTAACTGTTATCGAATAGCGTTGGCTCCGGCCTGTTTTTTGGATCTAACCCTTTAAAATGCTCGTTAACATACATTTTGGCAACACGCAACGGTGTTCCCTGCAAACTCTCATCGGTTAAATCCAAACCTAACACATGCATGATTTCCTTGAAATGCTTGGCAATCAATTCAATCTTTAAGGCATCATCCATTGTAAAGGCATCCTCCCTTAATGGTGTCTCCGGCTTAATCGAAATGTGCGAATCGCCCATCTCCTCCCACTGCTTCAGCAGTTCATTTGCTATATTTTTATCCATTGAACTCTACAAAATTACGGGGTGTTTCGTACAATCTCACACTCAAATTCATTTCCATCGGAACGCGAGCACGCAATTTTTGCCAAATCACCCAAACAATATTCTCGGCTGTTGGATTAAAATTACGAAATTCCTCAGTATCCAAATTCAAGTTTTTGTGATCAAATCGCTCAATCACTTCTTCTTCGATGTACTGCTTAATCAATTTCATATCAATCAAATAGCCCGTAACAGGATCCACCTGACCCTCCACTTTTACCTCTAAATCATAGTTGTGACCGTGGTAATGTGCGTTATTACACAATCCAAAAAATGCCTGATTTTCTGCATCCGTCCACGAGGGAACATGCAAACGATGGGCTGCGTTAAAATGGGCTGTGCGATAAACTGCGACTCTGTGAGACATTTCGTTTGATAGAAATTGTGATAATAAAACCAAACAAATCGGAAATGGTTTGTTTCTATACAAAACTATGATGCAATTCACATTTATCACCCACGTTGATGCCAATATCAATGAGGTTAGTCGAAATTTTAACCGCGAATTGTTATTAAAACTCAAGCCGCCGCTGGTCAAAATGAATTTACTTCGATACGATGGCCAAATTACCGGCAACCAGCTTTCCTTCCAAATCGGCATCGGACCCATGAAACAACAATGGGATGGCATCATTACCGCTCACCGCTACACCAAAAAAAATTGGCTTTTCCGAGATGAAGGACTCCAACTTCCCCATCCCCTAAAAACATGGAAACACACCCACGCGCTCAAATCGAAAACCGAACACTCAACCCTTATCATCGATAGATTAAAATTCGAAGGCAAAAACCGCTTTTTTACCCTATTGCTCTGCCTACCCTTCATTGCGATGTTCTTGATGAGGAAACCCCTTTACAAAAAACACCTGGGCACACGCTAATCGTGTTTGTGATTTCGATAGAGCCCATCCATCACCACCACATGGGGCAAGGTAATTAAGGATAACAGCACAAAAGCAAAGCCCAAATTCGAATTCAAGTCAAATCGCAGCAAAAATGCCATTCCCACCAAGGCCATCATTCCAAATGGAACAAATCCCATGAGCGTTTTCTTCCTATTTTGTTTATATTTCACATGCACATAATCCAATTGATATTGCATCGATTGTAAGGCATGCCAAAAACAAAAAACCACCACAAACCCTAAGAGTAAGGGCGTTGACCAATACCAAACAGTTACCAAAACCCACTGAAGCAAATACGCTAGCCAACTTTTGCGTTGTTTGCGGTACAACACCGCGCCATACATCAAAACAAAGACTATAGAAACCCCTAGCAGTAACGAATCATCAAGCTGTCCAATGCCAGAATACGCAGACCCCCCTTGACCCAACATGGTGACGAAAATACCAAATACCTCATCGCTATGCTTTAGCACTGGAAAAATCACTAACCAACTTCCCCATAACACTGAATCTAAGGACCAAATCCGATGGGTATCAAAATTTGATTGCCCAAAATGGTGTATAGAAATTAATAAAAATACCCACAGCGACAGACCCGGCCAAACATACCACATACCCAAATAAAGCAGTATCACACCCACGTACATCAATAAAAATCGAACACTGCCGGCGGTGTTTTTTTCTTTGCGATAAAAAAAATCATTCCCCCCATGAGGAATTCCCAAAAACACGAGCCCCACCAAACAGAGCAATCCTTGCAGTAGGGGAAACTTCAATAAAAACGGCACCAAAAGAATCAAAAGCAGCTGTATCAATACCTGCCAACGGAACAAAGGCGAACCGGTATAATTTGACCTCAACTCTTCCATTTCGCAAACAAGGTACTCAAAAAAAGTCTCTTCGGCAACCAAAGGAATATCATAATCTCCTGAAAAAAATTTGTTTTTTCATTCAAAAAACGCAACACTGTGGTAGCCCTTTTGTGCTGAAACAATTGATCAAAAATTTGCTTCCCCTTCTCTGGATGTTGGTATAAGATGCGCAACAACAAATCGTCGTAAAAACGGAACCGCATTTTTCGGTACAATGTAGGTATCGACTCACTCTTTTTTAGTGCTACGGCGATGGACTTGCCATGTTGCATCATTCGCACAAAACCATACCCTGTTGTAGGTTTCAAAGCACCTGCCGCCACTCCCAATGGCACAATTCTCACATCCCTCTTGTGAAATCGCTCCAAACAATCAAAAACGGAGCTCATTGGAATTGCGTTATATTCCAACTCGGTCACAGAAACTTCCCAACCCCGTGCTACACATATCTCCCTTAACATTCTTTCGCCGTCCTCTATCTGTAACTTCTCTTTATCGAATTGAGTTACTTCAATCAACGCTTCCTTGCCATTGAAAGGCAAAACATAAAGAAACCGGGTTTTGCCCATTTGCTCAATCCCAAAATCCATTAAAGTACAGGAATCGGAATGAAAAATGGATTCCCCTGATCTACTCTTCACACGCCAACCAACAAAAGACTGCCACAATGCAATGGTAGTATCTACATTTCTATCAACGCCACTGCCAAAAAACCAATCGGCCACAATGGTATGAATCCCACTATCATCCTCCCTATTTGTATCAATTTTCACCTCCACCCGGCCCTCATTTTGAATAGCTTTCTCTACACGCCCAAAACACCAATCTACGTGACCCGTGGACTCAAGCGCAGTTTTAACAAAATCATAAAATGCCTCGCTCCTGCAATGATGATAGGTATAGGGATCGATGCGCTGCGATTCACCAAACACTTGAACATGATTCCACGAAAAATCTACAAATGGCATTTGCTCTAACAATTCTTCCCCCCAAAAGCACCAGGTTCTGTCGTTTCGTTTAAATGCATCACACTCAACAATGAGCAGTGATTTATCCGTCAACAAACCCTCTTTTTGCAACCAATATGCCAACCATAGACCCGAAGCCCCAGCACCTTGAATGATATAATTGTACCGCTTTTCCAAAAAGAACCAAACATCAAATAAACCCAGAAAAACATACAATTGTTTGAATCACAACCAATTATTATCAAAAACAAAAAAACAAGAAACAAAAAATCAATAGCTCTACGGTGTAAAAAATGTGTATCAAATCCCCAAAACTCTATTTAAAGAAAGCCTAACTTCGTTCACATGAAATTTTTCATCGATACCGCCAATTTGGCCCAAATCAAAGAAGCAAACGACCTCGGAATTTTAGACGGCGTAACAACCAACCCTAGCTTAATGGCAAAAGAGGGCATCTTCACCGAAGAAGCCGTATTGAACCACTACAAAACCATCTGCGAAATGGTAGATGGCGATGTGAGCGCGGAAGTCATTAGCACCGATTTTGAAGGCATGATTGCAGAAGGTGAAAAATTGGCTGCTTTGCACCCCAACATCGTTGTTAAAGTTCCAATGATTAAAGAAGGTGTGAAAGCCATCAAATATTTTTCTGATCGCGGAATTCGTACCAACTGCACATTGATTTTCAGCGCAGGTCAGGCGATTTTGGCAGCAAAAGCTGGCGCTACCTATCTTTCTCCTTTCATCGGACGAATCGATGATCAAAACTGGGAAGGCATCGACTTGATCAAACAAATCGCTGAAATCTACGCTGTTCAAGGGTATGATACCGAAATCTTAGCAGCGAGTGTTCGTACATCACTCCACATTGTGCAATGTGCGCAAAATGGCGCCGATGTAGTGACTTGTCCGCTCAGTGCAATCCTCGGCTTGTTAAAACACCCTTTAACTGATTTAGGCTTGGCTCAGTTCCTTGCAGATCACGCCAAAGGAAGCAAATAATTTGTATGTAAAACTTTATTGTCCTTATTTTGTTCAAGGTTTATGGTAGTAACACTTCGACAAATGCAATACGTGATTTCGGTGGCAAAATTGGGAAGTTTCTCGAAAGCAGCAGACGAATGTGCCGCAGACCAATCCACTGTAAGTCAACAAATTAAAACATTCGAAGACCGCATGAATATAGTAATATTCGATCGCACTTCAATCCCAGTTACTGTAAACCCTGCCGGTAATGAAATTGTAGAACAATGTCAAAAGATTGTTAATCAAGTGGATGAAATGATCGCCCCTTTTAAGAAAAAGCGCTTACTCTAAAGACTTTTTCAACCCACAACGGAGCTTCTTCTCTCCAAAAGCACAATATCACGCCAAACCCCATTGGCCATTTTCCCAATTCTTTCTCGTTTACCCACCAGTCTAAATCCGAATTTCTCGTGCAATGCGATGCTCGCGTGATTCTCAGGGAATATTCCCGACTGCAGCATCCAAATTCCATTCCCTTCCGAAGAGGCAACAACAGCCGCCATCAACGCGTTTCCCAAACCCAATCCCAGAAAATCAGTATCGATATAAATACTCAATTCGGCCACACCCGAAAATACCCGCCTAGAACTCACCGGACTCAAAGCCGCCCAACCCAAAACCGATCCCTCCATTTTTGATTTCAACACCCAGCGGGAGTGATTCAAATGCTTTGTATCCCAATCTTCCCAATCTGCCGCCGCAGCGACATCATAAGTTGCGTTACCCGTTTCAATCCCCTGGGTAAATATCCTTGCCACTGATGAATAATCAATAGAAAGCATTGGCAACAATGCAAAATCTATCACGCTACTTGCATCAGGCACACCCATCGCAAATTAATATTGTTCCTTTTTATTCGGGAAATCCTTGGACTTGACATCGGAAATGTAATGTTCCACTGCGCCTTTCATCAAATCGTACAAATTGGCATACCGTCGCAAAAAACGGGGCGAAAACTCATTGGTGATTCCCAACAAATCATGCACTACCAAAACCTGACCATCTACACCCGCACCCGCACCAATGCCAATGACAGGAATGGTTAAATTTTCGGCAACTTTTTTGGCCAATTTCGCTGGAATTTTCTCCAATACGATGGCAAAACAACCCGCCTCTTCCAACATTTTACTGTCGCGAATGAGCTTATCGGCTTCTGCATCCTCAGTTGCACGCACCGTATACGTCCCAAATTTATAAATACTCTGAGGTGTTAAACCCAAATGACCCATCACCGGAACACCCGCCGTTAAAATCCTTTTGATGCTTTCCAAAATCTCTTCCCCACCTTCCATTTTGATAGCATGGGCGCCGCTTTCCTTCATAATCCGAATGGTTGATGCCAATGCCTCCTTACTATTGCCCTGGTAACTTCCAAATGGCAAATCCACCACCACCAATGCACGACTCACACCCCTAACCACAGAACTGGCATGATAAATCATTTGATCCAGCGTAATTGGCAACGTTGTTTCATGTCCGGCCATTACGTTTGACGCACTATCGCCCACCAAAATCACATCGATTCCCGCCTGATCCAAAACCCGAGCCATGGAAAAATCATAAGCCGTTAGCATGGAAATCTTCTCACCGCGCGCCTTCATCTCATGCAAAACGTGGGTTGTCACCTTTTTTTCTTCTTTCTTATGTATGCTCATTGCCTTTGAGTTTTAGATTCTATTCGATGGAAATTCTGCCTAAGTTCACAAAATTCGCCCCAAATGAAGCATCTTTGTATGTAAATTTTAAGCAAAAGTAGGATTATTTTTAATGAAACATTCTTCGATTCGGGTTTGGGGTATAGCGATTTTTTTGATATTCATTTCGTCGATGTTCTTTAGTGCATGCGAAAACGAAGTCAACATCAATGCAGATTATAAAGAAACGATTGTAATCTATGCACTTTTGGACCCCGAAGACAGCATTCAATACATCAAAGTCAACAAGGCCTATCTTAATGTAGGAATCGGCGCATTGGAAGCGGCAAAAATATCCGACAGCCTTTACTTAGATAGCACCCGAGTGCAATTGAAACGATTAAGCACCGGTCAGTTGATCATCTGCAATGCCGAAGAAGGACCCAAAAAAGACTCAGGCATTTTCGCCAACGATAAAAAT
>Ga0049085_10000873_pt1 | contig 11886 bp, 11 predicted proteins | sample GreLakmeSU08MSRF_FD_66721 | JGI IMG/M metagenome (GOLD analysis project Ga0049085, IMG submission 66721) | Freshwater lentic microbial communities from great Laurentian Lakes, MI, USA - Great Lakes metaG SU08MSRF | ecosystem: Environmental > Aquatic > Freshwater > Lake | place: Great Lakes... | reverse complement strand
TATAAGTATTAGAAACGCAATATATATGTAATCAAGTATTTTTTCACATTTTTTTATAAAACTTTGTTCTCCTTGTTCTCGCTGTTCTGTTTCTTCTCTCTTTGGGTCTACAACCTCTTCCGCTCTTACTTCTATTCTTACTTCATTTGCCACTGGAACTAAAGTTTGAACAATTTCTACATGCAATGGGTTATCCGCGTAAATCATTTATTAGCTCTTTGTTCCTAATAAATGATTATTGTTCATGTTCAATTTTATATTAGTTAAATGGGGAACCAAATAAAAAAATTACAAATCCAAAACAACATACGAGACATGTTAAACACATACCAAAGCCTTTAATTACATCATAAACACATTTGCTGAAAGAAATTTCTACATTAACAGTATTATTGTTGTTATTGTTGTTATTATTGTTATTATTGTTATAATCAATTTCTGTCAACGATTCCCGCATAAGTTGCCCTATCACTTCTATAAAAACTAATTTTGCTTCAGGAATTTCATCTTCTTTATGCAATGGGTTTTCCACGTCCATTATTTATTACCTTCTTATATGTAATAAATAATTACTTTTATATTTTATTGAGAGACTTTATTAAATATTCATAATCTGGAGTCTCGTCAAATTTCAAATTTTCGCAATAGGTTAAGTATTCAATTAATTCTTCTGGCGTGTTACACCATTGTAAAATACACTGTTTTTGTCTTTTGATATCTTTTATTTCTCTCTTTGTTTGCCACGGAAGACCACCATTTATAATATACAAAATAATGTATGCAACTGAAATTAAGTCATCCCTCCTACTTGGTTCTATACCATTGTGCACATTTACGCTTACAAAATTTGGCGTACCTATAATAGTCTTACCACTTTTAATTTCTATGTGTTTATTATCATTGTCTATGTATTTCTTACATAAACCAAAATCTATAATGTAAACATCGGTTCCATCTTGGTTAAACACAAAATTATCTGGTTTTATATCTCGGTGAATAAGACCTTTCCCATGAATGAAACTCAATATTCTAACTATTTTTTGACCTATGGAAAATGAATCAACGAGAGAAAAAGTTTTTGAAACCAAAGAATCACCAAAAAGTGGCAAAACCATATAATTGTATTCTTCAGTTGAACCAAACCATTTTACTTGTGGAATCCCTACAGTCTTGCCAAGGTATTGATATATTTGTGTTTCTCTCTTCAACATCTTTGTTTCAACTGAAATTGATTCCATCTTGATTGCAACCAGTTCCTTAGTTCTTATATTTTCCGCTTTGAATATTGTCCCAAACTCTCCATTATTAAGTTTTTCTATTAGTTTGTATTTGTTTGCAATTATCATCGCCTCTTTTAATATATTGTATTACTTTTCTTTTTAATATATAACAAACAACATAAACATAACCTAACATAATATATAAAATGGTTAAATTTTGCACAGAGACATACCCCACATCCAAAGAACAACAATACTCTGAATATTTTGAAAAATACTCTTTTCCTTTGAGCACTTTTCAAAAGTTTGCTATTGAAGCTATTGTTGAAGGACATCACTCACTCAGTTGCGTTCCAACTGGTTCAGGAAAAACTATGCCAGCTATTTTTGCAATTGATTTTTTTACCAGTAAAAAGAAAAAGGTAATCTATACTAGTCCAATTAAAGCTCTTTCCAATCAAAAGTATTACGAATTTACCCAGAAATTTCCTGACGTTAGCATTGGTTTGCTTACAGGTGACATTAAAATTAATCCAGAAGCTGACGTTCTAATTATGACCGCAGAGATTCTACAAAATACCTTGTATAGAAAGAAACAGAAGGAAAATCCTAATATGCCAAATGCAAATTCTCTTCTTATGTTTGACATGGACTTTGATAATGAACTCGGTTGTGTTATTCAAGACGAGATTCACATGATTAACGACGCTGACAGAGGACATGTTTGGGAAAGCATTATTCTACTTCTTCCTCCACATATTCAAATGGTTATGCTTTCAGCGACGCTTGACAAACCAGAAAAGTTTGCTCTTTGGATTGAAACTCGTGGCAATGCATTGGAATCAGCTGACATGCAAAAGCAAGTGTACCTAGCTACTTCCAACTTTCGCCATGTTCCTCTAACACACTACAGTTTTATTACTACCAATAATGGAATATTCAAGGCTATAAAAAAAGACAAAGAATTGGAGAAGGAAATTCGGGACACAACAGATAAGCTAATTGTTATTCAAAGCCCAACTGGAGAATTTAATGAACCCAATTATCACAAGGTCAAGAAGATGTTGAACCTCTTTGAAGTAAAGCAGGTTTATGTAAAGCGTTCTCATGTTTTGAATCAAGTGTGTAAATATATGGTTGAACATAACATGTTACCAGCAGTATGTTTTATTTTGTCCAGAAAGCAAATAGAAGTTGCCGCACATGAAATAACAGTACCTTTGTTAGAGGACGATTCCAAGGTCGGGTACACTGTTCGCAGAGAATGCGAGCAAATCTTGCGGTCAAAGTTGCAAAATTATCAGGAGTATTTAGAGCTTCCTGAATATCTTTCTGTTGTGGCTCTTCTTGAGAAGGGAATCGCGATCCATCATAGTGGTGTTATGCCTATTTTGCGCGAGATTGTTGAGATTCTCTTTGAAAAGGGTTACATCAAGTTTCTCTTTGCAACCGAGACTTTCAGCGTTGGTCTGAATATGCCAATTAAAACAGCCATTTTTACAGATGTAAAGAAGTTTGATGGCTCTGGAATGCGTATGCTACATCCACACGAGTTTGTTCAAGCTTCTGGTCGCGCTGGACGCCGAGGTATTGACACTGTTGGGCATGTTATTCATCTATCCAATCTTTTTAGAAATGTTGAATTGACCGAATATAGAACAATGATGCAAGGTAAGCCTCAAACACTTGTTAGTAAGTTTAAGATTTCCTATAATCTATTGCTGAACTTGATTAATATTGGTAACCATGATTACTTGCAATTTTGCAAGCGCTCTATGATTCAAGATGATATAGACTGTAATCTTGGTGCAATTTATAATAAGATGTCAAAGATGGAAGCAGAAATTGACACAATGTTGCAGAGCCTGGAACATCTTAGAACACCACTTATTGAAGTTGAGAAATATTTAAATATGTTGGAAACCCGCAAAACACTTGTTAATAAGAAGAGAAAGGAAATGGATAAGGAAATTCAGAACAGTTTGGACTCATACAGGTTTATTGAAACTGAAAAAAATAGCGTTATTAGATACCAAGAGAAGATATCTGAATTGACTAATTTGAAAAGTCAATTTGTTAAAACCGAGTCTTTTTTGAATGAAAGTGTTCAAAAGATTCTTAAAAAGATGGAACAAGAAGGGTTTGTAAGCAGCGAAGATGGAACAAATGTGCTAACTCAAGTAGGGTTTATGGCAACGCATTTGCGAGAAGTTCATTGTCTAGTCTTTGCAAAATTATTGGAACATAACCGATTTGATGATCTTGACACAAGACAGATAGTTTCAGTATTTAGTTGTTTTACAAATGTTAATGTAAGTGACGATAAAAAATCATTCAGACCTACAACGAGGGATACTATAGTAAAAAATATTATTGAAGACATTACGAAATCATATAATAATTACCAGGACTTTGAAACAGAGAATAATGCATTTACTGGGGTTGACTATACAATTCATTATGATTTGATTGATGCAGTATTAGCTTGGTGCGATTGTGAATCTGCTCCAGAATGCAAGGTAGTTATTCAGAATCTGGAACAGAACAAGGGTGTCTTTTTGGGTGAGTTTGTAAAGGCTATTACAAAGATAAACAACATTTCAGGGGAAATGGAAAAAATAGCCGAAAGCATTGGAAATATGGCACTGTTAAGTAAGTTGAGGGACATTCCAAGAATGACGTTGAAGTTTGTTGCTACGAATCAATCTTTATATGTTTAACTTTATCCGAAACAACTTGTAAATTTTTTAACATTTTTAAGTACAGCTTCTTTAAAAGAAGGTTCTTTGTATTTTTCATAAGCATTGTTGTCAATTACATAAATTCTATATAAATTATGTAACTGAGGTATCTGAGAATAATCTTCAAACACTCCTTGGTTTTTATCCACAAAGTCAAGAAGATTGGTTTTATCAGAATTTGGAATAGTTAATATTTTGCTTGTTTTTTCACAGCGAACAAATATACAATGTATATTTTTACTCTTGTTTGAAGAGAATCCATAGAATAATTTTTCTGGTTTTTTCTCTTCAAAACTAGAAGGAAACAAGACGGAATCAATTTTTTGATGCAAGTCGGCCAAAGATGCGGTTTGAGCTATGGAAAAGCAAACTGGGATAAGTTTTTCAGAATAAATTTTAAATATAATTACTTCTCTATTCATTTTCAATTGAGTCGGTCTTTTTGCCATCATTGTTTTCCTGGCTTCTTTAAGTTCTTTTTTATTATCAATTTTTTTATGAGTTGACTGGGAAGATTGTAATTTTGGTTTGTTATTGAAGGTTCTAGCAGTTTTCAATAATAAATATTTTTGCTTTTATATTCTCAGTGCGAGGTCCACTTTCTTTAAGTCCCTTTAAGAATAATATCTATTTTTGGGAAATATCGAATGGGCAAAAGTGTTTGCAAAAGTCAAAAATGGACAAAAAAAATGTCCAATTTTGGAAAACCCAAGGACTTTACCGAAATGGGAATTTCCCAAAAGTGAATTTACATCATAATGCTCTAAATACAGAAAAAATCATTCAAAAAGTGTTACCATAAAATTTTAAGTATTTTTGGGAAAAAGGGTTTAGCAACTTTTTCTGTAGTCTATATATACTACAAATGACTACAAAAAGTTGCGAAAAAAATGCCTCAAAGTTTCTCTGCGAAACGTGTGACTATTTCACTAGCAAGAAAAGTAGCTACGAAAAACACATATTGTCAGCAAAACATTTAAATGCTACAAATTACTACAAAAATGCTACAAAAAGTTGCGAAAAAGTTGCTAAGTGCTATAACTGCTCTTGTGGAAAAAAATATTCCCATCATTCTAGTCTATGGAAGCATCAAAAAAACTGTTTGGGAGTAAAAAATATACAAACAGAGCAAACTACAATTACAACAGAAAATAACTCAAAATTAGACCACGAATCCCTTATACATGAGCTAATGAAGCAAAATACTGAATTTAAAACAATGCTTATTGAGCAAAATGCAAAAATTATGGAATTGGCAAAGGAGGGAAAGTATATTACCAATAATACCACAAATAATAACAATTTTAATCTCAACTTTTTCTTGAATGAACAGTGCAAAGATGCACTCAACATTATGGACTTTATCAACCAACTCCAATTAAATACAACTGATTTGGATATGGTTGGTCGCGTAGGATACACCGAAGGCATTTCAAAACTTTTTATTAGAGGACTCAAAGAACTTGATATTTTTAAACGACCCATTCATTGTAGTGACCTGAAGAGAGAAGTGTTGTATGTAAAAGATAAAGATGCGTGGGAAAAAGATAATGATGAAAAAAATAAAATGAAAAATGCTATAAAATACGTAGCTGCAAAAAATTTCAAACAAATCAATGAATGGAAAGAAGATAACCCAGAATCTAATGACTACGATTCAAAAAGACACATGGATTATCATCAAATTGTTATTCATTCCATGGGTGGTGCAACAAAAGAAGAGGACGAAAAATACTATAATAAAATTATTAAAAATGTGGCACAAGAAGTAACCATTGATAAGAATGCCAAACAATTAATGTAGTGAGTTATTCAATGTTTAACAAACAACGAATAATATTCTCATAGTTTTTAATTATTTCTCTATGTTTCTCTACATCCAAATTGCAGGAGTCACTTAACAACCCTTCTGCAATTTTATCTAGGGTCTTTATATGTTCAACATATTTATTATCAAAATGCACTCTTTTGCTCTTAGAACGGGTCAACATGATCAATATAATAAATTGTTTAGTTTGTATTTTATTTTCAATTTTAATATAAGCTGAATATTGTAATATAAAAATTTTATATTACAATAGATTAATGAATAATGTCAACTTAACAATATATAACAAGTATTCTGCAACCTATTCTTCTTCGGTATTAGACTTGTTTAAGAGTTGTTTTTTTTTGGGATTATCTATTTTTGGTGTAAATTACTTTAAAAATTCAATCGTTTCTCTCTTGACCATTCCATTTCTATCCTTGATGCTTTTGCGAAGTTTTATGATATTTCACGATTGTGGACACAACTCTTATACACCCAATAGTAAATTAAATTATGTAATAGGAACAGTGCTTGGAACATTTTTACTCTCTCCATATTCATGGAATTCAAAGCATTATCTGCATCATTTAGCAAATGGAAATATTGAAAACAAATATAGCTATCGCTGGTCTGAAACTGTTCAATATACAGTTAAACAGTACACTGAGTTGGATTCAGGATATCAATTATTATACAGATTTTTTAGAGACCCAGTTATGTTTTTTACAGTAGTTCCTTTTTTTCAGTTCTATATAATGTCTCGTTTGTATATTTTTTATTCAAATGGTTATAACTACACAACGCAACAAACTTATATTGATTGCATCATAAATACAGTTGGAGTTATTGTTCAGCAGTATATTTATTATAAGTATTCCATTATTGTTCATTATAATATAGCACTTTATTTAACTGCTATTATAGGATTTATTTTATTTCACAATCAGCATACATTTAACCCAGCATATATAAAAAAGAATTCAGAATGGAGTATGAAAGAATCTGGATTGGAGGGTTCCAGTTTCATAACAGTTCCTAGTTGTTTGAAATACTTTACTATGGGAATAGAATATCATCATATTCATCATTGTATGACCAGAATACCAGGGTATAACTTGCAAGAATGTCACGAATACATGTCAAAAAATACAAAAATGTTTGACAATATTGTTGTTCTTTCCATGAAAGATGTGTGGTGCAACATTTTTCTAACTCTATATGACGAATCATCTGGAAGGTACATTGGATTTACAGAACTTGAAAATAAAATATACTAGAGAATTAGCTGAAGACGAATCTTCTTTTTAAATTTCTCCTCATCGTGAAACAAATATAATTTATAATTACAAATAGAATAATTTTCAATATTATCCCTGAAGGTTACTCGCGAAGCCATTTTCATTTCTGGTAAATATACAACATATTGAAACAATCCATCATTTCTAACAATCTTATCAAAAACATAACCTTTATAACTCTTTTCCATTATTTCAGGACAAGTTGAACACATATGTAGTAAGTTGCAATCATTTTGAATGCGACGAATAGAACGCATTGTTGTATTTATATATTCAAGCTCATCCAACCATTTCCTGTAAAATTTGTTTGCATTATCAGAAAGCTTAATAATCCCTGTGTTTTGTTGAAATTGAATAATATTCAACAAATCAACGAGTCGTCTAATAGGTGATGTAATATGCACATAAGCTTCCATTTCAAGCAAGTCGTGTGAAATTGTTTGACCTTCTTCCAAACAACCAGCATCTATGTATTGGCCAGCGGAGCTATTCCAAATTTTAATAAACTTGCTTACATCTTCTGGTATATTTTCTGGTGGTGAAAAATCCCTCTTCACAATTGTAGAACGGAAAATTCCGTTTTTATTCAGGAGGAGTTCCTTGGCAGTATTGTAGTTCATTAGAATCATAAGATAACAAACGATTTCGTGACTATTTCTGACATTGTTTATGTACTTGTATTTTTTAGATATGGTCTTTGTCAAATCAAACACTGCTTGATAATGTGGATTTTCCAAAAGGGCTGGTTCTTCGTAACAGTAATTTTTATTTACCCTTATTTTGCAATTTGAATATTTAATGTCTGTTATGGTGTCACCGTCAATTAACAGGTCCATTACAAAGGCAAGACGAGTGTGATTGGATTGAAGACTACATAAACAGTCGGACAAAATTGTTGGCAACATTGGACGCTTTCTATCTGGCAAATAAATAGTTGAAATTCGGCGAGAAAATGAATCCCAAAGGTTGAGAACATCCATCCAGATTGTTACATTGGAAATGTATATACTTAACTGCTGTATACCATTATCCAATGTGCGAATGCTGAATGCGTCATCATAATCAAGACTATTGGGCGGGTCAATAGTAAAAATATGCCACATACTTTTGTCAGTTCTGTCAACAATTTCTGGGTATTTATTACTAATACTATCAATAAAAGCATCATGTGTGTGGATTTTGAGAGCTTTAGAAGTATCCTTTGTAAAATTTTGAATTGATGCATTCAAACTTTTACAGTAAAGCTGGTATTCATAAAAGTTGTCCAAAACTTCAACTGAACCAATCATTTGTGATATTACAGCTCTTGGATGTTTATCTTTCCATTCAACAAAATTAAATGTGCAATAGTGGTCTACAAAAACCTTGGAGAACCCTACCTTTTTCATTTCATACGGAATAAGGAAAGTTGGCAACCTTCTATCATCTGGAATACATTTGTATAGTAGCTTTCCATTTTCCGCGCGACCGTACGTCTTACTCCCCTTTAAGACAAGAACCCCTGGTATATTTTTCCCAACGCGAATACTAGAATGCAGAATTTTCAATTCTCGCGTTTCTTTATCGTAAGAAAAAACATCATTTGTGAATAGTTTATGTTCAACTGGATGAAGGTCATTAATTTCAATGTCTTTCAAATCTGTCATGTTGATATAAGTCCATGTGGTGTATCCTCTATCATTAATGTGAACCTTGCACACAGGGTGTGTCATGTTGGGGTGAATTATATTATAATGTCAATATACCTTTAACCCATTATAATATATATAGTTCTTACAATTCAGAGTTGTTGATACTGGTTGTGCTTTCAGCTCCAAGGATTTCTTCAGACTCCACATCTTCTTTTTGAGATTCCAAAACAGGTTCAACGAGAGAAGAAGTTTTTGAATCTTTATTATTCAAATCTTTAATATCATGTTTCTTAACAACTTCTCTCTTGACATTCTGAAGTTGAAGTGCATGCATAGCAATATGGGGGACAATGGCTGCATTGTTCATGTACGTTCTGTATCTAAAACAGGCAATACATGTTTCCTTTTCAAATTGAATACTATACCACCAATAAGCAGGAATGTTTATAGTTTGACCAGGATTCAAGACAATATCTAAGCATTTCATTTTATCAAAATCTGCACTGTATTGAGGTTGAACATTCCACGGGTTAACAGGAGAACGAAACTCAAAATTTTCATAATCTCTCTCTGGATACAAGTATTTTGAACTTTGTGGCGGAGCCAACTTAATAGTTACCTTTCCTTCTGTAACTAAGAAAAAATTTCTATAATTTATTTCGTATCTGAAAGGAGTTTGTGTTTCATTGGAACCCATCATTATATCATAATTACAGTTAGATACCATTGGTGGACGAATAAATGCATCATTGTATTGCATGTGCTTAATAAGACCAGTTTCTTGTAAAAAATCAGAATTATTCTCAGAAAAATAACTAGAACTCTTATCCTCGTCAAATAATTTAGTGGCAGCATGTAACGGTAGTGGCATGTAAATTTCACTTTCATAGTTGGCATCTTTTGCATTTCTTATTTTAATTTCAAAAGCGTTGTAATTGTTTGTAATGTATGATTTATTGACGGATTGGAGAATTTTATCATTATCAAAATCAAAAATAACTGGTTGTCTTAAGTCGCATATCTCATCCAATTTATCTTTTGAAGCTTGGTCTAATTCATACACTTCTAAATCATTTCCAGTTTTAAGATGAAATTGAATATGCAGATAAATGAATAATACGAGACAAAAAATAAAGAATGCAATAAATATTTTCAACATGTCTAATAACTAATAAAAACTCACAATTAATTTTTGCTATTTATACTCACTTTCAACCTTTCCCAAAGGTTGAGCCAAACTGTTTATTCAATTTTTGGTGCAATAAAGAACATAACCGAACTGTTATCTCCTAAATCATACTTTATCTTCAGCGGAATTTCAGCACTAATAGACCATTCAATCTCAGGAGACAACTTTGTAGTAATGCACATTTTATTAATATAGTTGAGACTATATGAGATATCAATAACCTGGCCTTCTGAGATTGAAAACTCTGACAGGTCATCAATAGGAATATTGACAAACATTTCACCATTATCTCCTTTTGAAATTAAATCAATCTTTTCTTCGGTACATTTAATATTGATAACATCTCCAAAAGTTGCCAGTTGTGAAATAAGTTCATTCATCTTTTTGGCCTTGATTGAGAACTCAACGTCATACTCAACGCTGGGAATTTCAAGCAAGTCAGATTCCATGTCTATTAGAGGAACTTTGAAATATTTGTTGAATTCTCCCTTGGCATTTGTTAAATCAATTTCAAGGGAGTCTGCATCTCCTTCATAATGCAATGTTACTGAATCTTGTTCTTGAGCCATGGAAAGAATACTATGCAAAATCTGCGAATTCAAACAAATGTTCTTTAAGTCGTTTTCACAAATCTCATATTTATCAAACCATGTGTTGTAAATCTTTGCGTCAAATAGACAGACGTGGCTGCTATCCATTCCTTGAATATAAGCATGGTCTTCCAAGAAAATGATTGTAACCGTTGAACTTGCCGCTTTCAAAAGTTGAAAGAGAGAAATGAAGATATCGCGTTTAGTCTTTTCTGTTATAGAGAGAAGCATAGTTGTTTGTTTGCAATAAAAAAATGTATTTAATATCTTTCAATTTTTTAATCATAAATCCCACACATCCTTTTTTCACTCTTGATTGGCGAAAACTTTTACCATAGTTCTTTTCCAATCTGTGTCAATTACTGGACTGCATTCACTCAAAATATTTGCAAGCTCTGCAAAATAAATGCTATTCATAACTTCAGGTGCCAGATTCCACTTGTCAAAGTGTCTAGGAGCAACATTTTTAAGCGTTGTAGTATTAAATTCAATAATTTTCTCTCTAATAAGAAGTTGGTCTTCGGGAATAACTTCCAATAGCCTTTCAATAACATATCCAATATTCCTGTAGTTAACTGCCATGGTTAGTATTTTGACATTAAATAAAATTATTATTTTGGAATCAATTTTATTTATCTAACATTAATATAAAAATATTAAATGAATAATTCGCAATGTTATAGATTAGAGCAACACGATTTTTCAGATGGATTTTTGGACCTAGATGCAACTTATATAATTCATTTGGAAGGTAATGGGAGAGAAGAACATGTTATAAAACAATTGGAAGAATATCATCCGACAAATTTAGTTTATATTTTGTACAACAAAGGCTATAAAAAATGCAAAAAGTCTCTCCATTTGAATGAACCTCAAATAGATTTAATAGATGCGTTTCTTTACATATTTAAGGATGCCAAACATAAAAATTATAAGAATATTTTGATACTGGAAGATGATTTTATATTTGATGATAAAATAAAGAACAAACAAACGCAAACAAATGTTATGAATTTTATTAAAAAGAAAGAAAATGAACCCACGATGTACATGTTAGGATGTTTACCCTTTTTACAAAGACCATATGACAAATGTACGAATATATTGACATCAGGTATAGGAACTCATGCGTGTATATATTCGCGTCCTTTAATTGAAGAGGTGTTACAAGAAAATAAAACAGAATTTACGGATTGGGATTACTATACACATTCAAAGGTTATAAGATATATGTATCATGAGCCACTGTGTTATCAATTATTTCCAGAAACAGAAAATCAAAATAATTGGAAGGCATTTTTTGGGCTTACCTATGTTTTAATTAAAATTATAAAGATTTTAAAGTTGAACAAACAAACAGATCCTGGATACACCTTTTTTTATAATTTATCCAAAGCATTATATGCG
>Ga0049085_10000869_pt1 | contig 11911 bp, 10 predicted proteins | sample GreLakmeSU08MSRF_FD_66721 | JGI IMG/M metagenome (GOLD analysis project Ga0049085, IMG submission 66721) | Freshwater lentic microbial communities from great Laurentian Lakes, MI, USA - Great Lakes metaG SU08MSRF | ecosystem: Environmental > Aquatic > Freshwater > Lake | place: Great Lakes... | reverse complement strand
CAGCAACTGTCAGGTCACTTATGCTATTTGCACTTGTAATGGGAGCATGCGCAGCGCCCGCAGCTGCGCCGGCTGCAGAAGCTCCAGCCGCTACGGAAGCCCCAGCCGCTACGGAAGCCCCAGCCGCTACGGAAGCCCCAGCCGCTACGGAAGCCCCAGCTGGGGAAACTAATAAAGCGGAGATTGAAATTTTCACGGGGCAAACGCCCTACAGCACCTGCATGCAGGAGGCCGTTGTTGATGTGTTCAACGCTCAAAGTGATACGACGGTTGTGAAAAGTGTCGCATTTGAAGAGGCTTGGGACTCAACACGCACGGCGCTGGCTGGTGGAGAAGGGCCCGACATTGTGGTGTCACCTGGGCCATCTTTCGTTTTTGAACTCGTGCAAGCTGGGCAGCTTCTAGCATTAGATGACTTCGCGGCCGAATTTGGATGGAAAGACAGATTTGCTGCGTTCGCTTTAAGTTTGGGTAATGTTGAAGGTAAGCTGTACAGTCTTCCTGATCAAATGGAGACGTTAGTTGTTTATTACAATAAGACTCTTTTTGACACCAACGGTTGGAAAGTGCCCGGTACAATGGATGAATTGAACGTGCTTGCGGCGAAAATTAAGGCAGCCGGTATCATTCCTTTTACCCACGCTAACGCAGAATGGCGGGCAGCAAACGAATGGCATGTGGGTAATTATCTGAACCATGTGGCAGGTGCTGATAAAGTTCACGCAGCACTCACCGGCAAAATCCAATGGACTGACCCTGACTTTATTGCCGCGATTGAAATGCTTAATGAGGCGCAACAAAACAACTGGTGGATGGGTGGTAAAGAGTTCTACTACACAACCACTTTTGACGATATGCACGCGTCTATAGCCACAGGTGAAGGGGCAATGAGTATGGAAGGATCATGGGCTATGACTGATTATAATACAACATTTTTTGCTGAATCGGCTACCAAAAATGATTGGGACTGGTTCCCAATCCCAACAAGCAATGGAGACACCCTATATACCCTTGGTATGGGTGATACCAGCTCCATCAATGCAAAAAGTGCACATCCCCAAGAGGCGGCTGAATACTTAGACTACGTCTTCTCTGCTGATGTTCAGGCCAAGGCATTATCAGTCTGTGGAAAAGCGCCAGCTCCGATAAATATTCCAGAAGGAACGATTACTGGCTTAGATCCGCGTATTGCATCCATGTTTGAAGCGCTGTCAAAGGCTGCTGTTTCAGGTCAATACGGTTACACAACGTGGACCTTCTTTCCGCCAAAAACTGATGTCTACATCTACGAGGAAATCGAAAAGGTATGGGCAGGTGATATGACGCCCGAAGAGTATATGGTTGGTTTAAATACCCTCTTCCAAACAGAGTTAGCTGCTGGTGAAATTCCAAAAATTCCGGATCGTTAAATCCAACTAGTAACCAGTTGTCGATTAGTAGTAGTTTCTACTGGTCACAATATCGGCTACATTGAAGCGGCGGCGTGATTAATCATTGTGAGTGGTTCAATCGCGCCGCCCTTTTGTTGTTGGCTTTTTCGGAAGGAGCTGGCAATATAGAGTTTTATTTTTCAATATCAGCTACGGTCTCTAGTTACAGTCGAAAAATTTCCATGCGGGTTATGGAAACCAATAATTGGCTGTCCTGAATTTTTAGGAGTTATCCAGCTTATGCAGAATGTCCGTGCCCAAAGGGTCCCGAGTGCTTTAGCTGCGCCTAGCAAGTACCGCAGAGTAAATTGGTATGCGCGCCCATTTTTCCGTAAAAAGTTGCTGCCTTGGTTGTTTGTTTTACCAATTGGTTTCCTTTATAGTGCAGTGGTTATTGTCCCCGCACTAACAGGTATTAGCTACGCATTAACTAATTGGTCTGGAATGGGCAGCGCGCAATATATCGGCCTAGAGAATTTCCGGACGTTATTTTTTGAGGATGACAACTTTGTACTAGCATTTCAGAACAACCTTTGGTGGATGCTCATTTTTCTTACGGTCCCATTTACCATGGCGCTAGTCGTATCTTTTTTGTTGTCTCGGATTAAGCGGGGGGCGATGCTAATTCGAACAGCACTCTTTGTCCCATATGTTCTGCCGAGTGTTGTTGTCGTGTCCATTTGGCAAAATTTAATGAGTCCCCGCAAAGGACTTGGGCTGCAGATAAGCCGCACCTTTGGTATTGATACCTTTAATCGAGCTTATCTGGGGAACCCAGATACGGCCTTGTTTGCGATTGCGTTTATCGACAATTGGCACTTTTGGGTATTTCTTGTTGTGATATTTTTGACGGCTATGCAGTCGATCTCTCCAGATTTATATGATGCGGCCAAAATAGACGGGGCTAGTCAGTTTCATGAATTTATATATGTGACCGTGCCAAGTGTGTTGCCCACTTTGGTGTTTATGCTCATGATGGTGGCTATCTGGTCATTCTTGGTGTTTGACTATATCTATCTTACGACCCAAGGTGGGCCAGCTGGTGCGACTGAAGTGCTTGGCACGTTTCTCTATAAAGAAGCCTTTAGGCGTTTTGAGGCCGGGTATGCTTCGGCCGTTGGTATAACAATGAGCTTTTTTGCTATGCTAATTATGGGCTTTGTTATTTTCTTACGCCGCAGGGGGGTGGAAATTTAGCTATGGCTGCACTTTCGAGAAAGCTACGTTCGGTGTTTAAGAGGCAGCGTCGCGAACCAAGTTTGTGGCTCAACTATTTTGTGGTCCTTTTGATGACCGCCTTCGCTCTGGGGCCTATTGTGGTTCTGTTCATGAACTCGGTTAAGGGGACGGCCGAGCTGGGGTCTAACCCGATTGGGTTTCCGCGCACATTTGTTTGGGAGAATTACCTGGTTGCTTGGCAGCGCGGTAACTTTGCAACCACATTGGGAAATAGTTCATTTCTGGTTGTCACAACTGTTTTAGCGCAATTGACTTTTTGTGGGCTTGCGGCTTATTCCTTGGCTCGCCTTAATCCGCCTGGCGGTAACATTTTTATGGTTGTCATGCTAACCGGCTCGACAATTCCTGTGTGGCTTTATATAGTTCCCCTCTTTATGTTGTGGCGGGATCTCGGTTTGCTCAATAACTTATGGGGTTTGATATTGTTATATTCAGCTGGGGGTGCGCCCTTTGCAATATTTCTGCTTCGATCATTTATGCTCCAAATCCATCCTGACTTTGAAGATGCGGCCCGAATTGATGGAGCCAGTGAGCTCCAAGTTCTATGGAGCGTCATCATGCCGCTGGCGTGGCCGGGATTTCTCACGGTCGGATTGATGACCGCTTTAGGCACATGGTCTGAGTATCAGTTAGCGCTGATCTTTGTTACAGATCCTGAATTATTCCCAGTTACTACAAGTTATGCCGCCTTTGTGGGCCGGTTTTCGAGGGATTGGGGGCTCACAAGCGCGGCCGCTGTCATGTTGATCGCCCCAGTACTGTTAATGTTTCTGAGTTTGCAGCGCCAATTCATTGACGGGCTTACGGCAGGTGGCGTAAAGGCGTAGAAATATATTGTGTTGGTGCTGGGTGTTTATATGCGCAGCAGGAAGACTCTAAGTTGATTTATTTATAGGTTGCGAAAAATTGTCCGAAGCGAGTAATATGCTATGAAATTTCAAAAAGACTACACGGAACGCGTTTACGCAGGTGTCCTTGGTAAGCTAATTGGCGTATACCTAGGCCGGCCCTTTGAGGGTTGGCCCTATGAAATGGTCATGCAACACTTGGGTGAGATCAATTATTACGTACATGAGAAGCTTGATGTGCCACTGATCGTGACAGACGATGATATCAGTGGAACCTTTGGTTTCTTAAAAGCGATGCGTGATTACGGCTACAGTAGGGAATTATCAGCCGCCCAGATCGGGCAGACCTGGCTCAACTATTTAATCGAGGAGCGGACCGTTTTGTGGTGGGGTGGTTTGGGCAACTCGACTGAACACACCGCCTATTTGCGGTTGAAAAAAGGGATTCAAGCTCCAGCCAGTGGGTCGATCGGCCTCAACAGTAAAGTTGTGGCTGAGCAAATCGGTTCGCAAATTTTTATCGATGGGTGGGCGATGGTTGCCCCAGGCGACCCGGAATATGCGGCCAGTCTTGCAGGCCGCGCGGCGAGTGTCAGCCATGATGGCGAAGCGATTTATGGGGCACAGGTGATTGCCGCAATGGAAGCGCAGGCATTTGTCGAAAGCAATACCGATAAACTGCTTGACGTGGGGATGTCGGTAATTCCCAAGGATTCGATTATCTATCAAATGATAGGTGAAATTCGTGAATGGCATGCGGCCGAACCGGACTGGCGCAAGGCGCGGGAACGGCTTCAAGCCAGCTATGGTTATGACAAATATGGCGGAAACTGCCATATGGTTCCTAACCATGGGCTGATTATTCACTCGCTGTTGTATGGCGACGACAATTTCCAAAAATCGTTGATGATGGTCAACACCTCCGGATGGGACACCGACTGTAACGCAGGAAATTTGGGGTGTCTGTTGGGCATCAAGAACGGCTTAGCTGGCATCGATGCAGGGCCTGATTTCCGCGGCCCTGTGGCAGATCGTTTGTATTTGCCTACGGCCGACGGGGGTAGCGCAATCAATGATGCGGTGACAGTTACTTACAGCGTGGTCAACACGGCTCGTGGCATGGTGGGCGAAGCACCCTTGGCACCCAAAGGCGGTGCGCGTTTCCATTTTGAGATGCCTGGTTCGGTTCAAGGCTTTCAGATTGAAGAGAGTATTGAATCAAAAGGGGCGGCGACCTTGGAAAATGTGGTGGGGAACAGCACAAAAGGCGATCGTAGTCTTGCCATCCGTTGCGGCCGGATCGCACCCGGCCGGGTAGCCCGCGCGGCAACGCCTACGTTCACCCCGTCAAAAGAAGTTTCTGACTATTTCTCGAAGCGGGGCTATGCACTTCACGCTTCCCCAACGCTTTATGCAGGGCAGACAGTCCGGGCAAGGGTAGTAGCTGATGGTAAAAACCCCACTCCATTGACGGCCGCCATCTATCTGAATGTATATGGCGAAAAAGACAAATTGAAACTACTACGCGGCCCTGAGATTGTACTTGCTCCTGGTGGGAGCCAGGAAATAGTATGGAAGCTCGAAATAAATGAAGATGGCCCTATAGCCAAAGTCGGCATCGAAGTCAGTAGCGCCAAAGCGGCCGACGGCATAGTGTATCTCGATTATTTAGGCTGGGAGGGTGTTCCAAATATCACGTTGAAGCGGCCGGAGAATTCCCGCAATGAGCGCTGGGAATTAACGGCCGAAATGTGGCGCAAAGCTTGGATCGATGGGGTTGACGAATACAATCCCCGGTTTCCGGAAGCATTCCGCTTGGTACAAAATGAAGGCACCGGCTTGCTGATGCAAGGGACTCGGGAGTGGACCGACTATGAGGTTAGCTCGGATATCACTCCGCATATGGTGAAGTCGGCTGGGGTCGGCGCACGGGTACAAGGGATGCGACGTTACTACGGCCTGTTGTTGGCCCCCGGCGGCAAAGCTCAGCTAGTCAAGGCGTTAGACGGCAATACGGTTTTGGCGGAATCAAGATTCGGTTGGGAGTTTGGCAGTACCTACAGCTTGAAAATGCAGGTGGCGGGTAATCGAATTCAGGGCTGGGTTGATGGGCAACACCTATTTGATGTTGAGGACAATGACCGGCCGCTTACGGGCGGTGCGATTGCGCTGATCTGTGAAGAAGGGCGCATGGCGAGTGAAGCTGTGACGGTGCGTCCGATCGCGTAGGGTCGTTCTCTTGTCGGGGATGGAAATCCGCAATCAGCAGATCATCCATAGTTTATCGAAATGTCCGCTTTTGATGCCGGCTGATGAAAATAGTTTCAGTGGGTGAAATTACAAGCGACCACTATCTCAAGCAGAAGAGCTATTATGTAGGGGGGCGATCACTTAATTTTGCTGTTCATGCGAAGCGGAGCGGGGCTGAAACAGTGTCTTTGGTGAGCTGTGTGGGCAGCCGGGCCGTTGATGTTTGGATATTGAAATTGCTCGAGTTCGAGGGGGTGGATCATTCTCGTGTGGCAGTTTTGGAAGGCAAGACGGCCGAATGTGCGATAGATGTCGAAGTGAACGGAGATCGGGTGTTTCCGGCCGGTGGCTATCATGAAAATGTGCTTAGCGAGTTGAGCCTGACTGAAGACATAAAGGGGTTTTTGAATCTGCATGACATCGTGGTAACGATTTACGATGGTCCCCAAATTGACTCTATTTGCAATCAACTTGTCCAATTGCCAAAAAATGGGATCCTGCGGGTAGTTGATTTTGGCAATTGTTCAAATGGCCGTATAAAAGAGGTTTCCCCTGGGCTGTTTAAACAGCTGGACCTTGCTTTTTTTAGTGGGGATTTGGCGGCTCTCGAGTATTTGTTGCCCCTCGCGAAAGCGTGTGCTTGCCAGTTTGTGATTACTATGGGGGCACAGGGTAGTGTGGCGTTGACGGCCGATGGCGTAATTAGGCAATCGGCGTTGCCAGCTGAGGTTGTCGTTGATTCAACCGGATGTGGCGATTCTTTTCAAGGCGCGTTTACAGTTAGCTACTTTCGTGATGGTGATATTGCGAAGGCTTTGGAAGCCGGGGCGAAACAGGCGGCAGAGGTTTTGCAGTATTTTGGGGCTTTTGACCAACTCCAAGCTAATATAACTTTATGAATGACTGGTTACTGATGTCGCCACTTTTGATGGTTTTGGATGATTTTTGCATGCCGTCAGGATTTGGTAACTAATGAAAATTAGCTGTAATACCCATATTTGTTATTTCTCTTTAATTGAGTTGGAGGGTGAGTACTGGCAGAATACCCCTGCAGCAACAAGCACGTACTGGAGATGTGCATCACCAAATACGGCTGTTGAAGGATGCGCTGAAAAATTCGGCCAAGTAATTCAAAGGACAACTACTTTTTAGGAGAGACTAGCTTTGTCATATAACAAGCCATCAAGTACCCGCTGGCAGATGCGTATCGCCAACAACTGCCTTTTTGTCGACGACCTTCTTTCCGGTCGGAACGTTCTGCAGCAAAACGCTCGGCCCGGTATGCGGCCGTACATCCACCCCTTACGTATCGGCGAAAAAGGGACTGTGACCTTGACCGAGGACAGCCCATGGCACCACCCGTGGCAACACGGGTTGCAGACCGGTTATCACGGAGTAAATAGATGTAGCTTCTGGTTCGATCCCGGCCAAGTAACCCAAGTAGATATTGGCACGATTGAGCCCGGTCACTTGCAAATTCTAAAGGTGGAGCCACCAACTTGGTCGGTAGATGCGCTTTGGCGACACACCGATGGCACTTTGCTTTTGATCGAAAAGCAAAGGTGGAGTATGTCGAGCGGCAGAGGACATTTGGTTTATCTGGATTTGGATTGGTCGCTGCAGGCGGTGCCCGATGTTTTGATTGATCAAAACGAGTACGGCGGTTTCTTTGTCCGCATGCCTTTCCGGAAACAGGTTGGAGCTACTGTTTTCAATTCGGCCGGGCAAGTTGGTGACGAGGCAGAGCAGCAGGCGGCTGCATGGATTGACCTCATCATGCCGATTGAATACCTGGGAGTAGAAGCTGGTATGACCCTAATGGACCACCCATCTAATCCGGGCCATCCTGCTCTTTGGCGCGTGGACGGCCAGCGAGGAATCAACCCCGCCCCATGTATTCCTGGAAAAATCGAATTGTCGTCCGGAGAGACGATGGCCCACCGTTATCGGATGGTTTTACACGAGGGTGCGATGTCAGCCAGCGACATCAAAGTGGAGTTCGCTGCGTATGCCCGAACCGGAGCCTGACATGAGATCGATTATTTGCGTGCACGAATCATTTGATCAACAGTGGCCATGGTCGGCAGACTATTGGCACACTTGCTGGCAAGCGTCCGGTTGTGAGCTATATCGGAGTGAAGCTCCCGACGCACGAGTGTCGCAATTTGTTCGAAATCCTGAGACGGTTCAGCGACTTGTTTTGCTTGGTTTTCCTGCTGAATCTGCCGACCTTGCCCCGTTTACTAAGCTCGATCAACTCTTTTACACCCCACACGGCTATTTTGTCCCTTTAGATCAGATGCCGGATGGCATTCATCAATTAATCGCCCAAGCCGTTGAGGTTGTCCTTCCTCGAGCCGATCTATTTTGGGCGCAATCGGTGGCTGAGTTTGGACTCGCTCTCACCCTGTGTGGTTTACGCCGCATCCCGCAACTACATCATGAAATGATGCAGTCGCTAGAGCCATGGAACTACCGGGCGGGAATTGGCAAACCGGGCCAACGTGGCGGTCAATACGGAGATGATTCCCGTTTTACAAATGGTACCATTGCCGGCAAGCGTATCCGCATTGTAGGGGCGGGCAACATTGGGGCGCGCTATGCTAAATGGTGCGCCGTGCTGGGTGCCGACGTGGCCGTTTGGGACCCCTATGCTCCCGATGCTACTTTTTCAGCAGCTGGTGCCAAGCGCTGTTTTCACCTCTCTGAGCTGGTTAGAGAAGCTGAAATATTTGTGCCGATGGTTCCCCTCAAAGAGGATACACGAGGCTTGGTTCCGGCTAAACTCATTAACGCCCTCCCATACGGCAGCTTAGTTGTGCTGGTGACTCGGGCCGCCATTGTTGACACGGAAGCGCTGTACAGACGAGTGCTCAATAACGAGCTTTCGCTGGCGGCTGACGTTTTTGACAGTGAGCCGGTACCGGTAGGCCATCAGTTATTGGGGCGCGAGAACGTGGTGCACACCCCGCACAATGCGGGCCGCACCAAGGATGCCAATAAATCTTGGGTTGATGATCAAATCGCTCGGTTCAAGCCAGGAAACTAGTGGTCATAGCATTAAGGATTTTATTCACCCATCAAATATCAAATATCTAGAAAGGAGAAACTCATGAACAAATTTGTTATGAAAGCCGACACACCACGCGACCAGCTGGACTGGGGCAGTTTCGGTTGGCTTGCCCACCCCCCAGCCACCAAAAACAAGCACCTCACTGTGCTCGATGTTGAGCTAAAATCTGGATTGGGACATAATTTCCATCGCCACCCTGACCAGGAAGAGATGATTATTTGTGTCAAAGGAAAAGTAGAGCAGTGGGTTGATCAAGAGATGCGCATTTTGGGGCCAGGTGATTCTGTTTTTATCGATGCGAATGTTGTTCATGCCTCGTTTAATGTGGGTGATGGGCCGGCCTCTGTAATTGCCATCTTGGGCCCATGCGTGGGTGAAGTGGGTTACGAAGTCGAAGAGGTTGCGGACCAACTGCCGTGGAAAACGTTAAGAGCTTAGTTTGCTGGCATGTTGAATGATTTGTTTGTAAGTTTCTTAGCCTAACCACCTATCAAATATATAATTAACTAACTAAAAAATCGGTGTTAAGGTCGTTATCTTTGGTTCAGATCAGGCGCCATTGCACGCAGATAATCCAAGTTGCCGCTTAATAGCCGATGATTGGCGCAGGCGCTATGACCGGGATATTATCCAAATTTGCAGGAGAGTGTGGCGGAGACCTCATCCACTACACCTCTGGCCGTCACCAGATTGCTGGCCCGGGAGGCTATGTGTCTTGGCCGACGGAGATGACAAAGGCATCGTGGTCTAAATGGCCGGTACGGTGCAGCCTTTGGTGCAGGATACTATGGTTCTGGCAGGAGTCAGGTGGACTGGCCCAGTCTGGCTGACCCTGGTTTTTCTTGGGCAGCTCAAAGAGATGGCATGTGAGGGGTGTAAAACTTGCCGGCTGTAGGTTTGATCGATGGGGTGTTTCTGTAAAATCTCGAAGTTATCGGTATGAGCTTGGCCTTGAGGTTGAAATTGCGGCCGTCTTTGAGCTTGACTTGTTTGAGTGCCCTTTCGTGTTTAAATCGCAAGACACGGAATAGATGGTAGAGCCGTCGCTGATGTTGGTTCCTACTAAGGGGCTCACCACCAAAGGTTCTAGTAGGGCGGATAGAGCCCTGGGGCATGACGAGTCGGCAAGCGGGTGCAAGCGGTGCACGATGCGGCAGTTTACGTTAGCCCTGTTATTTTTGTGCTGTGCGGCAGTGGCCCAATCGCAGAACCGGCCGATGCGCAGTTGGAATTATAGTTCAATAGCGTGCGGTTCGTCTTTTTGGTGCCTTAAGCTTTGAGCGGCTGGCGACTCAATCAGCCTTATAAAAAAGGCGGCGAGAATTAATGGACTAATAATGTTAGGAGTCGTGAAATGAAATACGCAGTTTTGCTCCATGAAGAGCACCACATGGTCAAAAATTATCACGGCGAGGGGCTTGAGTTGCTCCAAGCACATGGCGATGTTGATCTGATTACGATGAAATCGGGCGAAGAAGCGGCCGCTCTTGAGCCTTTTGCTGGTCTGATGAAAAAGGCGGACGCGGCCGTCATCGGGTCATGGTATCGGCCGGCGCTGCGGCCTGAGCATTGGCAGGCGTCCAAAAATCTCAAGGTGTTTTCTGGCACATTTGACAACCGCTTCGAAGGATGGGTTGACATCGACTACCTCGAATCACGCAAGATCTCGTTGATCGACTGCTCGAGAGGGATGACCCCTTCGGTGGCTGAGTTCGCCTTTGCTCTGACGCTGGCCTTGATCCGCGATATCCCCAACTCGCTCTACGTGGTGCGTGAAGGAGGTTGGGGAGAACATTATTGGGAGCGGCCGGGATTTGTGTATGGTGATTTGACTGGCCGTCGGGTTGGTTTGGCTGGATTAGGCAGCATCAATCAACGTTACGCAGAACTGCTAGCCCCGTGGCACTGCGAAATCTTTGTGCATGACCCATATGTCTCTGGCGAGACTATCGCCCGTTACGGTGGCAAGCGGGTTAATTCGCTTGTTGAGCTTGCTAGAAATTCTGAGATTTTCAATGTTGGGATTCCCCCCTTGCCTAACACACTGGAAATCATTAATCGGGATGTGATTTACGCTTTGCCAAAAGGGGCATTGTTTGTGCTTACAACCCGCATGCAGGTGGTAGAGCAAGAACCGCTGTGGGAACGAATCAAAAATAATGAAATTGCGGCCGGGATCGATGTCTTTTTGCCTGAGCCACCTCCGGCCGACGCCTGGTTCCGTAAGCATCCAAACGTAATAGCTACACCGCATATTGCCGGCGGCACCGATTTTTGCCATCGACGCTGCTTCACCGATGCCTGTAAAGAAGCCATCGCCGTTCTCGAAGGGCGTGAACCCCGATTCCGCACAGTTAAGCGGGACTACCTGATTTACGAAGGAAAAATGAAAAATTAGTTTGAGTATTCGTTAGTTGAGTAGGTGGTTTGTTAAGTGGGCGTGTCAAGTTGAGTGCGGAGATCATAATAACCAACCAGCCAACAAATGGGCCATTCCTTGACGGAGAATTTATTCCAGTTATTGGAACGAGTGAAAAGGCTATGGGAGCCAAAAATTGTCCTGAATGGAGCAGGGTCACCAGCGCTGGAATTTTCACGATTTCAACGATTGGCTGCTGTTTCGGTTGTCACTATCACGACTGCAACGAATATTGGCTGGTCTCTAAAGGCAGGGCCAAAGTGCTGTCAGAAGGGCATGAATATTTTGTCAAATCTGGGGATATTTTGTGTACCCAAGCGGGTGAAGAGCACGATATTTTAGAGATCTATGAAGATTTAGAGGAGTTTTGGTTCGAGGATGACACATCCGAAGAGGGTCGGATAGGACACTTGCACAAGTCTGAAGAAAAAGCGAAGGGGCATGATGTCCCAGCACTTCCTTTACTCTCAGATTTCCCCAAAAAAAAGATAAAGTGGGTTCAAGCTCGAAGTGCAATGAGTTGATGATGATGCCAAAAAAAGTCAAATTAGTCAGCAATTGGCAGTTTTGTAGGGCATGGTCATCCTACGCTGTTCCGTGGACGGGTACTAAGTTTTCAGGCGGCGGTATCAAGCTCGACTTGAGGTAACCC
>Ga0049085_10000868_pt1 | contig 11916 bp, 10 predicted proteins | sample GreLakmeSU08MSRF_FD_66721 | JGI IMG/M metagenome (GOLD analysis project Ga0049085, IMG submission 66721) | Freshwater lentic microbial communities from great Laurentian Lakes, MI, USA - Great Lakes metaG SU08MSRF | ecosystem: Environmental > Aquatic > Freshwater > Lake | place: Great Lakes... | reverse complement strand
CAAGTAATGTTTGGTTTCCTCTCACGCTAATGAAATTACCAACACCGTCGCTCGTTGCAATGATCAAATCAGAGGTTTCAACACTCACGGTTGATACCCGAGCATCAAAAGTCGCTGGGAAAGCACTTGTCGCAGGATTTAGTATCTCGGAATTTAATTCTAGTTTTGCTGCTTCGGTCCAAGAACTTATCGAATTATTGAGTACAAAAACTGCACTATCACCGATTGATCCAATAATTACTTCGACTCTTTCTTCAGACTTAGTATCTGTGGGAATAATCAAAAGAGTTACGGTTGTATTGAAATCTGATTCGACAGCATCTTTGATTGAGACACCGGGCGCACCGTACTGATTTCTTTTTTGTGGTATCAAATTCTCCTTGCAATATTTGAATACATCCGGCAAAACCGACTCAATTGTTTGGTCTGAAATAATTTCATTATCTTCAATCGCCGCTGCAATTCCTAAGGCCAAAAGTTGTGAAGTTCGTCTTGCACCATAGTCCGAGTATTTTGCGCTGCTCATGCCATCACACAAAACCGCGATTAAATAATTCCGCCCAGCTTTTGAAGTTGTTACCCGTAAGTTGAATGCGTCTTGGCATGGCTCACTACTGACTTTGTGTTTATGACCACGCAATGATGCAGCAGCAATTGCTAGAGACCCAGATGTGCCGATATCGCAAACTACATCGCTTGACATACCTTGTGGTGAGACCAAGCACCACTCCCTATCTTTGTCCCACCAATCATGACGGGCGAAAGAAGACTGTTCACCAATCTGTGGCGGTCGCACGATATCGCGATCTTGAGTCGTCGACGAAGTTTCAATGACGGGCTCAATTTTTGCTTGATCAAGTGTCGTGCTTGGAATAACCGCCGCCGGCGCAGATAAACCAGCATCGCTTGGCGAAATAGTTGGTGGCTGAGTCTCAAATGTCGACGGCGCACTCGTGGTTAAAAGAACTGGTCGATCAACTTTTACTGTTGTCGCGTTTGGTTCAACCTTAATTAATGGCTCAGTTGTTTTAATTGGCTCAACAGATTTAGGTTCATTAATCGGGGGAATTGGCTTCGAACTAGGAACATATGAGGGTCGCACTTTTGGATAATTTGGCCGTTCAGCAACTTTGCCTGGCGGCATCGATCTGCGTGATCTCCGAAAAACTCTTTCGTAGAATAACCACCCGCCTGATGCAATTAATATGAGCGCCGCAGTTAGCCGCCCCCAGAGACCTAAGAAGCTGACTCCTTTGTCTTCCTCCAAAGCGATTGTAATTGTTGTTGTTTCGGGCGTCGTTGTTTCGGGCGTCGTTGTTTCGGGCGTCGTTGTTTCGGGCGTCGTTGTTGGCGCAAGGGTTGTTGTAGATGAAGTCGTTGTTGTTTCGGGCAAAGTTGTTGTGGTGGTCGTTGTTCCTGTTGCAATGGCATCTGACAAGCCAATGCAACTTGTAAAATTCAAACCACTGAAGACTAAAAAAACAAAACCAATAGTAACTTTTTTGATTTTTCTCATAGAGGCTTTACCGCGATTTAGATTTCATGCCGACAGCAAAAGCGCTGATCTGTCCTTACATCGTGTCAAGTGGCACCGCAGTAGTTCCTGGCGGCGCTTGCTGGACAATCAACGTTGGTGAAGACGAACTGCTTGAGTTGACAATCGTATTTGTCAGTGACTTTAAAATCTCTTTCAGCGCATTGCCCGGGTCAACCCCTTGATTAGCTATAAACGCGGCTTTGGTGCCGATCTTGCCAATCACAGCAGGGTTCGCACCAGCAACACCGAAAGCGATTATGTGCGGTGCTTGAGGGTTGACATTTTTGTCAGTTAGCGCACGATGATTTGCTTCCCAATCATCGGTTGGCTCGCCATCAGTAATAAAGAACACTGCAGGTCGATAAACCTGGATGCCTTGAGATTTCATGTTGGCGATATCACGTGAAATAACCACGCGTAATAGGTTGAATGCTTCACCGTAATTTGTCATTCCTTTAGCAGTACATCCAGGCATCGCCTGAACATCGGAAAGATTAGACAGCGGCAACAATTCTTCAGCGATATCAGAAAATGTGATTAAACCGATGCGACATTTATCTGAAACCAACGGGTCCCCTGCTATGGTCGCATGAAGTTCTGGCAACCCCCTGTTGACCGCGTCAATTCCACCGTTGGCATCCATCGAGCCCGACTCATCACATAAAATATAAAACGGCAAAACTGCATTACCTGCTGTCTCTTGCATAAATACTTTCCTTTTCTCTCGTTATTGTTTAGGTTTATTTGGCATTTGAATCGAGGGTCGAGCTCTTGCGGGCGCAGGTTGCGCGGCCGGCGGAGACTGGCGAACAGGATTAACGGGTGGGGTTGACGACATCGTGGGATTCGCCGCTTGATAATTCGCGCCAGAAGTATTTAGAGCGCCACTCTTCTTTCGACCAAGCATTAAAACCGTGTTTCCAATTTGTATAGTCCCACCTACAGGCAGAACGCCATTTTGCGTTTGTTGGCCATTAATCAGAACTGGCGACGCGCCCCGTAGACACTCGACGTTAAGGCCGTTGGCATTCTTAGTCGCTCGAACGTGTTGCTCGGTGATTAGAGGATCTTTAGTCAAAGTGACCGCAACCGTGCGCGCACAACCGATAACTGAGGTCTGATCGAAGAGGACGTACTGCATCCCTCGAGCCTCACCGCTAACAAGCTCAAGGTAGAAGTCAGTCGACGCCACATCAAGTAGACCCATGAACAGACCCATGAACACACCGATCAGCACGATGCCAACGAATCTTGAAACGCTCGCACTGCCGTCACCGGAAAGCTGGTCGAACAATAAACCACCGATTAGCCCACCACCTAAACCTCCCAATGCACAGTTACGTAGACGGGTAGCCGAGCGAAAACCAAGGCCGACCGCAAGTCCACCGATCCCACCTGCAATACCCCATCCAATCGTTCGTGGAACAACCACACTCTCATTGCCATCAAGCATTGCTTCGTAAACTTTTTGTGCAATTGCCCCAGCGATCAATCCACCAACTATCAAGCCTGGTAATGCAGTGAAGATATTTGTTTTTGACTTCTCAACGTTCTTTTCACGGACACCCTGCGATGCACTAAGCGCAAGACCAAGTCCAACGATTATGAACATAAAAAAAACTGCCGTCTGTTTAATTATGTCTCCAGATGTACAATATTCAGGATCGCAACCAAAAAATGTTGGCGAGTCGGGATTCTGAATAACTTCCGACAGAGCAAACCCTGCGACGCCACCAATTGCTCCAGCAATTGTCATTACTTTTAGTGCGGCGCTTGACGACGCGGAACCTTTGATTTGCTTGCCGATAGACGCGAAATCAAAGCCCATGTTTCCCCAATCAATAACTGAACCCGACACTACTTCCCAAAAGTGGTATAGGCAAATCAGATTTGGTCGCACAACCGCAGAGGATTAGATTCCACAGGTGAACTTGGTTCGGCCTCAAAAACAATTTTTGGTTAGGGTTTAGGTCGATGCTGACGCCTCATTTCCCAAACGTGAGCCGAGGCAACTTCGTTAATAGCGGTGGTATGGGCTCGGTTTACGGGGATCCTCGCGACAATAATTTATTCCTGAAGCAATTCAATACACCACTCAAAGGTGAGCAAGCTGAAATGCTTCTCAGACTTATAGAGGTTCAACGCTGGGCTCGACCAAGTGAAAAAGAAATACTGCTAACTCGATTTAGTTGGCCAATAGAAGGCTTTGGCACCCCAGACAACATCATTGGGTATTCAATGCCAAGGGCACCAAAAGATGCCTACTTCAGCCTGACAACCGCTGGACGTACCAATGACCGACTACTTCAACTTAAATATCTCATGGACAGCAGATACTGGGCGGGCAAAGCAGTTAGTTCAGCAAAGCCAAACGTCAATGAGCAGGATCGACTCGAAATGGCGATTGAACTCGTCGACGCAATTCAAGTAATACATCATTACGGCTTGGTCTACGGCGATGTTTCGAGCAACAACATGTGTGGCCGACTCAGCGAAAATCCATCAGTTTTTCTTCTTGACGCTGACTCAATTGTGACACCAGACATTCGTGCGAAAAATCCGGTAAGAACGCCAGGTTGGCCAGTGCCTAATAATCTTGAGCCAATTGAGGCAGACCGCAGTCTGATTTCATTATTTATTTGGCGATTCATGCTTGAAGACCCAAACGCGCTACCAAATGTTTCAGATATAAATCGATTTCATTTATCAGATGCTAAACAATTCGCAAACATCTTGATCAGTTGCTATAAAACAGGAAGTGAATCTGAATTTACCGAACTATCGCACAGCCTTCGTCTCGTGCGTGATGACACACGAGACGCTCGTGCAATTTTGCGGGCCGCAAATACTTATTATGCACGAAACGTAATTCGCGAAGCCATTGAAGCAAAGTCGGAGAAAGAAAAAGAAATTGTCGCTAAAGCTCACTCACAAGTTGTGTTTGAAAGACTTATAGAGAACACGAACGGCACTCGTCAGAGAATATTAATTTCGCGATCAGTTCATCGAACTGATGGCTTCAAACTTGATTTATCACCGACTATCACCGCCTCGGCACCGCCAACAACGAGCGCAGAAATGCGAGAGATGATTCTTGATGCTCGCGAGACAGAACTTGCAATGCATTTGGCTAGTGGTGATTTAAAGAGTCTTGAATCAGACACATGGTTGGGGCGCGCGGTTGAACATGCTCTCGTTGAAGCCGGCTTCGCAACGCTCAGCTCAAGAAATAGCATCGAGAGTTCGGTAATCCACTGGACTTGGCCGGTTGCCCCTTATGCAAATTATGCAGAGCTGCGCATTAAATTGGCCTCTGGTAAAGTCTTAGTCGAAAAAGTTAGTCGCGATCCCCGCAAACCTGATTCTGAGCGATCGCTTAGGCTAAAGGGCGGCGGAAAAATCCAAATAGATCTGGTTATGGCTGTCAAATCACCTGACCAAAATGTATATCTGGCGGCTGACAAACTTCGTCATGAATTAACCGTCCTTGCACCACCAAAGCCGATTGCTATAACCCAGAGTCTTGGCGCAACCGATGACGACGCTGTCATTATTGATCTGGAAGAACAGCAGAGGCTAAAAGATCTTCTCGAGGCTGCCGCGCGGCGTGCCAAGAGAAATAAACTAATCGGTGTAGCCGCCTCGATTGCTGCAATCACTGGTCTAGGCATTGGCTTTACGTTGCTGCCAAATCCAAAAGAAGAAAATCTCTGCAACGAAATTTCTATGTCCGAACTCCATGACTGTTCATACGCAATAACTCACGAAATCAGCAGCGCTGACTTCTACAGAATTTCCAATATTGGAGCTTTTGTGATACAAAGAGAGCCTTCAAAAGTTACAGAAGAAGGGTAAGAGAAATGCCTGTCTGCCAAAATGGTCATGATCAACCTGACTTTGCCAAATTTTGTGGCACATGCGGCGGTCCTGTTAGTGCCACTTTGGTCCTTCAACCGGATGAAGTCGACTCTGAGCAATCGGACTCTGGCACAACTACACCTATTGCTCTTGATTTGATGCAGGACGAGAACGATGTAGCCGCCGATAAAAACATTCTGGATGACGCGATTGATGCATCTGAAGCTGATGAGTCTGAAGTCGATGACACTGATGACACTGCGGCCGATGATACCGATGACACCGATGACACCGACAGTACGGCGTTAGATCTGACTGACGACGCAGATCAGACTCAGATTGTGCCGAGCATGTTTGGCACAACTGTTAATGCGTCAGCCATGCAACTCCTCCACGACTGGGCTGAAGAAATGAATGAACTTGACGACCCCTACGTGAGCGGGCTGACAAATGCGGTTGCACGCCGCGATGATTTATCAGTTTGGGCATCTCTTGACCCTCTTGAACTGTTGCCAGTCTCAAAGTCAAACTCTTGGGGTCGGCTTGGTCAGATCTCAAATATCATTTCAGCGTTGCGAAATATTTTAGTATTCGTTCCCGTACTTCTCACCTGGTACGCCATCGGAAAAGCATTAGATGCATTTGGTGAGTTCACTAAAATATATGCGGCAAAAGTGCCGGGCATAGAACGAGACTTTAGCTTTATCGGATTTTGGCAGAACCCAAACGAATTTGTAACAAAGTACTTGCAGAATTTCTCCGAAGCCCAAAATCTTCTTTCTAATTCATTATGGATCGGTGAAGTGGCGAGAGTCGATGCGTTAATTATTCTCACAATTATTTTGCTCACTGCAATTAGCGGCGTGCTCACTTGGTTCGCAGAAAATCGTGGAGATATTGCACTCGAAAAAGCTGACCGAAAACGTGTGGAGGTCGGATTAGCGATTGCTTCGTCTCTGCATGGAAAACGACAAGCTAACCCTGAGTCAATTTCTGAGGCTCTTGCCGAGGCATTGAATGATTTGACCCAAGCCGCTCGCGATGTTAACGAAGCTGCGAGCAGACTCGAACAGGCATCCTCTGGGGTCGAATCTTTGACTCCAAGAATCGAAATCCTCAACACTCACACCGAACAACTTGTATCACAGACCGCAACATCAGTCTCTAAAGCCGTGAACGATCTTGTTGCGTCAGTACAAAACTTGAACACATCTGTTGGTGGAAATGTAACTGCACTATTTACCGAAGCTGCAAGCACCTTAGAGGAAGTAAGTAAGCAACTCGCACGTACCAGCAATTCGGCAGAATACGGAATCAAGCAACTGCGTGATGATCTAGACGCAATTCATAAGCAACTTCAGTCTTTGACTAAGGGAGGACGACCATGATCAATTCAAGAATTGCAAAGGCAACACTGGCAATTGTCATTGCAATTGCCATGTTTTCGGGTTGCTCGTTCAACTCCAAAGAACCTGATGGCAGCGCTCTGGCTGCGCAATCATGCACCACTGACTTACTGGCCGTTAGTGCAGGGGCATCCAGCATTGTTGACACTGGATTAATTTCACTCAAAAAAATGCTCCTCGACGAAGTTACGGCAAGAGCCGAGACTAGTCAGAATCGCGCTATTCTCAGCGCGAAAGCAGCCGCAACCAATAAATACTGGCAACCACTAGCAGATGCCTGGGCACTCGATGAGGCGCTGGCACGGTCGGCCCTCTTATCGATGTTGAGTGACAAAATTCCTGACGAATCAGGCATGTTGCAAGTTGACACCAGCACCTACGACAAATTTGTATCTAATGTCAACATTGATTTTGCTGCCGTAACTAAAGATACCTATTGCCGAATCGCATTTGTAAAACAAAACCTCGAAATCAAATACGACAAATAGGCCAATGGCTAAACGTTATCGAGCGAACCGGAGAGCAACGGAAGACGCCACAGGACTCGCTGGCTGGCTATTCACTGACCTTCTTCTGGGTCTAGTTATGATCTTTCTTTCTGCTGTTGCATTCACCGCATTCAAGCCAAAAGATGAAGTACCTCTGGCTGTTAATGGCGAAGTTGAACTCGAGTGCAAAGAATACGTCGCGGCATTCATCTCGGAGCCACTATCGCTTCCATTTGAAACCAAAGATGATGCATTAAATATCGGTCCTCAAATTCGAGAATATGTCAATTCCGAGCAAAAAATTAATGGCGTGAGTCAAAAACTGAAAGATGCCAAAGTTGCTGTTGGAATTATTTGGGGTTATTACAAATCAGGTACAAGTAGTTTTGAAGGCGTAAGAAGAGCGAAGGATTTTTATAAAGAGTTCATAAAAAGTGATCCAATCAACTTCTCTGACTTTAATTCTGATGACAAAGTTGAGAATATGAGGTTCATTGGATCAGCCGGTGAGAAAGCACCTCCAAATGGCGTCGGGGTTGAGCTTTTCTTTGTCTACAACAGTTGCAGCAAACAAGGTCCTGTTACCTCAACGACTTTGCCTTAAGGCACTTTTACTGACTTAGCCAATTATGGTTTTGCATTCTGAAATTTTTGTAATTCGGACACTCGTGCCGGCAAAGATTTTTCAAGCAACGGGTAAACAAATTTGCCAGGGCAAACTGTTGCAGACATATCCCTGTGTCCAGAAATAGGTCGAGCGTTAACCGTTACACCAGACTTCCATTTATTTGAGCCGCGAGACGTAAACGAAACCGTCTTCGTCTGATTCACATTAATTTTATTTTTTGTTGCAAGCCAAGCCAGTGTTGCAGCACAACTTTCCATCATCTCGACGGTTGGCGAAGTTGTATCAAAGTTGCCAAGCAGACAAACTAGTTGCGCAAAACCTTGACTGCCACCTGTCGCATCAGCCATCACTGCCGAATAGATGCTTCCTTGGCGCCCTTCCCAAACTTGACCAAAACGATCTACGAAAAAGTTGTAGCAAACATCGGCCCAACCTTTCGCTTTGCTGGTATGGAAGTTATAAATTTGCCTAATCTGATTTGGTACCTGCTCTAGTTTGTAGTTGGTAGTTCCAGCTGTGTGATGTACTAGCAAAAACTTTACGGAAGTTTCCGGCCTAAGAATTCCAGCGGGTTGGGCGCTAGTCGCCCAAGCAGGGCGTGGAAAGATATTCAAACCATTTGCTACATTAATTGGCTTCACTGGCGTTGGGTTAGACGATGTTCTCCCAAATGCTGAGCTAATTGCAATCGCCGGCACCAAAAGAGCGCCCCTTGCCAACACTTGCCGACGAGTTGGGTGGTCGCAACTCGAATCACACACAATGACTAATTATCATTCGGTCCGTATCGAACTTGACGATCACTCTCGTTATCTGTCAACGGTGCAACATAACATTTAGCTTTTTTGGTGAGGCCTAACTCTAAACATTTGTTTTGTGCTTCAAATCGATCTTGATATGGGCCATAAAACAAAACGTAAATTGGCTGCCCCTCCAATGAGCCACTGCTAAACGTGGGGTTCAATGACGCGCAAGTAATGTCCGTTCGCAAGTAGCTTGCTTCTGGATTAGCTATCACGCCACTGATTATCCCACCAGCACCGGCGCCCATGATGCTCGTTATATAGCTGCCATCACAAGCTGGTTTAGCCATTTCATAGCCGTCAATCCAATATTCTTCGGGTGCCACATTGTAGAGATCCTGCAGATCACCAGTGAGCGTCAACCCAGAAGACTCTTTAGGACTCGCATAGGTCGCCTCGAGTGCGTCCGCTTCGTCCTTGTCCAAAGTTGTCTTTAGAACGAACCACTGGTCTGGCTGCATGTAGAGGCGATAGTGGTTTGTGAGAGTTCCGCAACACATAGGCTCACCATCTCTGTACGCATACTCAGTCACAACCAAATACTCGTCAGTTGCTAAAGGGTTCATTCCTTCTCCAGAAAACTCTGCGAAAATTTTTGGTGACTTACTGCTATCTAGACCCCAAAATGTGTACGAAGAATAGGTTCGACTGGGTCCCAAAACTTGTGTTTGTACAGCAATCGTTGCCCCAGACAAATTTTGCAAACCTTGCAATGAGAGTGCAAGATCCATCCCAAAATCACTACTCTCGTTGCGAATTGAGCGACTGTAAACAGGAGAAGCGTAAGAGGCAGACCCATTTTCGGTAAATTTGATTACTTCAAGATAAAAATAATCGAAATTATCAACTTGACTTGGTCTCTGCTTGACAGTAATCGCAAAGCTACTGCCCATCGATGAAGCAGATAAACAGTCATCAAAATCTAGAGAAGCCGCTAACAAACTGCATGTGAGCTCCGACATCGGGTACTCAGTTGGGGTGGCTATTGCATCCCAAGTGTTGGTCTTCAGAGGTTCAGCGTCTGAAGGAACTTCAACAACAAACTGAGCCTCTTGCTCAGCATCGCTTGCAATTGTCGTTGCTACGTTTGTTTTGTCTTCAGCTTCGCCACTTGAATTACTTCGGCTCATCACGAAAATAATGCCAGCGAGCACTACCACTACAAGCACAAGAACAGCAACCAAAGGCATGGTATTGCTTTTTTTATTAGTCGCATTTAAAACAGGCTGCGCTACTGAGTCAACACTCCTGCCTTCAGGTTTAGAAACTCCAACGACAGCTTTCTGTACTTTTATTTCTTTGCCACAATGAATACAGAACCGAAGTGCATCTGCAATGAGTCCACCACACTCAGAGCAATGTGCCATTATTTGCGCGACCTAGCAAGTGTTATCACGCGTATAGTAATACTTTCCTAGGTTATACGTTCTGTAAGGGTAGAAGATTGCGATGAGCTGATCAGAGTCAACTTTGTCAAACACGTTATTGCAGCCGTCAATTAACCCAACTGCTTCACCTCGGTTATATCCTTTGTCATAGCCATCCACTTCTCCATTTTTGTAGCCCGCTGACTCGCCTGCGCTATAGCCTGCAGACTCACCCGAGCTGTAACCACTCTCATAAGACTGTTCTTTCTCGCTTTTTAGTTGTTTTTCTGTGTACCTGTCACCAATAACACCACTAAAAACATTTTCCGATGTGAGTGCAACCCCAAGAACGAAACTAATCACAACAGCTAAAACAACTAATCCCTTACTTTTTGAAAGCTTAAATTTACTTTCGCTTGAGTCTGAATCAGTCTCAATACCCTGCTGCCCCTCGGCATTTATTGGCGACTCGCTTATCGGCAAGCTTCCAACTTTGGGTAGCAAGGCGCCACAATCAACACAGAACTGATTGTGACCTTCGTTCTTCGATCCACACTCAGTGCAGAAAATTTCACTCATTGTCACCATGGCGGACCATACTTATTCACTGTCTTATCTCCTTCTGTACATAGCCAAACCAGCACGAGAATCGCCCCAACAAGTGGGATCAAAAGAAATAAAGCAGCCACGCCAGCCCTGCCAGTGTCGTGTAAGCGCCGCGTTAATACAGCGATTGACGGAACAAAAAATGCAACGAGAAGTATCACATAAAGAACCGGTGCGAGCAGAGCTGCCACAAAATACACGAGTACAGCAAACAGATAAAAGTACCAATACTCAGATCTAGCAGCGCGACCTTTAAAATTTGCATAATTTGTCAAACAATATTTTACTGCATCAACAAACGACATTTTTTTTGGAGCCAAACTGGACGACCCGCCAGTCTGCATCGGTTGCTGCATGGCGGTTACAGGCTGCGCATATTGAAATGGCGAAACCGAACCAACCGCCGACTCAGCAATTTGAATTGGTCCACCACAACTTACGCAAAAACGATTTGTATCTGGATTAGCAAATGCGCATCGACCACAAAACATTTGATTCCCCCTGATGAATAATCCAAGGATAGTACGAGAATCTAACCACGTTGTAATTAAGACCTAGATGGCCAAGCTTCTAATCCCCAAATTACGCCGGTTTCATGATCGTCTCACTATGCCGCGTCTCAATCGCATGCTTTCACCAAAGCGATAAACCTGAACCAATTAGAGGGGCTGGAATAAAATGAGGCACTTATAGGTCAAAACTTGTACCATTTCTTAAACTAAACCATACCTTTTTTGCGTCGGTGGCTTATTGCTATTTCGACCAAAAAGAAATGCTTGACTACCTCAAGACAATACCAATGCCCAGTTAATTTTTTTCTCGTTTAAACGATTTACAGTCTCGATAGCTGCGGTTGAATAAGGTCACCCTGATTCGTTCGGATAGCCAGATCAGTGGTTTTATGTTAAGTGCTGAACAGTATTTTAGATTTCATACTGACAGCAAAAGTTTTAAAGTGTCTCTAAATCAGTTCAAGTGGCACCGCAGTAGTACCTGGCGGGGCTACCGGGACAATCAAAGTCGGCGTAGGGGCATAACCTGAGTCCATAATGCTCTTCGTAAGAGACTTCAAAATTTCTTTCAACACGGCGCCCGGATTAACACCTGGCTTGGCTATGAACGCTGCCTTTGTCCCAATTTTCCCAATGACAACAGGATTCGCACCAGCAACACCAAAAGCAATGACATTTGGGGCTTGTGGATTGACACTTTTATCTGTCAGC
>Ga0049085_10000866_pt1 | contig 11939 bp, 5 predicted proteins | sample GreLakmeSU08MSRF_FD_66721 | JGI IMG/M metagenome (GOLD analysis project Ga0049085, IMG submission 66721) | Freshwater lentic microbial communities from great Laurentian Lakes, MI, USA - Great Lakes metaG SU08MSRF | ecosystem: Environmental > Aquatic > Freshwater > Lake | place: Great Lakes... | reverse complement strand
GAATTTAAATACATACAAATTTTCGACTTTGTCGAGCCCAAGGCGCCCCTCAACCAGTATTGACTGACCTTGACCGCCCTCGCCAAGTTCTTTTTTAACCTTAAAGCTTTCGTCTTTGTAAGAAAAACTGTCAGGGCGATCTGCGGGACGTGCATCAAACCACTCGTTAGCGGTTGGCTCAGATTGCATAATCACTTGGAAAAATCCTTGAAGTCAGTGTAGTTTTTTTACACTTTACTAGATTATCTGTAAATCTAGTTTCTTTGCCGTAAAAAATAAAAAGCAAATCTTGCGCACGGGTAACACCGACAAAGCCAACCCTGCCCCACATATCGCGCTCAGGCCCTCCGTCTCGGTCTTTCAAAGTCTCAAAGCCCATCAAAAAAACTACATTAAATCCGTAACCTTTCGCGCTATGAATAGTCATGATGTTTACTTTCTCGGCAGATGGGGCGACATCGTCCCAGAATTTTGTTAACAATTCAAATTCAATACCCTCCGATTCAAATGCTCGGGCAACATGGTTGGCGCCAGCCTTCGTTGTGCAAAGAACTGCTATTTCTGCTGGGTGACGATTATCTTCACTCAATAACTTCGAAACTTCCCATGCAATGCCCTCAGCTTGCGTCGCCCAATAATCAGCTCGAACAAGACTCACTGGTTCACCATCGCGAGCATCTTTATGACCATCAATTGCATAGTCCCCATCGAGCGATACGGCGCAATCAAGGATCTGACGAGTGCATCGATATGAGAAACCTAATGTAACGTGTTCTGATTTACGACCCTTGAGCGAATTCTCTGCCGCACCAGCTGTATAAATCGCTTGAGCGCTATCCCCAGCAAGCATTGCACCAAGGGTCTTGTCGCGAAGACATGCAAAAAGATACTTAATATAAGGTGCACGAAAATCCTGCCACTCATCAACGAGAAGTGCATCAAAACTCGCCTCATGACCATCGCTGAGGATTTCATTGACGAGTTTTGACGCCCTACGATCGTGATCATCAGGCTCAATATCAAAATTATTCAAAAGCTTAATAAGCGGGTCGTGACCATTCTTTTTTAGAAGTGCTCGCAAAGTCACGAGCTCTACATTGGATGGCCAATCGAGTTGCTGAGCTCTAATAAGTTTTTCTAGCATCGAATTATAAACCACAAATAAACACTTTTTTTCAGGAAACTCTCTTGCAAACCATCTTGCTCTTGCACAGAGGACAAGCGTTTTACCTGCACCAGGAGGACCACTTACGATTAATACGTCTTTTATCTCGCAAGTCGCAATTCTCGATTGCTCACGATCGAGCTCAATTTGAAGCCAACTATCAGGCGACCTATTCTTATCTCTAGTTCCGGTGTATGCCTGCTTAACAAATGATAGCTCTGGCCAGAGTATTGCTTTAGTCCTCTTGAGTAGGACCTCATCGAGACTGGTCTTCGGCAATTCGTCCTTCCAAGCAATTTTTTTCAGCTGCGTTTGTTCAATTACAAAAGCCAAATCGCTTATCTTTTCAAAGGAATTCTTGGGGTTTTGAATTACTGAAATACGAATCAGTGGAACCGCTGAGACATCGCGAAGTTGTTTCTTTAACGCATCAACTTTCAAATTCAATCTTATTCGTGTCTGCTCTGCGGTGTCACTCAGCGCTCCAATTTCAACAGCAATCAGCCCAAACTTTGGATTCAATATTAAAAAAGATGGTCTACTTGAAGATTCTCCAACTGATTTTCCCCAGGTAACCTGCGAGCCTTCAACTAGCTGCACCAAGCCACTTGGAATAGCCTCAACTTTCGTAGTTGACGTTTTCAAATAAACTTCCTGATGAGCAAAATTATAGAACTTCGACTGTTGTCGCGAGAAATCGACAATTCCTCCTCATTTCGACCTGAATCATCAATTGGTCTAGTCATCCGAATCATCAAAAGGTGGCAAGTCGTCAAAATCTATGCCAAGTTCAAGAAGTGGATTGTCTGACAGAAAAAAGTACTCGTAAAAGTCATCAAACCCGTTGAGGGGATCTGCAGTAAGTCCCTCGAAGTCGCTTAAGTTCACTTTTCGACATCCAGAACTCTCTGGAGTGACCGAATCATCCGACTCGATTTCAGTGTTTTCAATTTCGCCCTCCTCAACAATACTGATGTTGAATTCAACGGGCTCATTAAGCATCGAGTAGTGGCTTGGTGTAATACGACGACGATTAAAACTATGTTTGACCAGATCGTCAACTGTGAAAGCCCTGTGAAATATCTCGTGCTGAAAGTATGCAATTGCAATCTCACCATTTGAGACATTCTGGTACTCAGTTGCCTCCATATCAACTGCGATTGATTCAAGTCGCATTTGATCACATGCTTCCATTAGAACTTCTTCTGGACAGAGATCTGGCTTTATATTTTGAACTGCTCGGAAAGTCAGCATAAACAACATAATTAGTGCAGCGATACAACGATCTTTGACCTCATCAGTGCGTTCACTGAACTCATGGTTAATCCAATTACCGAACATCGCTATCAGCGCACCTGGCTCGTCAGACTTAACAGCGCGACCATCTTTTGTAATTGATTTTAAACTCCGAACAATGCGAGAGATATCAATAACACCATCTGGTGTGCTGATCAGATCTTCTCCACCGTTATCACTCTGTAATGATGCAATAATGTTCTCAAATTCATTTTTCATACTGGCTCCTCTTGTTTGTTGTAAGGGACGATCTTGATTGCACGCCTAATTCATCTAATCACCAGCGGGAGCGGAAGAAATGTGCGGCTAAAAAGAATTTAAAAAAAGTTTTTTGATGTAACTTTTTCTTGAGCAAATGTTTGGGTCAATTTAGGATCTCAAAAGTGAATTTTCGTAAACTTAATACATCTGCATTATGACTTTAAAACTTATTAATTTGACTAGGTGCCTTTGTCAATTTTTTGTTTTTATAAAAATATTTATGCGAAAACTATTCTGAAATAAAGCTTCCTTCTTTAGTCTGACTCAATTACTGTGCAAACTACTAAGTTACCTTTTGTTTATTTTTTAGAAATCTGAATACATTTCGCTAGATTAATTTCGTTCTATAGAATCTAAGGATCTCGATATTGAAGCGCCGTTAAGACAACGGTTACATTCAGTGGAAAAACTTCCTAATCCCGTACAAATGCCCGTCTTAGGATTTATTAATTCAGACCCATATTCGGAATCAAGATGGTGGCATGGTTCAGCAAGCACATCACGTCCAAGCCATTTTGAAATTTCTGGTCCTCGTGGGATATCTGCTTTACCATCACCCATCCAAAGAAACGGCACCCTATGATTCGAACTTGCGTCATGACGCAATCCCCAACGACTTTCGCAAACTTTACACTTCGATTCAAAAGTATGTGACGAACGAGCCTCGAGCAGACCGTCATTTCTGCAAATTGGACAGACCATCCAAGCGTCAATCTGTGTGCAAGCTAACCTGACGTCAGATTTCAATGTTTTTAATGCGCCGGCTTCAGCCACCCCAATGCCTCGCAGTTGACTCTGTAGAGCTTTAACTCTTTGGTCAATTTCGTTTTCGAATTGGACTTGCTCTTTTCGACTTAAAACCTGATTTATCTCAAGATCAGATCCGTTTTTTACAATTGAAGAGAGTGACATGCCAGCAACAAAGTCGCAGACAGCCTTTGATGTTGAAACCTTAACAGGATAAAAATCCAGCGATTGGCTAATAATAATCCATCTAACAATACGCTCAACGCGCTCTGATGATTCAAGGTCTAACGGACTAATCGGAACAAGCCATACATTTCTTGAGAGGTTACTGCCGAACGAACTAATGGGATTAAGGAGTGAACATAACTCTCGCACATCTTTGTAGAGGTCAACCTCTCTTATCGTTCCAGGGAAACAAATAAGCAGGTTCTGAAATTTCTCTGTATCAAGTTGTCTCAAGATCCTGTTTACACGACTTCTGACATCGCCGTTTGTGCCTTGCAGAATTTGACAGGCGATAGACACGACGAGAGTCGAACTACTTGGCTGTTCAGAATTCTTGTTTGTTGCAATCAACTCCCAGGATCCATCATCAAACGAATTTTTAGTTTTAAGCCTGATTGAACCCCAATTAGAGCGAAACTCAATTTCGCCCGACCTTATTGTTATTGGGGATTCAGTTGCACTTAAATTTTCTAAAGAGCGACTCACGATCAACCAAGTCAAATCAAAGAAGGCTTTAGTCTCATCCAGCAACCTGGCTCTATATTCTTCTGGACTGCCCTCAATCGTTCGAGATTTCCACCAGTCCTCCCAAAGTCGCCGAACTCCACGATAATTAAGATCTTGGCCAAGTAGGTTCGTCCGAATAATTGGTTGTCTAACTCTTGCCCGTTGAGGCACACCCGCATAAAGTCGGCTATCGCGAAATTCTTCAACCAACCCCAACAGTCCGTTAATTCTGTAACGTCGTTTTAGTTGCGCCTCTCGTAATTCTTCGCTAGGAGTTTGTCGTGCCCACAAATATGCAAGTCGCTCAGTTTTTCGAAATGAGCCCTTGATGTCTTGTAAAAGAGTTTGCAAGTTATTGTCTTCTTCAAGCAGTCGCTTAAGGTGGCGACGCACGTCATCAATTAGGCGTGCTGCTACTCGGTTTTCATAAATATCTACTACTTCATCGCGCTCTAATGCTTCAACTCTTCTCGGCGTAACCCCTGAGCCGCTCGCTTTAAGCCAGTCCTCACTGTGAGCGGCAAGTACTTGAACGGCGCGTCGTGAAATTCGCTTGGCTCTTGGTGCAGCCACGCGTTCAGCAACATACGACAATTCTGCAAATGGGGCGTGGAACACTCCTCGCAGTTGTGCTTTATTTGTCTCAAGGGATATTTCAATCAGGTCAGGATTAAGTAAGTCATTAATTTTGCTCAAGAGAATTATCGGAGCTACATCTCGAATTACTGCTGCATCCGACGAACTCGAGTCACGCAGACTCTTCAACCGTGTCGCTATTTCTAAAGATGCGCGCAATGAGTCTCGCCGCTCGCCTTGAAATAATGAAACAGTTGCTCTATCTTCACCAAACTCGACAACAGCAACACCCTCGCCATTATCAACAAGCATCACATAATCTTTATACTCGGTCCGATCGACAACAACTGGCCCTCGAATTATTAGCTCACTCGAAAGCAACTCTTCATTTGGTTCTTTATCTGTCCAAGTTTGAGAGAAGCGATTAAAAAATACGCCCTTACCACTCATCCCAGACGCAGCTCACTAATTTGTAGAGCAATAGCTTCGAGCGTGCGTTTGGGATCACGATCAGGCCCTTTGTCAATCCAAGTTTCTTTGAGCCACTCGGCGAGTTCCTCCAGCGCATCAACTTGAATGCTGTGCTTACCTTTTATCTTTTGTAAAACCCTTGTCGCAATTATGTGGTCAAGTGACTCGCCAACCGATCCACCAGCGGCTATGTCAACTGGGACAAACCTTGAAATATGCAGATCAAGTCGATTGCCCCACGCCACATGGAACTTTTCTCGAAAGAACTCAGATAATCCATAAATGTATTCCTGGGCCTTTTTTGTCTCGGTCACGTAATCAGCACTTGCCGCATCAAATGAATCCATCAGGGCTTTTACACTTATTCGGCCTTTAAGCTGTTTCGGGGCTTTATCAGGTACATCAGGAGCCTTCGGCTTGAGTTCCATAACATGTGCGCGGTCATAAGTTTTCGGTGCGAAGGCAAAGGTTGTTTCATCTTGGTTTGCGGTTCCAATAAACCAAACATTTGGCGGAAGTCTTAACTGAACTCCAGTCGTCTTAACCATCCTTTCAGGCACCTCAGGTAAACCTCGATCAGAGATTGAGATCAGGGGTTCAGATTTAGGGTCTTCCAATGCCGATAAGAAATCTGCAAAATATTGCTCTGGATGTGAAAGATTCATCTCATCTAAAACAATGAAAATTATGAAGTCGCTGAAATAAGGCAGTCCAGCTCGATACATGTGTTGCAAACACGGCGTTTCACGATAGATGCGCTCAAAACTGTTGTAATAACCAAGTAAGTCTTGCTTGTCTCTCCAGCCGGCTTGAACCTCAATCTTCTTTGCGAACCCCCCTACTGCATTTGCAAAAGCATGTGGCAACGTAGTTTTGCCTGTTCCGCTCACACCTTCAAGCAAATGAAGCTTGCTCATTGCGAGACCAGCCACAAAAATTCGCAAGTCTTCCCTCCGATAATTCAATCGTTTTCCACGAGACGAGGCGTCCTTATCAATCGCCATTCTTAATTGAAGATCCTCAATAAACTCTTCTAAGTCCCCGACAGGCTGACCAGTAGCTGACTTTTTTTGGGCAAACTCAAGATCCATTTTAGAGCATTCCGGAAAAGCAGTACGACTTTCTCTATCAGCTTGAAGTTGACCTAGTTGTTCGCGGAAACTTTTAATCTCTACTTTGTAGGCATTAACAGACTGTTCAAGGGTGGCCTTCGTTAGTTGTAGAAACTCAGTTTCTTCAAGCTTTGCACTCTGAAAATCAAGCTGAGACTGAAGCTGTCGCTGTAAACGAAGACTTTCATTTTTGTCTTTCATGGCGTCTTCGGCACTTTGACGAGCGTCATTTAACTCATCTACGACTTCTACACCTGGTCGGGTTGTTAGTTCGTCTTGCAGTTCACGTACCCGAGAGGACAATTCGATATTTTCACTTAAAACACGAGTCGGATCTTTACCAAATTTTTTCGTAATCTCATCTGCAACTGTGGATTTTTTTTGAAGATCCGTAATTCGATCTAATAATTTCTTATTCGACTCTCTCAAATCTTGCAGATCAATTTTCGTCTCTTCTTTGGTGTCTTCGATTAGCTGAATCTTGTTATTCTTAAAGTCTTCAAATTCTTCGTCTAGACTCTCCTGACGAACTTCTAAATTATTTAACTTTCTTTCCGCGTCACTCTCTTTTTTCAAAACTTCTATTTCTAGTTTTGTAATTCGATCTTTCTCACTCTTAAGACTTTCTGTTTGAATTTTTTGTTCTGCATCGAGCAGGTCACGTTGCTCATTTAATTTTACTGACCAATCATTTCTTCGCGATAGTTCGTATTCGTTCCACTCAGTGGTAAGTTCTGAAATTCTCTCTTGAATTGGCCTCAAGATTTCATCACGTCTTTTTAAAAAGCCTGCTTCAGCTTCTGCTTGCAAAGTGACTAATTTTTCTTTTTCTAGTCGTATCGCAACGACCTCTGAATCTGACTTCTTTTGATGCTCACTAATTTCTGCCCGAAGTTCGTTTAATTTTTCAGATTCTTTGGTTGCAACTTCTCTTTCCTTGTCAAACTTTTCGCGATCATTCTTTAGTCGTTCAGCCATTTTTTCGTAGTTTGATTTCGCGACTACTGCATCTTGCACAGCCTGAACTAACCGAGGATGAGTGGCCTCGGTTGTAACAGTGGGGACGTCTGCAGGGACGACCCCTTGTTTGGTCATTTCTTCTTCAGACTCCTCTCGATTCTTTTTAGCCAAATCAAACTGGTTGTTGGGGGTATTCTGGGGCGAATTTGACTGGCGATTTTGTCCGCCTTTCCCCTTGTTCCCTTTATTTTTCTTGCCCATTGACTTCTCCTTTTTCTTAGAATACTTCGGCAACAAACTTTGACGCATTTACGAGAGCCTCTACCGCACTTACTAAGCCAAGGTCGCAGGCCTTTTTGTCATGACCACTTTCTGCGTCTTCTAATAGAAAAAATATATTGGGACATTGTTCGGCTAAATGGTGCATAACGCTAGGCAAATCAGACCTGTAGGCAAGCAATAACGCTGTACACCGCTCACGAAGAGTTCCAGAATTTGATTCACATACCGCTTTAAAATCGGATGTACTACTTAATCCCGTTACTTCGAACCCTATCGCAATCGCTAGTGCACAAATTAAGTCAAAATCAATTTGTGCATCAAGTAGTAATACTGAATAATCTTGCGTTCTATTTTTCCAAATCAAATCTATTGCTTGGTGACCCAACGCCTTTAGATCGAGGCGAACTTGCGTCTTATCCCCTGCCCTATATTCTCTGGGCGCCCGGTTTAAACGCTCCTTAAGCTGATTCAATTCTGAATCGACTTCTACAACGTCAACTGGTTTGGGCTCAGCTTCACTAATTTCAGATTTGCCATACAACCACCACCCTACGCTTGGTCGCTCCTCGGCCACCAAAGCTACTCGGTTCAAAAATAACCTCCAAGATGGAAGTCCGAATGGATCATCAACAATTGGCTTACCAAATTCGCCTCGCTGGTTAAGACAACAAAGGTAGACAAGTTGCTGCGTGTTCGGAAAAATCTTGATTGGTCCTAGCTTCAATTTCCTGGAAATTTTAGGAACAGACCTGTCAATTTGAAACCAACTCCGCATCGCGGTGGATGCGTCATCCGAAGTTGGGTATTTCGGAAGTGAATTAGGTGGGGTGACCTCAAGAGCTTTTATAACTATTGGATCGCCCGTTGTTCCAACAATCAGTTTTATTTTTCCCTCTTCTACCTCCGCGTCCATCCTCAATCGATATTCCGGAGCACTCAAGCGATGCCAAAGTTGTCCACTCCAAGGATCTTGGTACATATGAAACGCCATTTGGGTTTCTTTGCTAACTTGACGCTTTAATTTAGACTTTAAATTTCCGCTACCATCTAAAATTTCTCTGTTTATTAAATCGGTATGCAGGTGCGCTACGAAGGCTTCATGCAATTTAAGTAATTCAGCCTGTTTTTTAATTTGAATAACACCAATTTCAACTAATCCGATGACCGCACGCTCAAATGGGTTCAACTCAGGACCACCAGAACTGCCTGAATAGATCATGACGGTGTACTCATATGCGGGCCACAAGATTGCGTGCGCCGATGAAGGCTCATTCATATTTTCTTTTTTTCCCAACCAAAGAGTCTCGTGTTTCAACTGCAGTTTCATGATGGTTCCATTGAGCACATCTCGCTGAAAGCACAAAGTGGTTTTATATGCATCTCAGCAAGTTGATGCTGAGTTAGACCTTTTCTGTCACCCACAACAATCAATAATTTTCGCTGGCGACTTAAAGCGACACATAACCGATTCATTATTCTCAAGTGACCAAATACCCTATTTGGATCAAGATTGCTTGCTCCCGGCGTCCTCACTGTGGAGAGCATAGAAACATCAAACTCTTTGCCCTGGAAAGCATCGACCGTGTCAACACGAAGCCTTTCAACGATATTTCCTAACTTATCAGTTGTAAATTTCCACTGGTCAGAGAAAATGCCAGTAATCCCGCTTTCTGGGTCACGATCAGCAACCCCAATTTCCATGAGATAGTCCAAAATCAGCTCAGCCTGCGCCCGATAAAACGTAATTACACCCAAAGTAAGTGTTGGATCCGCTTCAAGAATGCGTTTGGCTTCGTCAGCAATTACTTTTGCTTCGACTTCACGAATTCTGCTCTTCTCAAATTTGCTTTCCCTCCCTTCTGCAGAAGGGACATCAATCCAAGCAGCAAATCTTCCCTTATAACTTTGCACATCGTGCTCGAAATCAGACGCAGGTCTCGGTGACTCAACTTTTTCACCGTACATTTCATAAAAATTCTGCGAAATAAAGTTACCAAGTTCTGGATGCATTCTAAATTGCTTGTTTAGTGTCACGACTCGATTTGGACGTCCGATCCTTCGTTCATTCTCAAGAAATCTGAATAATCTTCCGAAAAGACTTTCCTCAAGTTCTAACAATTCTTGTTTACCCGATACAACCACATCTGCAATTCGTTGATCAACAATGTGTGGAAGTTGTCTTTGGTCGCCAACCAAAATCACTCGTCGACTCGCAATAGACATCGGAATCTGAAGATCAAGTGGATTTGCTCGAGCTGCCTCATCGATGATTACCGTATTGAATGTGAGATTTTCATTCGTCGCCTCTGGCCTAACAGCCAAAGCACCAGCACCCTGACATGTTGCAGCTATGACAGCTGCGTATTCCCCTAGACAATTCTCAACCCCCTGCGCATCAGCCTCGAGGTCATGCATGAATCTTGTTAGTACTAACGATAAACCTTTTCCTTCAGCTTTCAGAATTGTGTCAATATCATTAATAACTTTATTCAAAATTTCAATAACCTGGTTGTTATGTGATGGTAACAATGTCTTTATCTGCGATTCCCCAAAAAGATCTAGTAGCTTATTTTTTGTTTGTTCGAGCATCCACAAGTCATCGTCTGTAACAACTTGCTGGTTTCGAGCAAGTTCAAGAGCCGACAATTCTATTCCATCAGTCTTAGTGAGTCCCCTTTGAATTCGAGCAAGAACACGAATAGCATTAAGTGCCCCATCGTCTTCAAATGTCTGCTTGCTAGTTCGGATACTTCGAATCGAAGCGATCAGGCCAAGATTTTTTTCGGACGACTTACCCTTGCGACGAAGCCTTGAGGCAAGAAGTAACAGTTCTTCTTCAAGCGTTGCAGAGATATTATCTCGGACGCTGTGTGACAAACCCTCAAGCATTTCACCAGCCGAAGCGTCAGCAATTGGTGACAGAAGGTAGGCAGTTCTCATTTCAAGTATCTCATTACGCTTCAAAGAAAGAGCCCCTTGTTCTTCTTTCTCAAACAATTCTCGAGTAAACCTCTGCTGATCAAGCCGCCATGTTTTCAACCAACTACGTCCAGAGTCAGCAGCGCTTTCTTTTATCGTTGGAAGGCCAAATACCATTGTTCGGCTCGCCACGTTGTCAACTGCTTCATGTTGAAAACTGGAAAGAAGCACCTGCCGAGTCGCTGAGTTGCTACCCATTTCTTCGGCAATCCGCGCTGCTATCGCAGAGATCACCTGAGTTTTGCCAGTTCCAGGCGGACCTTGGATAATTGCAATATCTGGCGTGTTTAATGCCACTTCAATAGCACGCTTTTGGGCATCGGTTGGTTCTGTTCCCTTAAAGATTGCTCTGACCGCTGGTGAATCCCACGACAAAACTCGGTCGACTTTTCTTGGTCGTGATGATTTCATTTCTAAGACTTCGGCAAGCCCCTTAATTTGCGAATTACCGCCAGCAATTTTCTCGATAGCAATTTTTCTTCTTTTTTGAATTGTCGTTGAACCCCCAATCGCATAAGTAAGAGTGCCAACCGGTGCAGGACTCATTGAACTAGTCAAAGGACAAATATCAACCGTGAATCTCTTAAGATCTTTGCCATGCACCGCTCCAGAAAATCGACTACCAAGATGACTCTGGTGCTCAGAGCCGTCACGAGCATCTAAAGACATTTCATTTGCTACCTGGGTTAGAAAATCAGAAGGCCCATCGAGCACAAAGCGCCAAGTGCCATTAATCGTTTCTTCGCTGCTCGAATAGTTGACCTCTCCGAGCTCAGCCTGAATCTTTATCTCTTCAGCAAATTCCGCTTCACCATAGCGGCTCCACATTTTAAGGTAACCGTCAGATTCCAGAAATGAAAATAGTGATGAATCGTTTGTGTCTGTACCTGATAAACCAGTTGTAAAAAGAATTTTTGATGAAACTAAAATTGTTGATAGAAATGCTTCACGACGCCTTGGTGCAAGGCGAACAGCATAAAGTGCGCTCCCGACAATTCTTACATCCAACTCACGCTGTCTTCCAACTATTACAAAATCACTCTTCAAAAGTTCTGAGCCAGGATTGACTCGCAAAACTAACCGATTAAATTTTTCCCCTTCTATTGAAATTAAGAATTCATTTTTTAGCCAATTCTGAATAAATTCGTCATCAATTGATACCCCAACGAGACTAGCAATACTGCTTAGCAACTCATCTCCTAGGTGAATTGAAATTGTGAAGTCAATAAATTCGTAGGCACGCGAAAACGACCAAATTCTTAAAACTGCAGAAGTATCGTCGTGAACAACCAATATAACTAGGCGCCTGTTGTCGCCTCCAAGGCGGGTGGACCAATCACTCAAATGTCCAGCACTCA
>Ga0049085_10000865_pt1 | contig 11940 bp, 6 predicted proteins | sample GreLakmeSU08MSRF_FD_66721 | JGI IMG/M metagenome (GOLD analysis project Ga0049085, IMG submission 66721) | Freshwater lentic microbial communities from great Laurentian Lakes, MI, USA - Great Lakes metaG SU08MSRF | ecosystem: Environmental > Aquatic > Freshwater > Lake | place: Great Lakes... | reverse complement strand
CTAAAATCCTACCCCCACCCCTACCCCTATTTCACAATCATGCGCTCCCTCCTCGCCCTCCTGTTACTAGCTCCGCTGGCAGCACTCTATGCCGCTGATAACGCAATAGTCCAAGAAGGCAGACCGTCGGCGGAAATCGTCATCGCCGAAAAACCTGCGCGCATGACGCGGCTCGCGGCGAAGGAATTGCAGACTTACGTCGCCAAGATCTCCGGAGCCACCCTGCCGATAGTCACCCAACGCTCGCCCGGCAAACCGGCCATCTTCGTGGGCCTTAGCCGGTACACCGACGAACTTGGGCTCTCCACAAAGGAGCTGCGGCACGGTGCCTTCCGGATGGCTTCAGGCGACGATTGGCTGGCCCTGGTGGGGCCGGACAAAGACTTCGTCCCCATCGAACCTTGGGGAAGAAAACGTGACCGCAACGAGAGCGCACGCGTCAACAAGGAATGGGACAAGATCACCGGTGACACCTTCTGGAATACGGCCGGCGAACTCTATCAGCTCTACAACCCCGAGCTCGACGTCTGGCAGACGGACGACGCCGGCACCTTCAACGCCGTAAACGAGTTTCTCCGCGGCCTGGGCTGCCGCTGGTACGCCCCGGGCGAAATCGGCGAAGTCGTGCCCCGCCTGGCGATCATCCCGCTCCCCAAAGTGAACCGCACGTTCAAACCGGACTTCGGCTTCAGACGCTTCGTCTACTACACCCAACACACCGGCATCGGCGAACGGGCGATGTGGAATCTTCGCCTTGGGGTCAACTACGGGGCCGAGATCGCCGGCTTACCCCAGATCTGCCATGGACTCAAGTTCGTCCTCATGCGCGATGAAATGAAAAAGGCGCACCCAGAGATGTACCTGCTCACCGATGGCAAACGCGTGACCGGAAACGAAGGCATGCCCAACCTTCTGTCCCCGCTCCTGTTCGAGAAACAGGTGAAACATATCCGCGCGATGTTCGACCACTTCCAGGAACCCATGCATAACATCGACATGGTGGACGGATATAGCGGCCGCACCTCGGACGATCCGGCCTGGCTGGCCCAGCAGACCCCGGAACGCGGTTGGAGTGGAGCGATGTCCGACCACGTCTGGGGCTATCTGAACCGCGTCGCATTGGAAGTGAACCGGAGCCACCCCGACCGGACCGTCAGCGCCTTGGCCTACGGCGCGTACACGCAACCCCCGCGGAAGATCGAGAAGTTCAGCCCCAACCTGGCCCTCATCGACGTCCGCCACCGGCAGGAGTTCTGGGACGAGGCCAAATGGAACGAGCGGAAGCAGTGGCGCGCCGAGTGGCTCAAGAAACTGCCATCAGGCAAGTACATCAGCTGGGACTTCAATACCAACGCCCGTCCTGAGCAAGCCGGACGGCCCGTCTATTACGCGCAACAGATCAGCCGGGATTTACGCGAGCTGAAAGGAGTCAGCCTAGGCGAGCAGGTGGAGATCTACGCCCACCCCGCCGGCAAGGAAAAGTCGTTCGGCTACCATGACCTCGCCATCGAACACCTCAATCTGTACCTCACCGCGCGGCTTTACTGGGACACCGACCAGGACGTCCGCGCGCTCGTGTCAGACTATTGCGTGAATTACTTCGGTCCGGCGGCCGACGCGATGCGGGCCTTCATCGACCACGCGGAAGCCAATTGGATGTACATGAACACCGATGTGGCGAAGATCGATGAATCTTTGGCTTTGCTCGCCAAGGCCAAGGCCGTCGCCGAACCGACCAGCCTGCCCGGAAGACGTATCCAGCAGATTGCCGACACTATGAAACCGCTGGAGGCCTTGCGCCAGCAGCTATCCCGTAAACGCGAGACCGACCTAGACTACCGCGTCCTCGAGACCGTGAACACCGGCGCCAAACCCCTCGGAAGCAAGCCGCTCGACGGCAACGTCGACAAAGCCTGGTGGGGCACCGTGCGGATCGCCCCTCTCATCAAACTACGCCCCAAGGACCCACAACCCCGCGCCAATACGAGTTTCCAGATACAAAGGGAGGGCAGCACGCTGCACGTCGGGATTGTCTGCCTTGAGCCTGACATGAAGGGCCTGCAGGCCGCCGTCACCAAGAACGATGACGCCGGGCTGCTGAAGGACGACCACGTCACGCTACTCATCGAGACCTCCTCCCGAAGCTATTATGAGATTTCCGTGAACGCCGCCGGCGCGGTGTACGACCTTGACCATGCTCCGGGCGGACGAGGCTCCGGATGGAACAGCGGCGCCCAGATTGCCGTCCATCGTGGCGTGGACCGATGGAGCATCGAGATGAGAATCCCGATCGTGGGAGCCGAAGCCTTTGTACTGGATCCTACGAAAGGCATCGACGGAGACCGACCGAAAGAGCTCTTCCCTTGGCATTTCAACCTGGGACGTAGCCGCGTCTCCGGAGGAAGGAACGAGCAGACCGCCTTTTCCCCTACGGGCAAGGACACGGTCCATGCTCCGGAAAAATTCGCCAAACTCTTTGGGGGTCGGTGATGGACCGATGACCCATTTCAGCATCACATCCTCCTCACCTTTTTTTAAACCATGCGCCCCATCCTTACCCTCCTGCTACTAGCCCCGCTGGCCGCGCTCACCGCAGCCGCCCAAACCAAGGCCCCTCAGAAGCAGGCCCGCCCGCAACCGCCGACGCGCGCGTTCGATGCCCCCGGCGCCCCGGCCTTCGTGAAGCTCGGCGACAAGACTTCACTCGCCGACGGCAACTACCTCGTGGGCCCGACCTACGTCGCCGCGCCCGAGACCAAGGCTATCGCTGACGTACCGCAGGGTAAGATCCATCAGTTCCAGATCGATTCGAAGACCACGCAGCGCTTCAACCCTGGCATCGCCCGCAAGGAGTTCGGCGTGCCTGACCCGAAGAACCCGAAGACCCTCATCGTCGAGATCCACAACATCGATTACAAGCGCACGATCACCGTCTACATCCCGGCTCAATACGTCCCCGGCACCGCCGCCCCGCTGCTCGTCACGCACGACGGCCCCGGCCTCGGTAAGCCCGACGTCAATACGGTGCGTATCCTCGATAACCTGATCGCGCAGAAGCGCATCCCCGCCCTCATCATGGTCCAGATCGCGAACGGCGGCGGCGACGCCCAGGGCCACGAACGCGGCCGGGAATACGACAACATGTCTGGCCTGTACGCCGAATACATCCAGCACGAGGTGCTTCCGCTCGTGGAGAAGAATTATGGCGTGAAGTTCACGTCCGACCCCGACGGCCGCGCTACGATGGGCACGAGCTCGGGTGGTTCCGCCGCGCTGATCATGGCGTGGTATCATCCCGAGTGGTTCCGCCGCGTGCTCACGCTGTCCGGCACGTTCGTCAACCAGCAGTGGCCGTTCGACCCCAAGACCCCGGGCGGCGCCTGGGACTTCCACGACACCCTCATCCCCCAGAGCGAGCGTAAGCCCATCCGCCTCTACATGGCCGTCGGCGACCGCGACAACTACAACCCCAACGTCATGCGCGACGGCATGCATGACTGGGTCGAAGCCAACCACCGCATGGCCAAGGTCCTCAAGGCCAAGGGCTATCCCTACCAGTATTACTTCTGCCAGGATTCCGGCCACGGCATCGGCAACGCCCGCTCCCAACTCCTACCCTCCGCCCTCGAATGGCTCTGGCAGGGCTATCAGGCGCGCTGAGGCGTCGGAGTAACAGTGGGGGTAATTGACCGAAATTGGGGCTGTTTTTGCCTAACTTCAGTCTGGGACTGGGGTTGTTTTAATAGATAACCCAAAGAACCCCCTTTTTCAATGAAACGCCTCCCCCTTCTGCTCGCCCTGTTGCTCGCGCCACTGGTCACGGTGCATGCCGCCGAACCCAGCAGGCCTAACATCGTCTTCCTACTGGCCGACGACTTAGGCCGCGGCGACCTGCATTGCTACGGGCATCCCTATGCGCGGACTCCAAATATCGATTCGATCGCTCGCGACGGTACCCGTTTCATGCAATACCACGCCACGGGCAGCACCTGCTGTCCATCGCGCACGGGACTGATGACAAGCAAGTGGCCGGCGTCGTATCCGACCTATCCGGCGAACGGCGGCTTTGCCAATCACGTCACCATCACCGAACTCCTAAAGAAGCAGGGCTACGCAACGGGTCACTTCGGCAAATGGCATATCGGCCCCGAACAGAAGAACGGCACCTACGGCATCGATACCGTCGGCGCAGGCGAAGAAGAAGTCGGAAAGAAAAAGAAGGCACCCGATGAACGCGGGCGTGACGCACACATCTATGACGAGGCCATCCAGTTCATCGAACAACATAAGGGCGGCCCATTTTATGTGAACGTATGGGGCCACATTCCGCACAACCCCGTGAATCCCACCGAAGCACTGGTAAAACGCTGGAGCGGACTTAAGGTTAAAGAGAGTGATTTTCCACCTCAGATGCTGGCGAAGTTCGCCGACGTGCGCAAAGCCGGCGGAGACGTCGATGACGGAATGCGCCGCTACCTTGCCGACATCGAATCGCTCGACGACGCCGTGGGTCGCATCTTAAAAAGACTAGATCAGCTAGGACTGCGCGAGAATACGATTGTGGTCTTTAACAGCGACCAAGGCGCCGACATGACCAAGGCTGGGGGCGGCGGACTCCGTTTCAATCAGATGGGCAGCAACGGCCCGCAACGCGGCGGCAAGCACACGAACTGGGAAGGTGGCCTGGACGTTCCGTGGATCGTAAGATGGCCAGGCCACGTGCCCGCGGACCGGATCGACACCACATCGGTCATCAGCGGTGCCGATTGGCTGCCGACGCTCTGCAGCATCACCGGCATTAAACTCAGTGCGGCCGATTTCGACGGCGAAGACGTGTCCTCCGCTTGGCTCGGCAAAGGCCCGCACGTGCGCACTAAGCCCCTGTTCTGGAAAACCAGTGCGACCGGCAGCGATTCCTATATCCGCGACGGCCAATGGAAACTGGCCCGTCCCACGCGCAAGAACGGCGGCGAATTGGAACTCTTTGATCTAACCGCCGATCCCGCCGAGACAAAAAACCTCGTCGCGCAGAACCCCGAAGTGGTCAAGCGGCTGAGCGCAAAGTTGGAAGCCTGGGTGGGCACCTTGCCAAAGGAATACGCCAAGACCGACGATAAGGACAAGTAAGCCGATTCGACCAAGACTTTCGTGATAAACAAACCTCTCATTCTATTCTTCGCCCTGCTGCTTGCTCCGCTGACCACACTGCAAGCCGCCGAAGCAACGCAACCCAACATCCTCATCATCCTCGTCGATGACATGGGCTGGGGCGATCCGCAGTGCTTCAATCCGCAGTCGAAGATCGCGACGCCAAATATCGATAACCTGGCGGCAAGGGGCATGAAGTTCACGAATGCGCATGCAGGGGCCTCCATTTGCGTGCCAAGCCGATATAGCCTGCTCTCGGGGCGGATGCCGTATCGGAACTGGAATGCGGCGTCGGTGAAGCAAACCAGGAAGACCGACTTAAGTACGCTGGAAAAGAAGTATTTTCCCCAACCCCAACTTCAACATGAACCAGGACGGCTGAATCTCGCGACGTTGATGAAGCACCAGGGCTATGCGACCGCCTGCGTAGGCAAATGGCATCAGGGTATGTCGACGAAGGCCGAGGCGGATGGCACACTGAAGATGACGCCGCTGAACTTTGGATTCGATTACTACTTCGGCTTCGATGCACCGGAACAAGGACCCTATGCGTTCATCGAGAACAGGCGTTTCGTCGTCGCACCGACGGAGATGATTCCGGACCACCCCGGCGAAGGCGTGACTAACCCTGAGACGCAAGGCGCGCATTGGCGCAAAGGTCTGGCGGCCCCAGGTTGGAAGTTTGACAGCGTCCTCTCGACCATCGGCAGCAAGGCCGACGCATGGTTGGAAAAACAAAACCAGAACCAGGAACAAGGCACCAAGAACAACCAACCCTTCTTCCTCTACTACGCCATCCCCGCTCCGCACGCGCCTTGGGCGACAGCAAGCGAGTTCAAGGGCAAGAGCAGCGCCGGTCAGTATGGCGACTTTGTGATGAATGTGGACGCGATGATCGGCCAGGTGCTGGCGACCTTGGACAAGCTGAAGCTACGGGAGAATACGCTCATCGTCTTCTCCAGCGACAATGGCCCGGTCTGGTATGCGCAAGACATCGAGAAGTTCGGTCACCGCGCCTCTGGTCCATGGAACGGAATGAAAGGCGCGCTCACGGATGCCGGCCATCGCATGCCGTTCATCGCGAGCTGGCCGGGGAAGATCCAAGCAGGCAGTGCGTGTGGCGAATTGATCTCCTTCACCGACATGATGGCCACCTTTGCTTCGCTACTTGGGGAAAAACTCCCGGACGATGCCGGCGAGGATAGTTTTGATATCTCACCCCTGCTGCGCGGTGAGAAACCCGCCCAAGCCATCCGGAAAGGCATGGTGCACGTGAACTACGGCTCCTACACCCTCGCGATCCGCGAAGGCGACTGGAAACTCATCCTGCCGTCGGGAATCTATGTCGCGCAGGACGGCATCATCACCCCTGACCACATCGTCGAGACCAAAGGCAAAGGCCCCAACGACAAGTTCCAGCTCTACAACCTCCGCACCGATCCCAGCGAATCCACCAATGTCTTCACCAAAGAGCCAGCCAAAGCGAAAGAACTCTTCGCCGCCCTTCAGGCAGACATCGCACGCGGGAGGAGCCGTTAATCACCGGCATACTTTTTCTGTAAAACTATGAACCTCACACCCACCCTCCTCGCCGCCCTACTGCTCGCGCCGCTGGCGGCACTCTGCGCCATCCCCGGCAGCAAACCCAACATCATCCTCGTGATGCCTGATGACCTTGGTTACGGCGATTACGCCTGCCTCGGGAACCCGATCACGCACACGCCATCGGTGGATGCCTTCAAGAAGCAGAGCCTGCTCTTTACGCAATTCCACGTAAGCCCGACGTGCTCGCCGTGCCGCTCGGCACTGATGAGTGGGCGGCATGAGTTCAAAAACGGGGTCACCCACACCATCCTGGAACGTGAGCGGATGAACCTGAAGACCTTCACCCTGCCGCAGATGCTCAAGACGGTCGGATACACTTCGGGTATTTTCGGTAAATGGCACCTCGGAGACGAAGAACCCTATCGCCCGGAGAATCGAGGTTTTGATGAAGTCTATATCCATGGCGGCGGCGGCATCGGCCAGACCTTTCCGGGCTCCTGCGGCGACGCCCCAGACAACACGAACATCAATCCTGCGCTTTGGCATAACGGGAAATGGGAGAAGACGACGGGCTATTGCACCGACCTCTTTTTCACCCAGGCCATCAAGTGGATGGATGCGAAGCGCGTGGCGAAGCAGCCCTTCTTTGCCTACATCCCCCTCAACGCCGCCCATGGTCCGTGGGTCCTGCCTAAGGAATACTATCAGCAGTACCTCGGCAAACCCGGCGTTTCAGAGGACGTCGCTAAGTTCTTCGGCATGCTGGAGAACATTGATACGAACTTCGGGGCGCTGCTCGCCAAGCTCAGGGAATGGGGCATCGAGGATAACACCCTCGTCATCTACCTCGGTTCCGACAACGGCGGCTTCGCTGAGGCCTGCAAGATTTTCAACGCAGGCATGAAGGGCAGAAAAGTCACGCCTTACCAAGGTGGCACACGCTCACCGGCTTTCTTCCGCTGGCCCGCCGGAGGCATCCCCGCCGGGGTGGAGTGCGATGCACTCACCGCACACCTCGATCTCTTCCCCACGCTCGCCGAGATCACCGGGGCGACGCTAACCGCCGAGGTTAAGCAACAAGTCGAAGGCCGCAGCCTGCTCCCTCTCCTCAAGAACCCGAAAGCTGAGTGGACGGACCGTACGCTCGTGCATCACGTCGGCCGCTGGCCAACCGGCAAGGCGGTGGAATCCAAATACACCAAATGCGCGATTCAGAACTCGAGATTCACTCTGGTGAACAACAAGGAGCTTTACGACCTGAAGGCCGATCCAGGCGAAACCAAGAATGTCAGCGCCGAACATCCCGAAGTCGTCGCCAATCTCCGCGCCACCTATGAGCGATGGTGGACCGACGTGCAACCTATGCTGATCAATGAAAACGTAGTCGGGCCGAAAATGAATCCCATGAAAGAAATTTATTGGAAGCAATTCGGCGGCGGCCCGGACGAAGCCATGCTCAAACGCATGGACCCTAAATCCGTTCCAAGCGGTGAGGAATCCGAAGCAATGAAAAAGCGCAAAGTGGGAGCGGCCAAGTAAACCCAGACCCTTACAAAATCATGAAACGCACCCTCAACCTCCTCAACGCCCTACTGCTCGCGATTCAACTGTCCGCCCTCGAATACGCTCACAAGCCAGCGGACCCTCAGCCGACGGGTTGGCCGCTCACGGCCGAAGAGAAAGCGTTTATCGCCAAGCCGGAGTTCGAACGTCGTCCCGGCCGCGAGGTGAACAAACACCTCCCTCACCTCTGGCCTGCCGTGCCATCTGCGGGATTCTTCGGCGGAGACGCGTGGCTGAAGCTGCACGAAGCCCACGTCAAGACGGTAGAGGCAAACCAAGGACCCGTCGACGTGCTGCTCGTAGGCGATAGCATCACGATTCAGTGGGGCTCCTCCTGGTCAAAACACTTCCCCGACCGCAAAGCGGTGAACATAGGTATCGGCGGCGACAAGACGCAGAACGTGCTGTGGCGCCTCGACCACGGCGGCGTCGATGGACTCAAGCCGCGTGCGATTGTGCTGATGATAGGCAATAACAACATGTTCTTCACGCCCGAGACCGGCGTCGCGGCCGCCGCCCAAGGCGTGAAGGCCTGCCTCGCCAACCTGCGCGAGAAATTCCCTGAAGCCGACGTGGTCGTCGCAAAGATCCTACCCTGCCACGCACCGAAGGTGCGCTTCTACGAGGACATCCTCCTGACCAACGCCGAAATCGATAAGCTGAAGCTCGACGCTGACCCGAAGGTGAAGGTGCTCGATCTGACGAAGGACTTCCTCAACGAAGACGGCACGATTAAACTGGACCTGTTCACGTCCGATAAGATTCACCTGTCTTTGTCCGGCTATGAGGTCTACGCCCAGAGACTTGCCCCGCTGCTCAAGCCTGCACTAGCACGCTAAGCCTCGGAACGGGGTTGCAGGGTCGCGGAGACCTGCTGACATCAGTGCATCCCCATGCGCCCCCTGCTGCTGTCCCTCATCGGCCTGACCGCCGCCCTCCCCGCGCAGGACATCGTCATCTACGGCGGGACGTCCGGCGGCATCACGGCGGCCATTCAGGCGGCCCGCGAAGGCCGCACGGCGGTGCTCATCGAGCCGACGAAATTCCTCGGCGGCCTGACTACCGGAGGCCTGGGCTCCACCGACATCGGCAACAAGAAGGCGATCGGCGGTCTCTCCCGCGAATTCTATACGGCTATTGGCACCTATTACGCCGACGAGAAGAAGTGGATCCACCAAACCCGGGCCGATTACTTCTCGCGACGACCGAACGGTAACGCCGCCGACGAAGGCACGATGTGGACCTTCGAGCCACATGTGGCCTCCGCCATCTACGACCGGATGCTCAAGGCCGCCGGCGACAAGGTGACGGTCGTCTTCGGCGAACGTCTCGATCTCAAGAAGGGCGTGGTCAAGGACGGCACGCGTATCGTGAAGATTGTCATGGAGAGCGGCCGCGAGTTCACGGGCAAGATGTTCATCGACGCCACCTACGAAGGCGACCTCATGGCCAAGGCCGGCGTCAGCTACCACGTCGGCCGCGAAGCGAACGCCACCTACGGCGAAACGCTCAACGGCGTCCAGGTCGGCCAAGCGAAGCACCACCAGTTCAAGGTCGAGGTCGACCCTTACATCAAGAAAGGCGATCCTTCCAGCGGCCTGTTACCAGGCATCGAAAAGGAAATCCCCGGACCGGATGGATCCAGCGACCGCAAGGTGCAGGCCTATAACTTCCGCATGTGCACGACCGACGTCCCGGAAAACCGCCGCGACTGGGAGAAGCCAGCCAACTACGACGAACGCTGGTATGAACTGGCCCTCCGCAACGTCGAAGCCGGCGAAGACCGCAACTCCTGGGCCCCAGGGCCGATGCCCAACCGCAAAACGGACACGAACAACAACTTCGCGATCAGCACCGACTTCATTGGCCAGAACTGGGATTACGCCGACGCCGACTACGCCAGCCGCGCCAAGATCTGGCAGGCCCACGAGGACTGGCAGAAGGGCCTGATGTGGACCTACGCTTATCACCCGCGCGTGCCGGAGAAGATGCGCCTCGCCTTCCAGAAGCTCGGCCTAGCCAAAGACGAGTTCCTCGACCACGGCAACTGGCCCCGCCAGCTCTACGTCCGCGAAGCCCGCCGCATGATCGGCGACTACGTGATGTCCGAGAAGAACTGCCTCCGCATCGAGGTCATCGAAGACTCCGTCGGCATGGGCGCCTACAACATGGACTCGCACCACATCCAGCGCTTCGTGACCAAAGAAGGCTTCGTCCGCAACGAGGGCGACGTCCAGGTCCGCAGCAGGCCCTACCCGGTCAGCTACCGAAGCCTCCGTCCCAAGGCTTCAGAATGCACCAACCTCCTCGTGCCCGTCTGCATGAGCGCCAGCCATATCGCCTACGGCTCCATCCGCATGGAGCCGGTCTTCATGGTGCTCGGCCAGTCCGCCGCCACTGCCGCCGGCCTGGCCATCGAACGCGGCACCTCCGTGCAAGCCGTCGATTACGGCGCCCTCAAGGAACGTCTCCTCGCTTCGGGCCAGATGCTCGACTTCGTGACCACGGCGGCGGCTGGCGGCCACGGTCTCGATAAGTCGAAGCTCCCCGGTGTCGTCGTCGATGACGGTGAAGCCGCCCTCAAAGGATTTGAGTCCACCGGACACACTTCGCCGGGCTTCGTCGGCGACGGCTATCGCCACGACGGCAACGCCGAGAAAGGCGCGATGACCGCACGATTCTCGCCCACCCTACCCTTCGCTGGTACCTACCAGGTCGCGGTCGCCTACTGCGTGAACGGTAACCGCGCCACGAACGTGCCCGTCACCATCCATCACGCCCAGGGCGAGACCAAGGTCCTCGTGAACCAGAAGCTCAAGCCGAAGGGCGACGCTCCTTTCCACATCGTAGGTACCTTCGAGTTCACCGCCGGTAAAGACGGCTGGGTCGAGATCTCCAACGCCGGCACCGACGGCCACGTGATCGTCGACGCCGTGCAGTGGCTGCCGGTGAAGCGTTAGTCGCCCTCCCTCCCGTCAATTGACGGATAATGAAGCGTGTCCGGCCGAGTTCCGCCTAGCCAACCGGAAAGGTCCTTCGATAATCGGGTACACCATCCCGATGAAGCCACTCACCTTCCTCTGCCTGTTGCTCACTTCGCTCGCACCGCTTCTGGCGGCGGAAACGAAGAAGCCCAACGTCTTGTTCATCGTCGCGGATGACCTCGGCTACCGCGAGCTGGGATGCTATGGCGGCAACGGCATCCCGACGCCGAACATCGACCGGCTCATCGGCAAAGGCGCACGCTTCACGGATGGTTATGTCACGGCACCTTTCTGCGCTGCGTCGCGCGCCGCGCTGCTGACTGGCCGTTATCAGACGAGCTTCGGTTTCGAGTTCAATCCGATCGGCAGCAAGAACCTGGAGCCTGGCATCGGTCTACCCGTAGGCATACCGACCGTCGCCAATCGCCTGCGCGCCGTCGGGTATCACACGGGTCTGGTCGGCAAATGGCACCTAGGAGGCACCGCCCCCTTCCACCCGCAACAGCGAGGCTTCGCTGATTTCTTCGGCTTCCTCCACGAAGGCCGCTACTTCGAGCCTGAAATCGGCAAAGGCAATACCACCTGGCTGCGCCGGAAGAACCTGCCCGATGGCGCCATGGGCCGCTGGACCTCTCCAGATGGCCGCCTGATCGAGAGCGACCACCTGAAGTCCGACGAACCGGAATACAATAAAGACAAC
>Ga0049085_10000862_pt1 | contig 11953 bp, 8 predicted proteins | sample GreLakmeSU08MSRF_FD_66721 | JGI IMG/M metagenome (GOLD analysis project Ga0049085, IMG submission 66721) | Freshwater lentic microbial communities from great Laurentian Lakes, MI, USA - Great Lakes metaG SU08MSRF | ecosystem: Environmental > Aquatic > Freshwater > Lake | place: Great Lakes... | reverse complement strand
ATGAACAATGCCAATGCGACGAAGAAGAAGTTCAACGCCGACGTGGCAAAGGCACCAAACGGGATGTCACTGCCATTGACAGTGAGAACCTTCTTTGAAAAATCTGGTTGTTGCCCACCGAAGATGGCACCAATCAAGCCCCCCAAGATTCCGGGACCTTTGTCGCTTCCCGCAAATGAGTCAACAACGGTCTTGAATGCAGCACCCATAACGAAGGCAACCGCCAAGTCAATGACATTTCCCCTATTGATGAACTCTTTGAATTCAACGATGACTCCCCGCTTCGCAAGGTTCTCTACTTTGGTGAAAATCTCACTCATTGTGATGCCACTTTCTCAATCAGAACTAACGCTTCATTGAAGCATGCCCCGCCACCTAAGTCATTGACCCCATCGGAGATCAGAGCATTAGACACCATTCCGTTGGCAACGTGACGCATCCATAAACCCTTCGGAATCTCACAGACCCCAACACGCATACGAGCATCTACTGACACTGGCAGAGTCACAGTGCCGAGACTGTTCGACACAGTGACTATGTCGCCATCCGTCAGCCCACGTTCTGTTGCGTCTATCGGATGAACAGAGACAGCAGCAGTCGGGGGGTCATATTCAGCGAACATGGAGTTCACTGTTCGAGCAGTCGCTGAAGTAAGAAGTCGCAGGAACAAACCAGTAGATCCTCGCCCTGTCATCGGCGAAGGTAACGGCAACTCAGAATCAGGTGAGAACAGCTGTGCCTTCAGACCATCGGGAAAAGCATCTCGGAACTGCACGCTGTTTTGTGGTGTGAGCACCACGGTGTTCTGCGCCACTTCTATGTCTTCGGCGCGCGGCGTTGAAATCTGCATACCAAGACGCGCTGCCAGCTCGCGACCCAACCAGTCATTACTGCGCGACTCACCCACTGGGTCAATAACTTTGTTCACCCGCTGCAACGAAAAGGAGCCATAACTTCCCACGAAGTCATCCACTTCAAATTGGGTGGTCGCGGGCAACACAACATCTGCATATCGCGCGGTATCCGTCATCACCTGATCATGCACAACCGTAAACACATCTTCGTTGGCAAGGCCAGACAACATGCGCTGTTGGTCATTCGCCGTGACCGCGGGGTTAGCGCCTTGAACTAAAAGAACTGACGGCGCGTCGTCAGAGTTGAGCCAACGGCCAACATGATTCATGTTTACAACCGTGCGTGCATCTTGTACTTCTGGCAGCAATGCATCAATTCGTGCCGACGTTGATCGTGAGGTTGAGCCAAGAACACCGCTTCCCTCGACTGCAAAATGACCAGCAACCGCCCACAGGGAAAATACTGCAAGCATGCCGCTGCCGCCGTTAACGTTGCGCTCAACTCCCCAGCCCATGCGCAACATGGCGGGAGATAATGCGCCAATCAGGTCTGCGCATTCTTGGAATACCGAGACATCAATACCGCATTCATCTGCTGCATCATCAAGCTTCCACTCGCGGCACACTGCAAGGAACTCCTCAGAGCCACTCACATGATCGCGAATAAACGCTGAATCAAGCTTTCCTCTGCGTTCCAGTTCCGCTGCAATTGCCATAGCGAACACAGCATCAGTACCCGGCAGTAACGGCACATGAAGATCAGCACGATCAGCAATGCCCGTCACTCGAGGATCAATAACAACGACTGTTCCCCCATTGGCTTTGCATTCATTAACCAGGGGTGGAAGGTGCGAATTTGACGCAGTGGAATTTGCACCCCAAATGATGAGAAGTTTTGCTTTCGGGATTGCCTGCGGATCCGCCGATGAAAGACCTGGAAAAACTTGTTCCCATGCACGGCCGTATGTAAAGGCACAGATTGTGTGCTCAATCTCTGGAGCACCAAGTCGGGCAAACAATTCGAAAGTAGAACCATTTCCTTCAAGAATTCCTGAAGATGAGTTATACAGGTACGGCGCGATGCTGTTGACTCCGCGCTCAGCAATTCCTTCTGTGATTCGCAATGCAACGAGCTCAAGTGCTTCATCCCATGATGCGACACGGAACTCACCTGCACCCTTCTTTCCGGTACGGATAAGCGGAGTAGCGATGCGTTCAGGCGAGTAAATGCGCTTGGTGCTCATTTGCACTTTTCGACATATAAATCCTGCCGTTAGCGGATTGACATCTGCATCCTTGGCTGCGTCAATATCGGTAATCACACCATCGGTCACGGTGACATCAAGCGTGCAAGCATCCGGGCAATCCAACGTGCATGCGGTGCGAACAACGTGAGATTTCATTGCTCTTCTTTAGTCTCAAGATCTTCAAAACGGTTGATGTTTCTCAGAGAAGGAAATGCAGCCCACCACACTCCTGCAACAGCCAGTGTGGCAATACCGCCACCAATAACAGTGGCAGGAGTTCCGACAAAGCTGGATACGGCCCCAGACTCAAACGAACCCAGTTCGTTCGATGCGCCGATGAAAACATTTTCGACCGCACTGACGCGCCCACGTTTGTCGTCTGGTGTCACAAGTGGAACTAGCGAACTACGAATAAACACACTGATCATGTCGGAAGCAAAAATAATCAAAAGGGCGATAAATGCAACAAGATACGATTTCGTTGTCCCAAGAACAATTGTGGCCACACCAAATACTCCCACAGCAACCAAGAGTGTCCGACCAACATGTCGACGAATTGGTCGAAACGCTAGGAAAATAGCCATTGTTGCAGCACCTATTCCTCCGGCGGCACGCAACCAGCCATAGGCGATATCGCCAACGTTCAACTGCTCTTCGGCAATAACCGGGAGCAGTGCAACAGCGCCTCCGAATAACACAGCAAAGAGGTCCAACGAGATAGCCGCCAACAACACAGGCGTTTTGCGAATGAACACAAGTCCTTCAACCGCGTCGCGCAGTGTTGGTCGCTCTAACGGCACAACGGGTTCAACAACTTTTGGCAACTGCACGAAGGACAAGAAGAACATGCCACCTGAAATGAAAACTGCGGCTGCGCCATAGGCCAACGCAGGGTCAACGGCGTACAGGAATCCACTAATTGCCGGCCCGAAAATTGCAGCGCCTGTCCATGTAGCGCTGTAAAACGCGATGACACGTGGCAGTCCGCCATCTGGCGCAATCATGGCGGCAATTGGTCGTAACGCAGGTGACAAAAAGGCACGTGAAGCACCAAACAAAACTGCGATTGCGAAAATGGGGCCTGCTGACGTTGGGTCCGTGAGCGCATACAGCATCAACAGGATGGAACTTATGAACTCGCCGAATTGAGCGAACAACGAAATCTTTTTACGATTGAGCCTGTCCGCAACTGTTCCGGTGACCAGCACCAATAACACTGCGGGCATGAACTCGGCAAGTCCGAGCCAACCAATATCTAGTTCAGAGTCAGTGATGTCAAAAATGTGTTTGCCCAATGCTGCGGCTTGCAGCATCACGCCAGTTGTAAGAACAAAACTTGAAATGAGAAGTGGTCGTACACCGGGGGCGGACAATGCCACACGTGCTGGCATTACCCCTGGTTGATTGGTCATCGAGCGGTCCAACCGCCATCAACGATGACTGATTGACCCGTCATAAACGATGATGCATCACTGACCATAAACAGCAGTGCACCATCAAGTTCGTGTTCTGCCCCCATACGCGGAATCGGCGAATTCTGCATTACATACTTTTGCGAACTGTCATCAGTATCCATTCCGGCTGTCATTTCGCTGACAAACCATCCGGGGCATAGCGAGTTCACACGTACGCCTTTTCGGGCCCACTGAACAGCAATCTCTCGCGACAGCGCAATAACGGCACCTTTGCTAGCGGCATAGTTCGCTTGCTTGATTGGCGTTCCCGCAATCATTCCCAAGATCGACGCCACATTCACGATGACACCGCTTCTGTTGGCAACCATGCTTTCTCCCGCAAGTTTGCACAGATGCCAAATTGCAGTGGTGTTTACTTCCATTGTTTCTTCAAACATGTCGAGTGTTTCAGATTCAATTGCAATCTTGTGAGTAATGCCAGCGTTGTTCACCAAGATGTCCACTCGCCCACACGTTGAAATGACTTCAGCAATAAGTGCCTCGCGGTCACTTGCGCTAGCGACATCACATTTGATGGAAATCGAACCTGGAAGTTCCTTCGACAAGGACTCCAACCGGTCAAGACGACGAGCGGTCAACACCACTGTGGCGCCTGCTGCATGCAGGACACGAGCAAAACGAGCGCCAAGGCCAGAAGAGGCCCCAGTGACGATCGCAATCTTGCCATCCACACGAAATTGGGAAACGGGGTCAAAAGAAGAAGAATTCGCCATGCGCCGAGGCTATTGCCCCGCGGCTCATGTGTCAGCATGGAAAACATGAAGGTTCGCATTGGCTACGGATTAGGGGTTCGCACCACCCTGAATGACACAGGATTTCTCGAAGTGGTCGACACTCTTGAGAGACTTCGCTTCGACAGCCTGTGGCTCAGCGAACGCATCGGCGGAGATGCTCCGGACCCACTGGTTGCTATGGCTATGGCCGCGGCGCGCACCACGCGTCTCAAAGTTGGAATGAGCGTCATGGTGCTTCCTGGTCGTAACCCAATTGTTTTGGCACAAGAACTGGCAACGCTTGACCGAATGTCGAACGGACGACTTCTTCCCGCCTTTGGTCTTGGTGTCGCAGATCTTCAAGAACAACAAGCATTCGGTGTCGAACGCACGAAACGCGCAAAGATGTTTAACGAGGCACTTGCAGTTCTTCGTTCATGCTGGATGGATGAAGAAGTCACGTTCCACGGCGAGTTCTACAACTATGACAAATTGCAGGTGAACCCAAAACCGAAACAACAACCACCCGAGGTATGGCTCGGTGGTATTGCCGAGAGCGAACTGAAGCGCGTTGGACGACTAGCTGATGGTTGGCTTCCGGCGTTTGTTACTCCGCAAGACGCAGAAGCAGGCTGGAAGACAGTTACCGCGGTTGCATCCGAGCACGATCGAGAAATAGAAGATGAGCACTTCGGTGTTCTAATCCCCTATGTCCTTGGCGAACCACCTGCCGCGTTACTTGAAGGACTGAAAGCGCGTAGACCAGACCTTGAAGATGTGTCCGTGCTTGTGCCCACTGGATGGGAATCATTAGCCCACACAATTCAACAATTCATCGACGTCGGAGCTTCAAAGTTTGTTGTTGTTCCACTGACAGAACCATCGTCTGTCCCTGAGTGGAACTCACATCTGGAAGAAGCGGCAACACACTTACTGCCGCTGGAAAACTAACTACTTCTTTTTTGCTGGCTTTGTGAAGTTGGCGCAGAAGTCAATAAGAAGTCGAGTGCCGTATGCAGTTGCTCCACGATTCAACCAACCGTTGTCGCCGTCAGCATCCATCGGGCCAGCAATGTCGAGGTGAGCCCATGGAGTTGAGCCAACAAATTCACTGAGGAACAAGGCAGCGGTTGTTGCACCTGCAAGCGGTCCACCAATGTTGCGCATGTCTGCCACGTTCGAATCAAGCATTCTGCGGTAGTCAGTGAACAACGGCAATTCCCACAACAGCTCGTCAGTCCGCGTGCTTGAAGCCTTCAATTGATCAATAACACCAGGGTTATTTCCCAATACTCCGGCCATTCTCTTTCCGAGAGCAGCAAGGCACGCACCCGTAAGCGTTGCAATGTCAATCATGGCGTCAGGCTTTGATTCGGCACCCAACGACAAACCGTCAGCGAGAATCAGTCGACCCTCAGCATCAGTGTTGTGAATCTCGACAGTCTTTCCGTTACGCATGGTGAGCACGTCGCCCAACTTCAATGCGCTACCGCTTGGCATGTTGTCTGTGCACATGAGGTACGCAGTGACTTGAGTCTTGACTTTCATTGCACGCAAGGCACCCATGGTGGACAACACTGCAGCTGCACCGCTCATGTCCATCTTCATGGCGACGTGACTGTCATTGCTTGGCTTCAGCGAGATACCACCGGAGTCGTACATGACACCTTTACCTACGAGAACAACTTTTCCTTTGGCCGAAGTTGGCGTGTAGACCAACTTCACCATGCGTGGTGGCTCTGTGCTGCCAGCATTAACGCCAACAAGTCCGCCGCAACCCATTGCAATGAGTTGATCGCGGTTGTACACGGTGACCTCTAGGCCAGATGCGTTGGCAATTGCCACAGCATGATCTGCGAACTGACGCGCAGTGAGATGCGATGGCGGAGTGTTTGCAAAGTCACGTGCGGTGCAGACTGCAGTTGAAGTGGCAATTCCCATTAACATGCCGGCTTGAACATCCGCAGTTTTTTCAGCAGATACCAAAGTGACAGATGTCAACTTTACTAATCCAGACTTGTCATTTTTCAATGCGACCCAGCGATGGAGTGCAAGTGCGATTCCTTCGACCACTGCTTGAGTTGATGTTTTCGCGCTTCCGCGAATAACGCCTGGCAATGTGGTGGCAATTGATTCATATCGCGAAGATGCACGAGCAGCAGACGCAGCCACATTACGCAACACGCTGGTATTGAGGTCGCGCACATCGCCAATGCCCACCAGTACACGCACCGCAGTTTTCCCGGCAGCAGGAGTCAACGTATGCGTTTGTGACGTCTTTCCTTCAAACCCAAGGGCAGCTAATTGCGCACGATTGAGGCCGACGCCACTTGGAATAGGACCAGAAGAAGCAATCGGAATAACGATGGCCGCCACTTTGGCAGGAACGGACTTTGAAACAGAAAAAGCAGTACGCATGGAACTACTCTATGCGTCGACGAGTACGGCGCTACCGCCGAAGCGACTACAGGCTCTTGACAGGGCGTGAAGTGCCCTCTTGCCAACGTGCCATGGTCCACAACAAGTCAGACAATCTGTTGAGATACGGCACCACATAACTAGGTAGTGGTGCTGCGGCAAATGACTGGCGCTCAGCACGACGCACGGTGGTGCGAGCAAAGTCGAGCCATGCAGAAACCGGATGTTCACCAGGCACAACAAACTCGGTTGGCGGTTCAAACTTCGTATCAAGATCATCAATGATGGTCTCTAGGCGATCAACCATCTCAGGTGTGACAGAACTGACACCAGGCTTTAGCTTGTGGCGATTTTCTGGCAATGTGGCCAATTCAGCCATCAGCACATAGAGGTCTTTCATCAGAGGAACCACGATGGCATCAACCTCTGAACCATGACCAGCCGCAGTGCGCACAAGGCCAATGACAGCCTGTGCTTCATCAACGGCACCATAGGCACGAGGCAACTCACTATCTTTCGGCACTCGGCCTCCGTAAAAGAGTCCGGTCGTGCCGTCGTCGCCTTCTCGGGTGTAGATCTTCTCGCGTGCCATGTCATTTACTCTATGGCAAGTATCGTGAAGGGGTCATGATTCGTCAGCCCTATCTCGAAGCAGTCCGCGACCGAGTCATCGTTTTTGATGGCGCCTTCGGAACTTTCGTACAAGATCTCGACCTCGGTCCAGATGACTTTGGCGGGGATTCATTAGAGGGCTGCAACGAAATGTTGTGCCTCACCCGCCCTGATGTCATTGAGTCCATGCACCGCGCATTCCTTGACGTAGGTGTCGATGTTATTGAGACCGCCAGCTTCGGAAGTTTCTCCACCGTGCTCGTGGAATACAACATTCCTGAAAAGGCATACGAACTCAATGTGGCCGCAGCAGCAATTGCGCGCCGTGTCGCCGACACATATGAAGTGGATGGTCGCCCTCGCTACGTAGCGGGCAGCATCGGGCCAGGCACAAAGTTGCCAAGCCTTGGACATATTGATTTCGCCACCTTGCGCGATTCCTATGAAGAGCAAGCTCGCGGTCTTCTTGATGGTGGCTCAGATCTCTTTCTCATCGAAACATGCATGGACTTGTTGCAAATTAAGGCCGCAATGCAGGCTTGCCGTCGCGCGATGAAGGTTGTTGGCCGCGAAGTTCCCATACAGGTGCAAGTCACCATGGAAACAACGGGCCGCATGTTGGTCGGAACAGAAATCGGTGCCGCGTACGCATCATTGCAGGCAATGAAGCCCGATGTAATTGGCATTAACTGCGCAACTGGACCATCGGAAATGCAAGAACACTTGCGTTACCTCAGCGAGCATTCACAGATTCCTATCAGCGTGTTGCCAAACGCCGGATTACCAAGTGTTGTTGATGGAAGAACTCATTACGACCTCACTCCAGAACAGCTTGCTGAATACCACTTGCAACATGTGAGCAAATTGGGCATCGGCATTGTGGGCGGATGCTGTGGAACAACGCCAGAACATTTGCGCCAAGTAGTAGAGGCTGTTCGCGGAGTTGCACCAAAAGTGCGCATTCCAGAATTTGAACCAAGCGTGTCGTCGTTGTACTCCCCTGTCACGCTGGAACAAGACAACAGTTTCCTCATCATTGGTGAGCGCACCAATGCAAACGGTTCGAAAGCATTCCGCGACGCAATGTTGCGCGAAGACTGGGACTCCTGCGTCAAGATGGCAACGGAGCAGATCCGCGAAGGCTCTCACGTTCTTGACGTATGTGTTGACTATGTCGGTCACGACGGCGCCGTTGACATGAACGAAATTGCCTCGCGTTTTGCTAGCCAAGCAAGTGTTCCTCTTGTTCTTGACTCGACAGAGCCAGAAGTAATGGAAGCCGGTCTCTTGCACACAGGCGGTCGAAGCATTCTGAACTCCGCCAACCTTGAAGACGGTGAAGAACCAGGCAGTCGACTTGACCGCGTGTTCTCGCTTGCTCGCGATTACGGCGCGGCCGTTATCTGCCTTCTCATTGATGAGCGAGGTCAAGCACGCGACGTTGAGTGGAAGATGGAAGTTGCTCATCGCATTCATACAATCGCCACCGAGCGCTACGGCCTTTCTGCCAGTGACTTGATATTCGACGCACTCACATTCCCAATTGGTACTGGCGATGAGGACCTGCGCAAAGACGGCATTGCAACGCTCGAAGCAATCCGCCGAATCAAGGAAGAGATTCCTGGTGCATTCACCACTCTTGGTCTTTCCAACGTCAGTTTTGGTCTCAGCCCTTCTACTCGCCAGGTGTTGAACAGCGTGTTCTTACATGAAGCGCGCCAAGTTGGCCTCGATTCAGCAATCGTGCACGCATCAAAAATTCTGCCCCTCGCACGTATTCCTGAAGAACAGATCACTGTGTGCCACGACCTCATCTTTGACCGTCGTTCACCTGGCTATGACCCGCTCACAAAGTTGCTCGAGATTTTTGCTGACGTCTCCACTATTGATGCCGTTAAAGAAGACCGAACCGACTGGACCATTGAACAAATATTGCGTCAACGCATTATTGATGGCGACCGCGAAGGGCTTACTGACGATCTTGAACGTGCGATGTCAAGTGGTATTGCACCGCTCGACATCATCAACGAATTTCTTCTCGATGGCATGCGCGAAGTGGGCGAACTCTTCGGCTCTGGCCGCATGCAATTGCCGTTCGTTTTGCAAAGCGCAGAAACCATGAAGACCGCTGTTGCATACCTTGAACCTCATATGGCAAAGACTGGCGAGAGTAGCGCAAAAGGCAAACTGGTATTGGCCACCGTAAAGGGTGACGTTCACGACATCGGTAAAAACCTGGTTGACATCATCTGCACAAACAACGGTTACGAAGTGCACAACATCGGAATCAAAATCAGTATTTCGGAAATGATCACCAAGGTGAAAGAAGTTGGCGCTGACGCGCTTGGTATGAGTGGACTGCTTGTGAAGAGCACCATCATCATGCGTGACAACTTGCTCGAACTAAACGCGCAGGGCCTCAGTGACATTACTGTTCTTCTTGGCGGCGCAGCACTTACCCGTAGTTATGTAGAACAGGACCTGCGCAAGATCTACGACGGTCGCGTTCTGTACGGCAAAGACGCCTTCGAGGGCCTCGCAACTCTTGACAAGCTCATGGCAATCAAGAAGTCAGGTGTTGACGACCCAGACTTTGGTCGCAAGCTTGGCGAGCGTGTAATCCCACGACGCGAAAAGGTTGAGGTTGATCCAGCCTCTATTCCGAGTCGCTCTCCGGAAGTCGAAACAGACAACACTGTCTTTGTTCCACCATTCCTCGGTTCAAAAGTTGTCAAAGGTATCGGCCTCGATGAGATTGCTGAATACATCAACGAAACTGCCCTATTCCGCAACCAGTGGCAGTACCGCCCGAACGAGGATGAATCAGACGTTGACTTCAAAGATCGCATCCGCCCCATCTTGCGTGCACAACTCAGCGATGCAAAAGCAAGCGGTGTTCTTGTACCACAACTTGTGTACGGATACTTCCCCGCGAACAGCGACGGCAACGACCTCGTTGTCTATACAGACGACACGCGCACCGTTGAGCGCACTCGTTTTAACTACCCGCGTCAGAAGGTTGCACCATTCATGTGCATCTCTGACTTCTTTCGGTCTATTGAAAGTGGCGAGCCCGACTATGTGGCGTTCCACATTGTCACCATGGGTCAACCAATCAGCGAAGCAGCAGCAGAGTTGTTCGCAGCCAATAAGTACCAGGACTACCTTGAGCTTCACGGCATCGGTGTTGAAATGGCTGAAGCACTTGCTGAGTATTGGCACCACCGCATTCGTACCGAATGGGGCTTTGTCAACGAAGATGGCCCGTCAGTTGCCGGCTTGTTCCGTCAGCAGTACCGCGGCGGCCGTTACAGCTGGGGTTACCCCGCATGTCCAGACCTAGAAGACAACGCACGCGTTGCCGAACTTCTTGAAGCTGGCCGCATTGGTATTGAAGTTGGCGAAGAAACTGGTTGGCAGTACCAACCAGAACAGTCAACCTCAGCGATTATCTGTCATCACCCGAAGTCAAAATACTTCGTAGCTCGCGACTAATCGTGCGGCTCGTTCGGTCTCGTCTCTGCACGATTAGATAGGTCAATGACGACTGACCGATGGACCGCCGAACAGGCACACGACTGGAATAACAGCACGGGGTGGTTAGTCGGCTGCAATTTCAGTCCGTCAACTGCCGGTAATCAATTGGAAATGTGGCAGTCAGAAACATTTGACATTGAAACCATCAGTAAAGAATTGGGTTGGGCCGCAGATATTGGCATGAACACCATTCGTCTTTATCTCCATGATCTTCTGTTCACGGATTCGCCGAAGAACTTTCTTGATCGGATAGATGTTGTTCTCTCTGTCGCACAGTCACACGGAATCGGAGTAGTCCCCGTACTTTTTGACGGAGTGTGGAATCCGAAACCGAAGCTAGGTGTCCAGCGAGAACCTGCACCACGGCTTCATAACGCCATGTGGGTACAAAGTCCTGGTTCTGAGATCTTCTATGACCGTTCCCGTTGGTCAGATCTACGGGAATACGTGCAGGAAGTTATTACGAGATTTAAAAATGACCCGCGAGTTCTCGCATGGGATCTCTTCAATGAACCAGACCAGGTGGACGTTGTCACGTTGACACTCGGTTCACGTGATGACAAAGTCAAGACAGCAACAGAACTGGTGTCGCAGGTCTTCGATTGGGCACAAGAGATTTCACCATCACAACCTTTGACAGTTGGTATTTGGGAATACAACACACAGTGGCAACCTGTTGAAAACACGTTGAATGAACTCATACTGAACCGCAGTGACATCATTTCGTTTCATTGCTACGAACCTCGCGAGAAACTCACTGCAGTAATTGAATCGCTCAAGACATTTGGCCGACCACTCCTCTGTACGGAATGGCTGGCTCGCACCGCCGGTTCTACAGTTGATCTTCTAGAAGTCTTTGCTGAATATGGCGTAGGCGCCATCAACTGGGGTTTCGTTGATGGGAGAACCCAGACTCGTTTTCCATGGCGCTCTTGGACAGAGCCAGTCACAGATGAAGAACCGTGGTTCCACGAACTTCTTCACCGTGACGGATCGCCATACGACAGCAAAGAAGTTGAAATCTTTCGCCGACTCACTTCACTGCACACGCAGTAAGCGAGCTTCAGTCGCGATTAAGCGTGCCCACCGCCGGTGAC
>Ga0049085_10000860_pt1 | contig 11979 bp, 9 predicted proteins | sample GreLakmeSU08MSRF_FD_66721 | JGI IMG/M metagenome (GOLD analysis project Ga0049085, IMG submission 66721) | Freshwater lentic microbial communities from great Laurentian Lakes, MI, USA - Great Lakes metaG SU08MSRF | ecosystem: Environmental > Aquatic > Freshwater > Lake | place: Great Lakes... | reverse complement strand
GGAACGCGCCGGTATCAGCGCGTGCAGGCCGGGTTTGTCGTGAGTTCGAGAAGGACCGGGACGTTACATCTTGGGGTCTGATGTCCGGCGCGCAGTCTGAACGCCGGCTGGTGCATCGACTACTTTCTGATGCACGTCGCGCTGCGTCCGCGTTTGAAGTCTGCTTTCATCCGTCCGCAAGTGATGGATTCGGATCATTGCCGGTTGGGATCGAGATTGCTTAACGAATACGATTGGGCAACGTGGGAAAAGCGGGCAACGAAGGAGGAGTTGGAGCGCCGGGGCTGCCTGGCGGGGTCAAGGGCGTCGGGGGGAGGGGGGGGCCGACGCGATTGGGATTGGCGCGTTGCGCTTCGATGACAAGAATCGCCTCTTCGCGGGTCAGTTGCCGGGGAGCATTGGGATTGTAGTTGTTGTTGTCGCCGCTGGTCAGCACCCCGCGGGTCGGGCGTGGCGGAATCAAGCCGCTGGAAAAAGCCGGGTTGGGATTGATGAAGCCGGTGCTGGGATTGCCCCTGGCCGGTGTGCTGGAAGAGTCGCCGGCCATCACCACGTTACCGCCTCCATGCACCGCGCCGGGACTCGAAAGAGTGTTTCCAGGGAAGGGAACGGGGACAGCGCCCGTCATGGGAGGCTGAATCATGGCGACAGGTGCGGGCGCGGCCCCGGTCGGTTTGATTCCGTTCTTCTCGAAGGTGAGGGTCATTGCGCTGCCGGAGTTCTTGATGGTAACCGCCCCTTTGTCCGGATCGATGGAGACGATCTCAACTGCCCCTTGTTTTTCGCCGACAAGAAGCGGCGGCGGGCGATCAATTTTTTTTGTAAGGGCGTCGGTGATTTCCAAAAGCACTTTAGGCGGGCCGTTTAGAGTGGAGATGCCGGTGAGCATGATGGTCGCCGGGGGTGCCGCGGGGGGATTGGGATCCGGGGGCGGTGGCGGTGGCGGCTTGGGCAGCAGACGGAAGGCGTTGACCTCGACGATGCGCTGGTAGGGATTCTCCCGCGCGTCGGCCATGGCCTGATGGGCGGCACCGACGAGGGCCAAGCCGCACAGGCAACTGATGGTTTCGTTTTTCAAAGGAATATTCTAGGCGAACAGTGGATTAACACCACCCCGAATCTCAAGTTCCGCCGCTGAGCAAGGAAACGGAGGGAGCGAAGCGGGAAAGAGTTGGAACAGTCCGCCGCGAAAAATTTTCACCCGGGTCGCTCCAGGCAGAAAGTCTCGGCTCTTCGTTCTCTTTATTCCCTTCTGTGAATGGTCTGTCGGAGTTCGGGCTTGTTCCGCCCGGCACAATCTTTCCGGCATCCCCTCTCTTTCCCCTTTTTTCGAGAATTCCATTTCGGATTTAACGGCTCTTCATTGTGCTGCGCCGACGGAGGACGTAACCGGTTAGGACCAGTCCCCCGCCGATCAGCAGCGCGCCCGTGCTCGGCTCCGGCACGGAGTTGATCTCACCCAGATGCATGTCATCGGCCACGTTCAGGCCGTTGAAGGCGGCGGCGGAAACACTGGAACTGAAGGTGAAATTCGGGGTCGTTCCCGTGGTGTCCGCCGCGAACCAGTCGAATTCGGCCGAACCAGTGGAGTTGCCGATGCGCCCGACGTAACCGGCCGTGAACGAAATGTCTTTGAGGTTGCCCGAGCTGAGGCTGGCGCTGGTGCTGTTCCGAAAGTTCATCAGTCCGTAGGTGCGATCCCCGCTGGCCGCATTGTCGAGCACGCCGATCGAGTCAACGATGGTCCAGCCACTGGGCAGCGCGTCTAGGCCGTTGTCGCCCACGTCGAGGTCCGTGCCGTTCACCGGGGTGAGGCCCGCTCCCTTGTGGATCAGCATCCAGGTGGCGGAGGTATTTTCGATGTCCGTCTGGCCACCATCTCCCGTATGGCCCAGGCTGCTGCCGGCGCCGGTTCCCCAGCCCGCGCCGTTCCCGCTGTTGACGAGAATGGTGGCGGAGCCGGCGAGGCCCGTGTAGGTGTGCCCCTTTTGGAAGGCCGCGAGAAATCCGTTCGCGCCCAGCGAACGCGAGGTCAGGTCAAAGACATTTTGAATGGCCCCCTGGCTGGTGCCGCTGTCTCCTTCCACCCCGATCAAATAGTAGCCAGCCAGGCTCAGGTTGGCGGCCCCACGCAGCTCGAAGTATTCGTTGGGCGCATCGGTGCTGGGCGGGTTGTAGAAAATCTCATTGATGTAAACCTGCGCCGGAGCCGAGGCCGCGAGAGCCGCGATTCCCGAGATGAAACACAATTTTTTCATATCATCTCCCACGCTTCCTGTTTTTGGACCGGCCCAAGTTTCCTATGCATCTGGTGGGTGATGCATAGATGGATTTTAGTGAAAACGACAGGCGATGTCCATTAGATTTTTCGGCGGTGGACGCGGCGGTGCTTACCGGCAAGCCGGCACTCAATCCTGCCAGTTTGCAATGCGAGGGGCGGCTTTTTCTCCAACCGATCCTCTCCATCCTCCGCGAGCAATTCCACGCTCAATGCGCAGAAGTCAGGTGACGTCTTCGCCCAGTTCGACGTTCCAATAGGCCAGGTCGAGGAAGTGCTTCCAACTGTCGTGGTGATGGGTGCCGAGATTGACCTGGACGAAGGGCCGCCACTTAGGCCGCTTCGGTTTTCGGATCAGGTGCAGGCCGGCTTCGACGGGGGTGCGGTTGGATTTCCGCGTGTTGCAGACGATGCAGGAGCAGACAATGTTTTCCCAAGTGGTGGGGCCGCCCCGGTCGCGCGGAATGACATGATCCAGATTCAAATCCTTCCGGTCAAAAATATGCCCGCAATACTGGCAGGTGTTCCGGTCGCGCTCGAAAATGTTGTGCCGGGTGAACTTGACCTCCTTCTTCGGCAGACGGTCGAACATCACCAGCAGGATCACCCGGGGCACGCGGATTTTGAAGGAGATGGTGTGGATGCTTTCGGGGTGCGGTTCCTGCCGGGAAAAGTCATGCCACTGGTCGAAGTTGAAGGTCTGAAACGCCCCGTCGTTGCCGTTGAACACGACGTGGGCGTGGCCTTCAAAAAGCAAAGTGAGTGCGCGACGGGCGGTGCAAATGTTCACCGCCTGCCAGAGCCGGTTCAGCACCAGAACATGTTGCGTCAGGTAGGAACTCATAGCGACTGCGACGCGCAAAACTATCACAGGCAAAATTAACGTGTCAACGGCCGTGCCGAATTCTTGATGCGCCCGAGGCGCGGTTGCCGGGAGATTCATGGGTTTAATTCATCGCCGCATGAGTGATTTGCCTCGCGCTGCGGGCGAGAGACCACCCGCGCTCCGGGTGGTGCCGTCGCATTAGATGTAACCGGCCGGCGATGTAACCGTTGCCAAATCGGGTGCTCCCGGCCTAGACTGTTACTATGAAAAAAATCTTTACGACGGCAGGAATCATCCTGCTGCTGCTTGGGGTGCTGTCGGTTCGCGCGGTCGGTCTCGATGACCATTACGTGGTGATTTTCAATCTGATTCAGGAGGCGGACAATCTAAACGAAACCGGTCAAATCCGTCCGGCCCTGGACAAATACGCCCAGGCGCAGCAGGCCTTGGAAAGATTTCGCACCACCTTTCCCGGCTGGAACGAGAAGGTCATTAATTACCGCCTGAATTATGTGGCCACCAAAATCGCCCCGCTCGCCGCCAAGCTGCCACCGGAAAAAACTTCTCCTCCCACGCCCGGCGCGGTCACCAATCGTCCCGCTCCCGCCGTCACCTCGGACATCGACAGCCAGTTCAAAGCACTAACGGACGAGATTCAGCGCCTCGAGGCGAACAACAAGCTGCTGACGGCGAAACTGAAGGAGGCGCTCTCGGTGCAGCCGGCGGGGGTTGATCCCCAGGAAATGGCCAAGGCGGCCGAAGCCGTCAAAACGCTCCAGAAAGAAAATGAGCTGATGAAGGTGAGCCTGGATCAGGAACGCTTGAAGTCGTCGCAGATGGCCGAGGGCGCGGCGTCGGTGGCGGCGCTGAATCAGACGCTGGCCGAGATCAAGACCAAACTGGCCCGGCAGTTGGAGACGATGGGGGTGCTGCAATCGGAAAATGAGGTTTTGAAAAAGCAGGCCGCCGAGATCGGGCAAAAGGCCGACGCCAACAGCGCCGAGTCGGCGCGGGTGTTGGACCAGGCGGCGGTAAAAATATCCTCGTTGGTTTCGAACATCGAATTGTTGCGTTCGGAAAAATCGCTGTTGGAATCCCGCCTCAACGAGGCCCGGGCGCAGGCCGCCCGTAGCCGGCAGCTCGAAGATCAACTGGCGGCCGCGAAACTGTCCAGCCGCGCCAGCGAAACCGAACTGGCGAAATTGCGTTCGGAAAACGGCAAGTTTGAAAAGAGCCTAGCCGAGCTGGAAAGGAAACTCGCCAAGGCCCAGAGCACGACCGGTGATGCCTCCAAGGGTGAGGCGGCGAAGCGCCGGCAGTTGGAGCAGGATCTGGCGGCGGCGCTGGCGAAGACCGGGGAGGTTGGCAAAAACCTGGATCTGGCGGCGGCGGCGGCCCGGGAAAAAGATTTGCTCGTCCGAAAATTGCTGCAGGAGAAGAGCGACTTGGAAAAGGACCGGGAGGCGTTGAAAATCCAGGCGGCGAAGGCCGGCCCCGCCGTGGTGCTGACCGGCACCGAATCGCAACAGCTCAAACAGATGCAGCGGGAAATGGAGCGGCAGTTGACGGCGGCCCGGACGGCGGCCGGGGACAACGCGGATCACGCCCGAAAATTGCAAAAGGACAAGGCGGCTCTGGAGAAACAGCAGACCGAGCTGGAGGCGAAGTTGAGCAAGGCCGCCAAGGAAGCGGCGGTGGCCGCGAAGGAGGAGCAGATCAAACGTCAATCCCTGAATCAGGAACTGACCGGCTTGCGGAAAAAGCTGGAAGTCGCCGCCAAGGAACGTTCCGCGAAAGTCCGCCCCAATACGGCCGGGGAAACCAGGCGCACGGAAACGATCCTGGCGCGGCTGGAAGTTTTGGAGGCCAAGCCCGTGCCCTACTCGGCGGATGAACTCACCCTCTTCTCCGGCTCGCGTCCATCGTTCGCGTCGGTCGAGCTTTCCATCGCATCCGTCCCGCCCGGTGATGGCCAGGCGCCTCCGGTTTCACGGGCGCAACGGAGCTTCAAGCAGGTGCCGGAAGGCGCCCGCCCGCTGGTGGTCGCGGCCCAGCGCGCTTTCCAGGTCGGAGATCTTCCCACGGCCGAAAAGAGATATTTGGAGGTGCTCCAGCAGGATGGCAACAATGTGAACACGCTGGCCAATCTCGCCTCGATTCAGTTGGAGATAAACCGGGTGGACGATGCGGAAAAGAACATCAAGAAGGCGCTGTCGGTTGATCCCGATGACGATTTCAGCCTGTATCTGCTGGGCCGGATCCGGTTCGGCCAGGAGAAATATGACGACGCGCTGGATGCGCTTAGCCGCTCGGCCAAAATCAATCCCGCCAACGCCGACACGCAAAACTATCTCGGCATTGTGCTCAGTGAAAAGGGGCTGCGGCAGCCGGCGGAAACCGCCCTGCGCAAGGCCATTCAAATCCAGCCCGGCCACGCGGCCGCCCACAACAATCTGTCCGTCGTTTACATCACGCAAAAACCCCCAGCCGTGGCGCTGGCCCGCTGGCATTATCAAAAATCGCTCGCCGCCGGCCATGCCCGGAACCTGGTCCTGGAAAAACTGCTGGACACGGCCAAGTAATTTCGGAGCCGCCGACCATGTTGCGCCAGGCCATCCATGAAATTGTCATCGCCACCCGGGGGCGTGGCTGCCACGAGTTCACCGATCAGATCAGCGCGCTGCTGCACCGTGAAAAATTTCAGACCGGTCTGGTCACGCTCCATCTGCGCCACACGTCCGCCTCGCTCTTGATCCAGGAAAATGCCGACCCGGAGGTGCGTCACGATCTGGAGCGGTTCTTCAGCCGGCTCGCGCCGGACGGCGACGCGCTCTTCCAGCACACCTGCGAGGGCGAGGACGACATGCCGGCGCACATCCGGACCGCGCTCACCACCGTCAATCTCAGCGTGCCGGTGCGCGGCGGTGAAATGACGCTCGGAACGTGGCAGGGGATTTACCTCTGGGAACACCGACTGGCACCGCACCAGCGCCGCGTCGCCGTGCATGTCATCGGGGAATAATCTCGCCAAAATTTTGCCCCGCTGGCAACGTGCCGCGCATTCGATAAGGGCCATTATGCGGAAACATTTCAGACCTTCAGCGTGCGCCGTGATCGTCACGGCAGTCGTCCTCTCTGTTCACGCCCGCGCCGCCGCCGCGGGCACGTTCGGTTTCACCGGCCCCGAGACGTTTCCCATCGATTATCTGATTTCCCAGGTTCACGCGGCGGACATCAATGGCGACGGCCTGAAGGATCTGGTCGTGGTCAACAACGCCCGCTCCAAGATCAGCCTGCTCATCAATCAAACCGGCCGCACCAACCTGGCGCGGGCCGCGATCCAGGGCGTGAAGCGCGAGCTGAACGAACTGCCGCCGGACGCGCGTTTTCGGATCGACTCCATCGCCTCCGAGAAGCGCATCGCCGCGCTGGTCGTCGCCGACCTGAACGGCGACGGCCGCCCCGACCTGGCCTACTACGGCGAGCCGAAGGAGTTGGTCGTGCAATACAACCAGGGCACGAACGGCTGGAGCGGGCCCAAGCGTTTTCCAATCGACGACGGCCAGCTTTCGCCCAACGCCCTCGTGACCGGCGACAGCAACGGCGACGGCCGCGCCGATCTGCTGCTGCTCGGTGAAAATCACATTTATCTCCTGGCGCAAAAGGCGGACTGCACCTTGGCCGAGCCGGAGAAGATTCCGTTTTCCGGCACGTTGAAATCGATTCAAGTTTTGGACATCGATGGCGACGGGCGGGACGACCTGCTGCTCTCCAACTGGGACACGTCCAATCCGTTTCGCATTCGTCTGCAAAACAAGGCGGGCCAGTTGGGGCCGGAAATTCATTTTGCCATGCCGCCGGTGCGCGCCTACTGGGCGGACGACCTGGACGGCGATCACAAGACCGAGATCGTCACCATCTCGTTGAATTCCGGGCGGGCGCAGATTTCCAATTTCACGAGCAAACCGGCGGAAAAACTCGCGGGAAATTTTTCTGCGGGCCAGTTTCAGATCATGCCGCTGGGCAAAACCACCAAGGCAAAACGCGGCACGGTCTGGGCCGATGTGAACGGCGATGGCCGACCCGATCTGCTGGTGGCCGAGCCGGAGAACGGGCAGCTCACGATCTATTTGCAGCAGGCCGACGGCACGCTGGGCGCGGCGAAAACGTTTCCGTCGCTCACCGGCGTCAGCGACCTTTCGGTGGCGGACTGGGACGGCACCGGACGCCCGGAAATTTTTCTCCTGAGCGCGGACGAGCGGCAGGTGGGCGTGACGCACTACGATGAAAACGGCCGCGTGGCGTTTCCAGTGATGATTCCGCTGGAAGGAAAACCGCTGGCGATGGCGGTGGGCGCGCTCGAGGCGAAATCGAAACCGGTGCTGGTGGTGATCCTTGACCAGGACGGCAAGCGCACCTTGCTGACGCGCTCCGCCGACGGCAAGTCCAGGACGCAGAAGCTCGGCGAGAATTTCAAATCCAACCCGGCCACGCTGGCGTTCCATGATGTCAACCAGGACGGGCTGGCGGATCTCGTGGTGCTGATCCCGTACGAAAAGATTAAGATCCTCCGGCAGGTGGCCGGGAAAGATTTTCAGGAACTGGACATTGCGCCGCCGGGCGGCAGCGTCGAGCAGCCGTGGCTGGCCAGCGCGGACGTGGACGGCGACGGCCAGCCGGAGCTGCTCCTGGCCCAGAAAAATTTCCTGCGCGCGGTGGTCTTGAAGGCGGAGGCGGAGGCGAAAGACGGCACGAACAAAACCTGGACGTTCATCGTGAAGGACCAGATCAACGGTGCGGCGAACAATTCCCGTATCGTCGGCGCGGCCTCGCTGCGGAACGGAAACAACCCCGTCCCGTCGCTGTTTCTGCTCGACGCCGAAAAGAAAGCGGTCACGTTTTGCGAGCGCGACACGAATGGCGTCTGGCAGGTGGTGCGGAACCTGCCCCTGCCGTTCAGCGAATTTAGCGAGCTGCGCGCGGTGCAGTTCGGCGGGACCGGTCCGAACGGCGTCGCGTTCATCGGCCTGAACGCGACCGGGTGGATGCCGCTCCAGGGCGAGACGTGGGAGTTTGCGGAGCTGGACGGTTACGAAACGCCGGTCAACGACGGGCACTTGAACGACCTGGTGAGCGGCGATCTCAACCAGGATGGCCGCAAGGAACTGGTCTTCCTGGAGACGGCGAAGAACTATCTCGACCTGGTGATTTTTGATGCGTCACGCAAGCTGGTGCCGATGAATCGCTGGCAGGTGTTCGAGGAGCGGACGTTTCGGAATCGTCGCAGCGAGTTTCCAGAACCGCGCGAGGCGGTCATCGCCGACTTCACCGGTGACGGAAAAAATGATCTGATCGTGCTGGTGCATGATCGCATCCTGCTTTATCCGCAGGAGTAAATTCTCATTTAAAAAACTGGATTGCGCTCGCCCGCGCTCTCACCCATAGAATCACGCCATGTTAGCAAGGGTCTGTTCCGCCGCCGTCAATGGCATCGAGGCGTATCCCGTCGAAGTCGAGGTCAACGCCGGCTGGGGTGAAACGCTCATCGTCATCGTCGGCCTGCCCGACGCCGCCGTGAAGGAATCGCGTGACCGCGTCACCACCGCGCTCGGCAACTCCGGCTTCAAATTTCCGATGGGCCGCACCACCATCAACCTCGCCCCCGCCGACGTGAAAAAAGAGGGGCCGAGCTTTGACCTGCCCATCGCCCTCGGCATGCTGGCCGCCAGCGAGCAGCTCAAAACGGATCAGTTGGAAAATTTTATTGCCGTCGGCGAACTCGCCCTCACCGGTGCGGTGCGTCCGGTCAAAGGAGTTTTGACCATCGCGCTGCGGGCGCGGGCGGAGGGGAAAATCGGCGTGCTCGTCCCCGCCGAGAACGCCGCCGAGGCCGCCGTTGTCGCGGGCCTGCAGGTCATCCCGCTGCAAAATTTGCGCGAAGCCGCCGGCTTTCTCGAAGGTACGTTGAAAATCGCGCCGACGAAGGTGAACCTTACGGAGATTTTCAACCAACCGCATGATGATGAGTTTGATTTTGCTGAAGTGAAGGGACAGGAGTCGGTGAAGCGCGCCCTGGAAATCGCGGCGGCGGGCGGGCATAACGTGCTGCTCATCGGCCCGCCCGGCACCGGCAAGTCGATGCTCGCGAAACGACTCTCGACCATCCTGCCGCCGCTCACGCTGGAGGAGGCGCTGGAGACGACCAAGATTCACAGCATCGTCGGCCTGCTGAAGCCGGGCCAGGCGCTGGTCACGCGGCGGCCGTTCCGCGCGCCGCATCACACGGCGAGCGACGCCGGACTGCTCGGCGGCAGCATCAATCCCACGCCCGGCGAAATTTCCCTCGCGCATCACGGCGTGCTGTTTCTCGACGAGTTGCCGGAGTTCAAGCGCAGCGTGCTGGAGACAATGCGCCAGCCGCTCGAAGAAGGGCGCGTCACCATTTCGCGCGCGGCGGGCACGATGACTTTTCCCTCGGAGTTCATGCTGGTGGCCGCAATGAACCCGACGCCGGATGGGAAAATGCCCGGCGAATCGCGCAGTTCGCCGCGGGAGATTCAAAATTATCTGGGCCGCATCTCCGGCCCGCTGCTTGATCGCATCGACCTGCACGTCGAGGTTCCGGCGGTGAAGTTCCGTGAGATCACCAGCGAGCAAACCGGCGAGGCTTCCGCGCAAATCCGTGAACGGGTGATCGCGGCGCGGCAGCGGCAGCACGCGCGGTTCATGGGCCGCCCCGGCCTAGTGTGCAATGCCCGCATGGGCAGCCGCGAGTTGAAAGCGCACTGCGCGCTCGACGAGGCGACGCTGGAATTGCTCAAAATGGCGATGGCGGATTTGAATTTAAGCGCGCGCGGTTACGACCGGGTTTTGAAAGTGGCGCGCACCATCGCAGATCTGGCGGGGGTGGAAAAAATCGCGGCGGAGCACGTCGCGGAGGCGATCCAATACCGCTCGCTGGACCGGCAGTTGTGGACGTAATCCGGAACGATAAAGATCAACAGAAAGGAACGAAGGGAACAAAGGTGGAGGCCGGACGAAGGCCCGTCCATGCTGTTCTGAAACCTGGTCACAAGCCGGTTAACTCCACCGCTTGACCGAAAGACGACCGCGCGTCCACTCCGTGCTTTGTTCCCTTCGTTTTCTTCTGTTCCCAGCTGTCCGGTTCAGGCAAGATCGGGTGGAGCTTACGGAGTTAATTTTTTGGCGGGCGGTGTGGTGGCCCCATCCTTTTTCACGACTAACGAGTTGGCGGGCACCGGTCCCAGTTCCTCGCCTGAGGCAACGGTCCGGGCGACCGTTTCCGAAACCTTGAGCTTGAGAAAATGTTTCGAGGTGTCGGAGGCGAAATAAAACTCGGTGTTGACCGGCAGATCCTTGAATTTGAGCTGGGCGCCAACGCCGGCGGCCGCGTGCAAGGAGGCGGCGGTCATGCAGGCGAGCAGGAGAAGCAGCCAGGGGTGGGCGTTGGATCGAGATTTCATGGCGGAAAACTACCAGTTGCCGCCGGGCCAACAACTGTTTTTATTGGATAATTCAGCGCCCCCCGGCCTGCTGGAGTGACTTCACGAAGGCGTCGTATTGGGCCTGGGCTTCCGTGCGGGAAATTTTGGACTGCTCCGGGGAGGGCTTCGGCTGGTTGGCGGGAGCCGCGACGCGTTCCGTGAGGAAGCGGTAGTTCAATCGCAGCGTCTCGTCCTTCGGCAAACTTTTCTTGAAGAAAAATCCAAAGCGCCCGTAGTCCCGCCAGGAAAGATCTTCGACAGGATTGGCGGGGGCGTTGAGTACGGTGCTGGTGTACCACTGCGCGCCGATGGGGAAGAGCAGGCGGCACCATTGGAGGTTGGTGCTGGAGACCTTGCCGCCAGGGCCGGGCAGGTCGGGCTGCCAGAGATAGGAGGTTTCGGTCTTGCGGGCGGGGAGTTCCTTGGCACCGCGGAAATGGATGCCGGCGTGCTGCAGGTCACCGCCCAGAGTCAGGTCGCGCGCGGCCTTCAGCTCGAACCTGGCGTCCACTTGCGTGCGTTTGCCCTCGGGCCGCGAGATGACCAGGGTGCGCGTCTCGGTGAGCAGCAGGTCGCTGCCGGCGGCGTCTTTCTTGCCGCCGCGCCACTCGATGGTGGCGACGAGCGTGGCCGCGTCTCGGCCGCCTTCGAGCTTTTCAAATTTAGCCACGTTCATTTTGCCGCCGTTGTTGAAGTGCCAGAGGTCGAAGGCGCCGAGGTCGGAGGTGATTTTGTTCCAGCCGATGTAGATGCCGCGATGATGCGGAAAGAGGCCGTCGGCCTTGCCGCTGGCGTCGAGTCCGGCGTTGGTGAGCAGCTTGCCGTCCTCCCCGAATACATGGAGATAGGGCTTGAACTGGCCGGCCCCGTGAACGAAGCGGGCGGACAATTTGTCGTCGAGCTTCACCTCGACCGCCGAGCCGGGGCCGCCGTTGTTCGTGCCTTCGGTGAGCGTCCAAGCGGCGCGGGCCTCGCTAAGAGCCGCGGCCAGCAGCAAGCCCAGGCAGATTTGTTTCAACATGGGATGTGTTTGGCTGGCCGGAAGGTCGCATGGGCTACTTGGTCACGGCGACGTTGCCGTCTTTCGGCGAGAGCGAGATCAAGTCGATCAGGATGCGCTTGGTCTCCTCCAGATTGATGTCCACCGCCGGCACGGACTCATCCTTGGCCTCGTCGTCCTTGTCGTCGTCGTCGTCGCTGGTTTTCGGTTTCGTCTCCGGGGGAGTTTTGACGGCGACGGCGTTGGTCTTGATCGTGGGCGGTGGCAGGCCGGGCAGGTCGGCCAGTTTGAGGGTGATGTCGTAGGTCTTGTAATCCGGCTCGGCGCGCGTCCGGAGTTCCTTTTTGCGGGCTTCGGCGCGGGCTTCGTT
>Ga0049085_10000857_pt1 | contig 12011 bp, 9 predicted proteins | sample GreLakmeSU08MSRF_FD_66721 | JGI IMG/M metagenome (GOLD analysis project Ga0049085, IMG submission 66721) | Freshwater lentic microbial communities from great Laurentian Lakes, MI, USA - Great Lakes metaG SU08MSRF | ecosystem: Environmental > Aquatic > Freshwater > Lake | place: Great Lakes... | reverse complement strand
CCGCCGCCAACACCACGCTTTGATTTGACGAGCCCGGCACCCTTCAGCGCCAGCAAGATTTGTTCGAGGTAGGGCTGGGGGAGCGCGGTGCGCGTCGCAATATCGCGCACCGAAATGGGGCCCGGCTCTTTGTCATGAAGAGCCAGCGACAACAGGGCCCGACAGGCATAGTCGCCCCGTGTTGAGATCCGCACGACCCCATGGTAAACCCCCACTCAGCCACCGTGCGCAGACCTTTGTCGCACACCGTCTGACGGGTGCATGTTTACCGCTTGACTACAAGGTGACATGACGAGCAGCTCCCGCATCGTGGACGCCGCGCCGCGTCGACCCGACTATGCGGGTGCGTGCGTGACGAACATCGTGCCGGCACTGCTCGGGCCGGGAGGCACCGACAGCTTGCCCCCGTTTTTCCCCGACTGTGCGCGGGGCGCCCGCCAGGTGGTGTTGCTCGTGGTCGACGGCCTCGGTTGGCATCAACTGCAGGACTCCATCCGCTCGAACCCCGCCTGCGCACCGACGTTGGCAACGATGCAAGGTGGCTCGATCACGACGGTCGCCCCGACAACGACGGTGACCGCGCTCACCTCGATCGCCACTGGCGCGGCCCCCGGTGAACATGGGTTGGTCGGATATCGCATCGATTTTTCCGGTCGCGTCGTGCAGATGTTGCGGTGGGCCGATCAAAGTGGGGATGTGCGCCGTCGTCTGATGCCCCGCGAGGTGCAGCCCTGCCCGCCATTCCTCGGGGCCACCGTGCCCGTGTTGTCGAAGGCCGAGTTCGACGGCACGGCATTCACCGAGGCTCATTTGCGTGACCAAAAAATGTTCAGCTGGCGCGCGATGTCGAGCATGGTGGTCGATGTGCGAAATCTTCTGGCACGTGGCGAAAGATTCGTGTACTGCTACTACGACGGTGTCGACAAGATCGCCCACGAGCGCGGCTTCGGCGAACATTACGATGCCGAGGTACTGACGGCCGACCGCCTCGTGGCCGACATTGCGGCAGCGTTGCCCCGCGAAGCGGTGTTGCTGGTGACCGCCGATCACGGTCAGGTGATGGTCGGTGAGCGCACGATGCCACTGGCCCACGACGTGACCCGACATCTCTCGCATCAATCGGGTGAGGGGCGTTTCCGTTGGCTTCACCTCAATGCAGGCCCGGTCGATGCCGGTCGCCTCGGCGAGGTTGTTGCCGCTGCCCGCACCCACCACGGTGACGTGGCGTGGGTGATGACCCGCGACGAGATGATCGACGCCGGCTATTTCGGGCGGCGAGTCACCGATGTGGTGCGCCGACGTTGCGGCGATGTGGCGGTCATGGCCAAGGACGACGTGAGTTTCGACGACCCCGCCGACAAGTCGTACTTCCAGTTGCAGTGTCGTCACGGCTCGTTGACGTCCGCCGAAATCGACGTGCCGTTTCTGGCAATTGCGGCCCGCTGAAACCGTTCGATCACCCGTTCGATCACGGTTCGTCATCCGCTGGTAGAACTAAGAGCCGATGAGTGACAGCACCCCGGAACGTGGCGAATTGATCGACGGAATGCCGTCGGCGAATGACGCACTTGCCATCATGGCCCGTGGCGACGAGAGCGTGCAGGAACCCGCCAAGGTGATGCGCATCGGCTCGATGATGAAAGGTCTGCTCGAAGAGGTGCGTCAAATGCAACTCGACTTGCCGAGCCGTGAGCGTCTCGCGGAAATCTATGAGCGGTCGATCGTCGAGCTGGCCGAAGCCATCTCGCCCGACCTGCGCGAAGAATTGCACACCCTCGCCTTGCCATTCAAGGAAGGTGAGGCGCCGAGCGACGCCGAACTGCGCATTGCCAAGGCCCAACTCGTCGGCTGGCTCGAGGGTCTGTTCCACGGCATCCAAGCGACACTCTTTGCCCAACAACTGGCGGCGCGTCAACAACTCGAGCAGATGCGCCAACTGCCGCCGTCGGGTGCGACGATTCCCGACCGGCCAGGCACCTACATCTAGGGCAATCCACACGGTTGCGAAGCAATTCGCTGGTCGCTCGGCGCCGAGCAGCCCGCTGGTACTCTCGGCATTCCTGCGATGTCTGCTTCGTTCACCCACCTTCATGTGCACACCGAGTTCTCGATGCTCGATGGTGCAGCGCGGGTCGACGAACTAGTCGAGCGCGCCGCCGCCGACGGCCAACAGGCGCTCGGCATCACCGACCACGGCAACATGTACGGCGTCCTTGAGTTTTATCAGACGTGCCGTCGGGCCGGCATCAATCCGATCATCGGTACCGAGGCCTACATGGCGTACGAGTCGCGATTCGAACGCCCGGCCCGGCGCGGTCGCATCGACGACTCGGGTGGTGACACAGAAGCCGGGCGCAAGCTCTACTACCACCTCACGTTGCTGAGCGAAAACAACACCGGGTACCGCAACCTCATCAAGTTGGCGAGCCTGGCATTCCTCGAGGGCTACTACTACCAACCACGCATGGATTGGGAGTTGCTCGAACGCCATCACGAAGGCCTCATTGCCACGACCGGCTGCCTCGGCGGGCACGTCCTGCAGGCGCTCCTGCGCGACGACTACGACGAAGCAAAACGCACGGCTGCACGCCTGCAGGAAATCTTCGGTCGCGACAATCTGTTCGTCGAACTGCAGGACCACGGCATCGTCGACCAGCGTCGCACCATGGCCGACCTCATCAAGATCGCCCGCGAAATCAATGCACCACTTCTGGCGACCAACGATTCGCACTATGTGCACCGCAACGATGCCGAAGCACACGACGCCTTGTTGTGCGTGCAGACGGGTTGCACCATCGCCGACACGAAACGCTTCAAGTTCGAAGGCCAGGAGCACTACCTGAAGAGTGCAGCCGAGATGCGACAGCTGTTCCGCGAAACCCCCGAGGCGTGCGACAACACGCTGTGGATTGCCGAGCGGGCGCGTACCGAGATTGAATTCGGCAAGTTCGTGCTGCCCGACTTTCCGATTCCGCAGGGGTTCACCGATGACCGCGGCTATCTCGAGCACCTCGCCCGGGCGGGCGCCACCGAACGCTGGGGTGCGCAAGTTCCGAAGGCAGTCGTCGAACGAATGGCGTACGAGTTGAAGGTCATCTGCGACATGGGCTTTGCCTCGTACTTCCTCATCGTCTGGGACCTCATCCGCCACGCCCGTGAGCAGGGCATTCGCGTCGGCCCAGGTCGAGGATCGGCAGCCGGTTGTGCGGTGGCGTATGCGCTGCGCATCACCGACCTTGATCCGGTGAAGTACGACCTGCTGTTCGAGCGCTTCCTCAACCCTGATCGCGTGACGATGCCCGACATCGACATGGACTTCGACTCGCGTTACCGCGACGAAATGATCCGCTACGCGGCGGAAAAATATGGTCGTGACCATGTCGCACAAATCATCACCTTCGGCACCATCAAGGCCCGCAATGCCGTGCGTGATGCAGCGCGCGTGCTCGGCCATCCGTATGCGACCGGCGATCGCATCGCCAAATTGATGCCACCCGTCATCATGGGCCGTGACACGCCGTTGCGTTATTGCTTCGAGCAGGACGAAAGGTACATGGACGGGTTCCGCGGTGCCGCCGACCTGCGGGCATTATGCGATACCGACGCCGACGCAAAGCGGGTCGTCGACGTCGCCCGCGGTCTGGAAGGCCTCAAGCGATCGGTGGGTATCCACGCGGCAGCAGTGGTGATCACGAAAGAGCCGCTGACCGAGTACCTGCCGATTCAGCGCAAACCCGAAGCCGGACAAAAGCCCGAGGACTCACCGGTCGTCACGCAGTACGAGATGAACGGCGTGGAGTCGCTCGGTCTATTGAAGATGGACATTCTCGGTCTGCGCAATCTCGATGTCATCACCGATGCCGAGAAACTCATTCGCTTCCGCCAACCCGATTTTGACATCGGCAACATCGCGCTCGACGACCCGAAGACCTTCCAACTGCTCGCCAGTGCGAACACCATCGGGGTCTTCCAACTCGAGTCCACGCCGATACGGGCGCTGCTGCGCTCGCTCGTGCCACGCCGTTTCGAGGACATTGCCGCCGTTCTGGCGCTGTACCGCCCCGGGCCGATGGCCGAAAACATGCACAACGACTACGCCGACTTCAAGAACCAACGCAAGCCATCACGGTTCTTCCACGATGATGCCGTCGAAGTGCTCGGCGACACGTACGGGCTCATGATCTACCAGGAGAGCATCATGCGGGTGGCGCAGAAGTTCGCCGGCTACTCGCTGGCCGAAGCCGACTCGCTGCGCAAAGCGTGCGCCAAGAAAGATGCGGTGGCCATGGCCGAGCAGCGACCGAGATTCGTCGGTGGTTGTGCCGCGAAGGGTTACGGCGAATCGTTGGGCCGCGAACTGTTCGCCATCATCGAAAAGTTCGCCGACTATGCGTTCACCAAGAGTCACGCGTTCGCCTACGGGCTCATCACCTATCAAACGGCCTGGCTGAAGGCACACCACACCGTCGACTACTTCGCCTGCCTGCTCACGTCCGTGAAGGGCAACAATGATCGTGCAGCTTTGTACCTGGCGGACGCGGGTGCCAACGGCGTCACGGTGCGCACACCCAACATCAACGAGTCGGGCGTCGACTTTGCACCCGTGGCGGGCGAGTCGGCAGTGAGTTTCGGTTTGTCGGGCATCCGCAACGTGGGCGAGGGTGCGGCCTCGCTCATCGTCGAGCAGCGCGAGGCGGGCGGTGCATTCACGTCGTTCTATGACCTCATCGATCGCGTTCCTGAGCAGGCCCTCAACAAACGCACACTCGAGTCGCTCATCAAGGCCGGGGCCTTCGACTCGCTCGGCCATCCGCGCCGCGGACTACTGCTCGTGTTCGAGTCGTTGGTCGATCAGGCGCTGGTGCGCCGCCGCGAGCGCAACCAAGGCGTGATGAGCCTGTTCGGTGACGTCGACCAAGCAGAGGGTGGCTACAGCGAAAAGACCGAGATTCCGGCGCTCGCCTTCGACAAGGCCGAACAGTTGCGTCTCGAAAAAGAAATGCTGGGCTTTTATGTGAGTGACCATCCGCTGCGCGGACTCGAAACGCTGATGTCACGTCGCATCACCTGCCCGATCATCGATGTACCCGAGCGCAGTGAGGACAACATCACGCTCGGTGGCGTCATTTCGGGCGTCGAACGCAAAACTACGCGCAAGGGCGAGCAGATGGCCACGTTCAACCTCGAGGATCTCGCCGGTGTCATTGAAGTGACGGTCTTCCCGCGTCTGTACGCCACGCAGGGCCATCTTGTCGTCGATGACCAGATCGCCGTCGTGCGCGGTCGGCTCGACCGTCGAGACGAGGGTCGCGCAACGTTGATGGCTGCCGAAGTGACGATCATCGAAATACCGAAGAATGGCATTGAAACCCTGCACATCGATTTTGCCCGCCGCACCGTCACCCACGACGAAGTCGAAGAGGTGCGTGCAACGCTCGAAATGCATCCCGGCGATTCACCCGTATTCCTCACCTTTGGCAGCAAGGTCGTGGCACTTGGCCCTGAACATTCGGTGGATATCGCCCGCGTCATCGGCCTGTTGCGTGCCAAATTTGGGGCAGCGGTTTCGATTCAATAGCCCGATCCAAAAGCCCGCTCGGTGCGTTGCGCACCACAGCGCAACAAGCTCGTTGCTTTCGCCTGTCAGATTCGGGATTTTCGCTGGCAGAATGGAGGCGTGAAAATCGCTACGCGCGACGCCAGCGCGTTGACAGATGCCGACCTTGACGAATTGGCGGCCATGGGTGGCGCATTCGGCATCGGTGCAGTATCCAAGGCGAAGGATTCGTGGGTGCTGGCAACGACCGCCTACGACGGCAAATCGCTCGTTGGTTTCATGTTCCTCACCCTCGAGCGCCTCGGCGGCACCCCGTGCGTCGTGATGGGCTTGCTCAGCGTGAAGCACACCCCGAAGCGTGACCTGACCCTGAAGGGGCTCATGACCGAGGCGTTTCATCGCGCGCTCATGGCGTTCCCCGACGAAGATGTGGTCATCGGCGCCCGCTTCGTTTCGGCCGTCGGTCTGGAAGCTTTCAGCTCGGTCGCCGGCATCATCCCGCGTCCGAAGTACCACGCGGTTGGTGAAGAGCGGGCCTGGGGTCGCCGCCTCGCACGGCGCTACGCCATCGAACCGCAGTACGACCCCGCGACCTTCATCGCCAAGGCCAACGCCCAATCGGGATTCATCGACTACGACCCGGTAAAAAAGCCGAAGATCGCCGCTGAGATTCTGGCGTTCTTCAAGGGTGTCAATGTCGCCAAGGGCGGCGTGCTCATCGTGCACGGTTGGACGATGGCCGAGTCGTTGGCCAAACTCGGCAAGAAGCGCTAGACCGCGTCGCTGTGAGCGACCTAACGCGCCTCGTTGCGTCACGGCGCATGGTGCGCGCGTTTCGTCGTGAGCCAGTCGAGCGCGACCTCATCGCCCAACTCGTCGATACTGCCTCACGTTCGCCGTCGGCAGGAAAGACACAGGGCTGGAGTCTCGTCGTGCTCGAGGGCGCCGACACCGAGTCGTTCTGGTCGGTGACGATGACACCAGAAACGCGCGCGACCTTTCGCTGGCAACATCTTTTCGCCGCACCGATTATCGCGCTGTCGTTTGGCGACCCGCAGGCCTATCTCGAGCGCTATGCAGAGAACGACAAGACGAAAGCCGGTCTCGGTGCGTCGATGGAGGCGTGGCCGACGCCGTACTGGACCGTCGATGCATCGTTCGCCACGATGACCTTGCTGCTGGCAGCCCACGATGCCGGTCTCGGTGCACTGTTCTTCGGGGTGTTTCGCGGCGAGCAGGAATTACGCGCGGCACTCTCGATTCCTGATCGACTCCAGTTGATCGGGGCGATCGCCATCGGCTACGAGCGCACACCCACCGACGACGAAGCCAACGATGCGGCGTTCGCGACCGGCGCAAGTGCCCGGCGTCCGCGCGCTGACACCGAGCAGATCATCCACTACGCGGGTTGGTAGGGCGTCAGCGCCGTACGTAGCGCGGCAACCAATTCGTCGCGACTCGCTGCCGGTGCCTGGCAGGCGTATTGGCGACACACATAGGCCAGACCGTCACGGCGGTTGGCGAACAACGGCGAGTCGAAGGTCTCGCCCCAGGCCAGCACGACGGTCGGCAGCCATTGCGACTGGATGTACTGCACGAACTCACCGCGCTGGCCGGTGATGGCCACTTCCGTCGGGCCGACGTGGCGCAAATGCAGGGCACTCAGCAGGTGGGGGAATGCAGCCGGTGCATTGCCTACGACTCGGGCCAACAATTTGAAGATGCCGTCTGCATGCTCGGCGTACCGCTCGTCGCCCGTCAGTGCGGCCAATCGCTGCAGCGCAAATGTGGCCACCGAATTCGCCGATGGCGTGGCGTTATCAATCAGGTCTTTTTGGCGCACGATCAACCGCTCGCCATCGTTCGGCGTCGTGAAGAGTCCGCCCTCGGCGGTATCCCAATGGTGGGCGAGAAGCTGATCGGCTGCCGCACGCGCGAGTGTGATCCAACGAGCCAGACCGGATAACTCGTACAGCCGGGTGAACGCATCAACGAGGTTGGCCAGGTCGGCTGCCATCGCGAGGTGTTTCGGGGTGGCGTCACGGTGCCAGGTGCGCAACCACCGCCCATCGGCCCGCCGCATGGTGGTTGCCAAGAAATTTCCGGCTTGTTGAGCCGCAACCGCCCACTCGTCGTTGGAGTACGCAGCAGCCGCCTCGGCCAGCGACGCGGTCATGAGCGCGTTCCATTCGGTGATCACCTTGTCGTCGAGACCTGGTCGATGACGCGTGTTGCGCGCGGCGAGCAGCAACGTGCGAATCGTCTCGACGTCGTCGTTGCGCATGAGCGAACCACGGTTGGAGAGCCGGCACGGGATTGATTTGCCCTCGAAGTTGCCCGCCTCGGTGATTTCGTACCACTCGAGTGCGACGTCAACCAAATGTGCGGGCACGATCTGGCGCACCTGGTCAGGCGTGAACACGTAGAAGTGCCCTTCGTGCGAGTGCCCCGATTCGTCGAGGGAGTCGGCGTCCTGTGCGCTGTAAAACGCCCCCTCGGGTGAACGCATCTCGCGCAGTACGTAGTCGATCGTTTCCTGCACCACTTGGCGCCAACGTGGTGCGCGGAACACCAAGGATGCATGCAGGTACGGGCGGATGAGGAGCGCCTGGTCGTAGAGCATCTTTTCGAAATGTGGCACCAGCCAGCGCTCGTCGACGCTGTAGCGGGCAAAACCACCGCCGATGTGGTCGTACATGCCGCCCGCCGCCATGGCATCGAGCGAGGTGGTGATGATGTCGCGGGTGCGCGGTGATTCGTCGTTGAGGTACGACCGCAGCAACAACTCGATGGCCATCGTCGAGGGAAACTTCGGTGCACCACCGAAACCGCCCCACGTCTCGTCGAAGTTGCCGTCGAGCTGCGCCACGGCGGCGGCGAACACGTCGATGCTCGGCAAATCGGTGTTGGTCGTGATCTGTGAGGTGCGGGCGATGTTCTCCACCAGTGCCGTCACGTTGTTGTCGATGTCATCGCGACGATGATGCCACGCATCGTCGATCGCCCCCATCAACTGCAAGAACGATGGCTGTGGATAATACGTGCCACCGAAGAACGGCTGGGCTTGTGGCGTGAGGAAGACCGTCATCGGCCAACCGCCACGACCGGTCATCGCCTGCACGGCATCCATGTACACGCTGTCGACATCGGGGCGCTCCTCGCGGTCCACCTTGATGTTGACGAACAGGCGGTTCATCACTTCCGCCACATCGGCATCCTCGAAACACTCGTGGGCCATCACGTGGCACCAGTGGCACGCCGAATATCCGACGGACAACAACACCGGCACGTCACGTCGCTTGGCTTCGGCGAATGCCTCGTCGCACCATGGCCACCAGTCGACGGGGTTGTCCCGGTGTTGGCGTAGGTAGGGCGACGACTCGTGCGCGAGTCGGTTCATATTGCGATTACGCGCCGACGGCGTGGTATCCGCCGTCGACGTGCACGACTTCACCCGTCGTGGCCGGAAACCAATCAGACAGCAGCGCACAGCAGGCGCGGGCGACGGCTGACGAATCGTTGATGTCCCAACCGAGGGGTGCGCGCGCACTCCAGAGGTCTTCGAACTGGGCAAAAGACGGAATTGATTTGGCCGCCATCGTGCGAATCGGACCGGCAGCAACGAGGTTGCAGCGAATCTTGCGCGGACCAAGTTCGCGCGCGAGGTAACGGCTGGTGGATTCGAGCGCCGACTTGGCGACACCCATCCAGTTGTAGGCCGGCCAGGCGACCGTGTTGTCGAAGTCGAGACCGACGATGCTGCCGCCAGCGGGCATGAGCGGCACGAACGCATCGGCCAACACCTTCAGCGAATATGCCGACACCTGCACGGCCACCGAGACGTCTTCCCAGGTGACCGCCATCAGGTCATCACCAAGACATGCCGCCGGCGCAAAGCCGATGGAGTGCAACACACCGTCGACGCCGCCGAGATGTTGGCGGGCGGCTTCACGCACGGTTTCGACGTGGCTGGCGTTCGTTACATCGAGCTCGGCAACGTGCGGCACGGTGCTGAGTTTTCTGGCGGTACGTTCGGTGATCGATAGCCCTCGCCCGGCTCCGGTCAGCATGACCGTGGCGCCTTGTGCTTGAGCGAGCTTGGCTACGCCGAACGCCAACGACGCGTCGGTGAGCACACCGGTGATGACGAGCCGCTTACCAGCCAGAATCGACACGTCGCTACGGTAGTGGACATGAGTCCTACCTTCCCGAGTATTGGCTATCTCGGTGGTACCGGTCCGGCCGGCACCGCACTCGCGGCGCGACTGGCATCGGTGGGCTATGCGGGGTTCATTGGCTCGCGCACCGCTGCCCGCGGGGTGGAAGTCGCGAGTGAACTGACGACCAAATGGGCCGGTCGCAATTTGGATCTGACCGGTGGCGACAATCGCAGCGCAGCGCAGCGCGACATCATCGTGTTGGCCACGCCATGGGATTCAGCCGCCACCACCGTTGCCGAATTGGCCGATGCCCTGCGCGGCAAAGTGGTGATCACCATGGCGAATGCACTCGTGCGCGTGGGCAAGGAGTTTCAACCGCTCATTCCGCCGCGCGGCAGCATCGCTGCGCACGTGCAGGCTGCGATTCCTCTATCGCAGGTGGTTGCTGCGTTCCAGCACCTGCCAGCCGCCGAACTGGGGGCGCTCGACCATGAGGTGGACAGCGACGTGCTCATTTGTTCGGACAGCCCTGCTGCGACCAAGACGGTGAGCGAGTTGGTGTCGCGAATCGCCGGATGCCGCCCGCTCAATGCCGGATCGTTGTCGAACGCGTTGGCGATCGAGGCATTGACCGCCGTGTTGCTGCAGCTGAATGTGCGGTACAAGACGCGTGTGGCACCGCGCTTCACGGGCATCAACTGAGCGCAAGCATGCGCCTCTACGACACCGCACGACGCGCGGTCGTCGACTTCACCCCCGGTGACGACGTCAAGATGTACGTCTGTGGTGTGACGCCGTACGACGCCACGCATCTCGGGCATGCCTTCACCTTCATCACCTACGACATCTTGATTCGCCGCCTGCTCGACACGGGGCGCACCGTGCACTGCGTACGCAACGTGACCGATGTCGACGATCCGCTGTTTGCCAAGGCCCGCGCGCTCGACATCCACTACCTGGATCTGGCGGCGCGGGAAGAACAGCGCCTCGAAGACGACCTCCAGGCGCTCAACTTCGTGCCGATGCAGTCGACACCGCGGGCGTCGTCGGCAATCGCCGACATTCGGGGGTTCATCGGCATGGTGCTCGAACGTGGCTTTGCCTACGAAGCCGGCGGCTCGGTGTACTTCGACGTGGCACGCTCCCCGAACTTCGGTGCAATTTCGCAGTACGACCGCGAAAAAATGCTCATGTTGGCGCGTGAGCGGGGTGGCAACGTCGACGACCCGAACAAACGCGATCCGCTCGACTTCGTGCTGTGGCAGCCGTCGGCCCTCGACGAACCCTCCTGGGACACCATTTGGGGTGCGGGTCGACCCGGTTGGCATATCGAATGCAGCGCGTTGGCCCTGCGTGAACTGGGCACGACCATCGACCTGCATGGCGGGGGTACCGACCTGATTTATCCGCATCATGAGTGTGAGCGGGCGCAGTCCGAGGCGGCAACGGGGGAAACATTCGTGCGGCACTGGATGCACGTGGCAATGGTGTGGATGGACGGCCACAAGATGTCCAAGAGCCGCGGCAACCTCGTCTTCGTCGACGCATTGCGTCAGCAACACGACCCGCGCGCCATTCGGCTCGGCTTGCTCGTGAACCATTACCGCCACGAATGGGAATGGGACAAAGGTCTCATGGATCGGGCAACCATCCGACTTGGCAAGTGGGCCGAATCGGTAGTTGACTCAAAGGAGTCCGAAACGTCAGTCATCACCGCGGGGGGTCGCGAATTGTTGAACACCGTGCGCAATCATCTCGATGACGATCTCGATGTACCCGCTGCCATCACTGCAATCGATGCCGCGGCGGGCGCTGGCATCAGCGTGCATGCTGCGGCCGCTCTGCTCGGAGTCGCGTTGTGAACCAGTCGCGTCAATTCCCTGACTGGGTGTTCAACGGGGCGACGCCGTTTCAATCCCGCCTGCGTCGCGTCGTGCGACCACTCGCGCGGGCGGCGTGGCGTTTCGAGTTGGACGGTTTCGAGCGTCTGCCCGCCAACGGTGCGGCGATCTTGTGTGCCAACCATGTCAGTTTCTTGGATTCGGCCGTACTGATGGTGCTCGCCCCACGCAATATTTCGTTCATCGGCAAGAGCGAGTACATGGACTCGTGGAAGACACGCTGGTTCCTGCCGAAGGTCGGCATGATTCCGATCGATCGCAGCGGTGGGGAGAAATCCCACGCCGCACTCGAGGCAGCCGAGCGCGTGCTGCGTCGCGGTGAGTTGTTCGGTATGTTTCCGGAAGGTACCCGTAGCCGTGACGGCATGCTCTACAAGGGCCACACGGGGGCTG
>Ga0049085_10000856_pt1 | contig 12014 bp, 6 predicted proteins | sample GreLakmeSU08MSRF_FD_66721 | JGI IMG/M metagenome (GOLD analysis project Ga0049085, IMG submission 66721) | Freshwater lentic microbial communities from great Laurentian Lakes, MI, USA - Great Lakes metaG SU08MSRF | ecosystem: Environmental > Aquatic > Freshwater > Lake | place: Great Lakes... | reverse complement strand
CCGGCGGCGACGAGCGCGGGATCGCTGAGGCGGCCAACGGCCTGTCCGGAAGGGAGGTGATAGAGGAAAATCTGATTGGCACGACCGGCAGCGGCGTACTGGCCATCCTGCGTGAGCGCGGTGGAATAAATCGGATTGAGTCCGGGCGGCAACGGCAGCCACTCAATCGGCTTGGCCGCGCGCACTTCGCCCTTCGCGCCTTGATCAATCCACAGTTTGATGAGGCCGAGCTCGGTGGAGGTGAGGTTGTTGGCGGAAACCTTGTTATCGCGCGGCGGCATCGCGGGGCGTTTCTGGTGCGCGGCGAGTTGCAGCAGAAGGCTGTCGGCGGAGCTGCCAGGCACGACGGCGCGGCCGGATTCGCCGCCCTTGAGGATGTCCTGCGGCGTCTCGAGGATGAGCTCGCCTTTGGAGGAGGTGCGGTTGTGGCAGGCGAGACAGTTGTTGCGGAGAACCGGCAGGATCTCCTTCTCGAAATCGACGATGGCGGTGCGCTTGATTACAGCGATGGCGAGGGGCTGCAGACCCTTCTTATCTTGGGCGGAAGCGAGGAACGGCAACGCGACGAGCGCGGCGGCGACGAGGTGCAACTTTTTCATAGATGATACAACGGTGGTTCGCGGTGGTTCGAAGGGGAAGTTATTTGGCCTTGGCAGCGACCTTGAGCGTGAGCGGCTGTTGGACGGTGAGCGTGATGGTGTTGATCTTCACGCTGGCTTCCAGCTTGAGCGCGTGCTCGCCGGGCGCGGTGGCGGCGGTGGTCTCGATGACGAGCTTGGCCTGCGACTGATCTTTGGCCACGGTGATTTTGGCGGCCGTGAGACCCTTGACGGTGGTTGTGGAGAGGTTGATCTCGACTGGGTCGGCATAGCCGAAGAGGCGCGTGAGGTTAATGGGGATTTCGATTTTCGCGCCCTGCTCGAGTTGCGCGGCGGCGATGGGCGCGAGCGTGAAGGGCGCAGGCACGATGCGCACGGTGACGAGATCGGAATAGAACGTGTCGATGACATCCTTGGGCTGCGATTTCTGCGCCATCTCCTTGGCGCGCGCGGTCATCTCAGTCTTCTTCGCTTCAGCGGTCTGCGATTTGGTCTTTGCTTCAGCGGCGGTTTTCTCAGCTGCGGCCTTCGCGCCGGGATCAGCGGCTTTGGTCACTTGCTCACTCGCAACCTTCACGGCGGCGGCGGCATCCGTGGCGGCTTTCTCCGCATCTTTTGCTTTGGCCTCGACGGCCTGAACTTCAGAGAGCGGGACGCGGCGATATTTGCCTTTGACCTGCGTCTGGAGCGTGAAGGTGTAAGTGCCGCTGGCGAGTTTGGTAGTGGCCATGTCCAGTTCGATGGTCGCGTTGGTGCCTTTGACCGCGACATCTACTTCCTTCATCTTGTCGAAGGCAGCATGGCCGATGACCTTGAGCTTGAGCGCTTCGGGGAATTCGTCGTCGCGGATAATCTTGATGGGGATGACGATTTTTCCGGCGGCGTGTGTCTCGAGCGGTTTGCCTTCGCCAGCCTCGATGACGATGGGCGAACGCTCGGTGGCGTTGACGGCGATGGCGAGGTTGCGCGTGAGGCGGGATTGCACGCCGGAATCGCCCTTCTGTATGTCCCCGATATCCCACGTGACGGAACCGGCGCGAGCTTCGCGTGCGACAGCCGCGCCGTTCACGGTGGCTTTGCCGAGAATGGTGACGGCACCGGACCAGTTTGCCGCGGCGTTGCCGGCTTTGATCAACAGCATCGCGCTGTTCTGACCTTCGGAAATCTGCGCGGTGCTCGCGGTGACTCCGGCGGGCAGGCCTTGTACGGCGAGATCAATCGGGCCAGTGAAGCCATCGCGGCGGAAGGCGAGCACGCGTACCGGCAGCACGCCGCCTTTGCGCACGAGCAGCGTGGAGACCGCTGCGCCCTTCGCATCTTTCTTCGCCGGCACACCGGCCTGCGGCAACGCGACGAGGCGGAAGTCGTGCGATTCCTTGCGGATGATGACGCGGTAAACCAAGTTCGCCGGCGCACTCGCGTGGCTGAAGAGGTCGCGCAGACCGAGGCGATACGTGGCATCTTCGCGGGATTCCAAACGGTAGGTGACGTCGCGCGAGGAAGTGTTGAAATCCGCGCCGCCGAGGTTCGTGTCGTTCGCGGGAAGCTCCTGCAAATCGCCGGCCACTTCGAGGCCTTTGGCGTCACGCGTCACGCGCTGAAGCAGCGCGAAGGGCGAGGTGGGCAGACCGAGTCGATGCGAGACGACCTCGATCCAATACACATCGCCCTTCTTCGCATCGAAGCTGTACCAATCCACATCGCCGCGGGGGAAGAACTGGCCGGCCAATTCGCCGGGCGCGTTGATTTTCTGCGCCTGCTCAGGCCGATCGTTCGGCTGATTCTCGACGGTGACGGCCCCGCTGGCGAAACCGATGAGCGTCGGATTGGAGACGCCCTGCGGCGACTTGAGTTGATACTCGGCGCCGTCTAACACGGCGGTATTGGGCGCCGCACCGAGTGCCTGTGCGGCGGCGGGCAAATCAATGTCGACCACGAGTTGATCGAGCGGTTTGCCTTCGCCAGTGCGCAGCGGGCTGGGAGTGCCGCCGGGCAGGTTGCGGCCATACACAGTGTATTTCGCGCGCGTCCCGGGCAGGCCGGCGGGCGGCATCACGAAATCAATGTGCGGCGCGGCGCTGACGCTGAGCCGGTAGAAATACTCGCCGCCGCCGCGATAGAGGAAGTCGTGCGTCTTGACGGTGTACATGCCGTCGGCCGCTGCGGTGAAATCCAAGATGCCCCCTTGGCGGTTGCGCTCAATCTCGCGGCTGTTCGCATCAAGCACAGCGAGCACCGGGTCCATCCGCGAATCGATCGTCTTCGCGGCGCAGCTCAGGATGAGGCGTTGGCCTTTCTTGGCGGTGAACCGGAAATAATCCACGCTGTTCGCATCGGCGGTCGCGTTGACGATGGTGCCGATAGCGATTTCGTTCGCGTTGGTCGAGATGTTGTTGCCGGATTTCTCCAGCGCTTCGATCTGGTCGCTGACGGCGAAGGTGCGGGCATTCGAGATGCCGTAACGACCGACGACACGGGCTTCGTAACTGCTGGGCGGGACGGCCGCGCCGATGTTGACGATGAATTTGCCGGCCTCAGGTTGGCCGTTCGCGCCCATCTTGGAAGTGCTGGTGATGCCGGCGTTTGAGAAGTGCAGATGCGTGGCGTCATCGAGATCCACCCCGGTGAGCGTGACTTCGACGACGCTGCCCTGCTTGCCGCCGGGCGGGAAAAGCGTGAGCAGTCGCACGACGGGGAGTTGCGCGTGCAGCAGCGCGGCGACGACGAGAATCTGGCAGGCGAGCAACGCGATGAGGCGCGGGGGGAGTTGGAGGTTCGCTTTCATTATTTCAATCAATCGCTGGTTCAGCGGAGTTGGGGCGGCAAGCCGCCCGGTTACATCATCGAACTGGAAAATATCGGGGAACGCACTCGGCTCAGAACAACTCCTCGATAGGGCTGCCGGAGGAAAGCACGGTGTGTGGCCGGCCGGCATGGTCGAGATACTGGGCTGTGGGGTCCACGCCGATGTGGCGATACATCGTGGCGAGAACTTCCTGCGGCTTGACGGGGCGCTCGGCCGGTTCGGCTCCGTGCTTGTCCGACGAGCCGACGACGCGGCCGCCTTTGATTCCACCACCCGCGAGGGCGGCGTTGAAAACATTCGGATAATGGTCGCGACCGCCGGTGGCGTTCACTTTCGGCGTACGGCCGAATTCGCCCCACGCGACGACCATCGTGCTGTCGAGCATGCCGCGCTGTTCGAGATCTTCGATGAGCGCGGTGTAAGCGCGATCCCAACGCGGCAGGAAACCGTCGCGCATCGATTCGTAACCCTTCACGTGAGTGTCCCACCAGCGGACGTCCACGGTGACGAGTCGCACACCGGCCTCGACGAGGCGGCGGGCGAGTAGGATACGCTGACTCCACGCCGGCACTCCGCAACGATCGGGCGTCGGCGCTTTGTATTCGGGCAGGAAACCGTAACGCTCGCGGAGCTTCATCGGCTCGGCGTCGAGGTTGAAGGCATCGCGCGCTTTGCTGCCAGCGACGATATCCCACGCCTGCTGCTGAAACTGGTCCATCGTCTCCATCTGTCCGGAGGCGTCGGCTTCGCGGCGGATTTTATCGAAGCTGTTCAATAGGGCGCGGCGCTCGTCCAGACGGTGCAAGTCGAGTCCGTCGGCGAGGTTGAAATTCGGGACTTGGAACGGACCATCGCTCGCGGGATCGGCACCGGTCTGGAACGGGTTGCAGCCGTTGCCGAGGTAAGCCGAACCGAGGCCGGGCATCATCCGCGGAATGACGACGTAAGCAGGCAGCTTCGGGTTTTGATGCTGGAGCTGTTTGGCGACGATGGAGCCGCAACTCGGATAAACGTTGCCGGGACCTTCGGCGGGCGGATTCGGCGCGGCGGGATAACCGGTGAAGCAGAGTTGGTCGCCGGAAGAATGGCCGGCGTCATTGTGATGCAGGCTGCGGATGATGCTGTATTTGTGCTGGATCTTCGCGCTCATCGGCAGCAGATCGCAAATCTGGACGCCGGGGACGCTGGTGCGCATCGCTCCGAACGCGCCGCGGTAGTCTTCGGGCGCGTTGGGTTTCGGATCCCACGTCTCGTGTTGGCTGGGACCGCCGCGCATCCAGAGGATGATGATCGATTTGTCGCGCGAGACTTTGCTGCGATCCGTCACGGCAGCTTCGAGTTCGAGCAGTTTCCCGAACGAAAGGCCGGCGACGCCGAGGATGCCCGAACGCACGAAACCGCGCCGATCCATCCGCAGCGTGCGGTGAAAGTCAGGACAGCCGATTCGTTCTTGTCTCGAAGTGTTCATCCGCGTGTGCGGTTTGGCTCGGCGGCGACTCAGTGGTTGAAGAGGAATTCTTTGGTGTTGAACAGTGCCCAGACGATGTCTTCGTAAGCTTTGCGCGCGTCGGGTTGGAGCACTTTGCCATCCTTGTCCTTCGGCTGTTTCATGATGTGCTCGCGGGCGAGTGAAAGTTCGCCGCTGTCGGGTTGGCGTGCGAGAGAGAGCAGATACAGCTCACGGATTTTGTCCTCGTCGGGGCGGGAGTCGGCGACAAGTTGCGCGGCGCGGCCGGTGTTGCTGGCGAGCTTGTCCTGAATGTCGCGCGAGTTGAGCAAGTGCAGGCTCTGCGCGAGGCTGGCGTCCATCGAGCGCTCGCATTCGCAGGCGCTGGAGGAATCGGGCCGGCCGAACACGGTGAGGAAGTAGCTGCTGGCATTGAAGCTATTGTCCGGCAACTGCACGGCGCGCGTCTCGGCGGGCAATCCGGCGAAACCGCCGTTCGCTTTCGTGAGGCCGTTCACGGCGTCAAACAGCACTTCGGCTCCGAGGCGTTTGGGATAATAGCGCGAGAAGTTGTGCTTGTCGGCGGCGTTGTATTTGTTCGGTACCGAGCTGAGCTGGTAGGTGCTCGACTGGCAGATGGTGCGGACGAGGTGCTTCAGGTCGTACTTGCTGGTGACGAAATAATTCGCCAGCGCTTGGAGCAGTTCGGGGTTCACGGGCGGGTTCGTCTCGCGCATGTCGTCCTCGGGCTCGACGAGGCCGCGGTTGAAGAAATGCTTCCAATAGCGGTTCGCCAGCGTGTGGGCGAAGAAGGGGTTGTCCTTCGCGCTCATCCAATCGGCGAGCGCGTGCCGCGGATCATCATCGGGCGCGAGTTCCGGCGGCTTGGAGCCGAGGCCAGCGGGCTTGACCGCCTGGGAAGTCTTCTTGTTCACCGCGCTGGCGTTACCGCGCTTGTGGAAGATGATTTCTTCGCCAGCCTGCGAACCGGGCTTGCGCGAAACCTGCGAGAAGAAGGCGGAGAAGCTGTAGTAATCGTTCTGGCTCCACTTCTCATACGGGTGATGATGGCACTGGGCGCACTGGAGGCGCGTGCCGAGGAAGAGCTGCGCGGTGTCCTCAAGCTGCATGCTGGCGGTGGTCACCTGACGATACCACGCCACGGGCGGGTTGTCGGTCATGTCGCCGGCGGAGGCGACCACCTCGCGGGCGAATTGGTCAAACGGCTTGTTTGCGGCGAGGCTGTCACGGATCCACGCGTGGAAGGCGTAGTTGCCGCGCTGGTGCGTCGGTTGGCCGCGCTTGTTGCGGAGCAACGCAGACCATTTGTTGGCGAAGAAATCGGCGTAGTCGGTGCTCTCGAGCAGACGCTCGACGAGCTGGTCGCGCTTGCTCGGGCCGGCTTCGGCGAGGAACGCACGAGTCTCTTCGAGCGACGGCAGGCGGCCGGCGACATCGAGCGAGACGCGGCGGATGAACGTGGCGTCATCGCAAATATCCGAGGCCGGCATGCCGACGACTTTGAGTTTATTGAAGACGATTTCATCGATGAAGTTCCGGCTGGCCGGGAGCTTCTCCACAGGCGCGCCGAGCGGCACGGTGGCTTGGAACACGGCAACCTTGCTCTGATAACGGATCATCACGCCGACGTCGCCGGGCTGCTGGAAAACCGAGATGTATCCGGTGCCTTCTGCTTTGCCCATCTCCTTGTCGTTCGCTTCATACACGGCCGTGTGGGTCACGTCCTCAGCGGTACCGTCAGTATAATAGGCGGTCACGGCGAGCTGCTGGTTGCTGCCGAGGGTCATCGTGCGTTGCTTCGGGAAAACCTCGATGCGCGCGACGGACGGGTCGGTCTCGGCGCCGTACGGCATGCCCTGCGCGATCCAGCGGGTGATGAGTTGGTAATCGAACGAGCCGGGGTCGATGCGCTTGCCGCCGCCGTGCGGAACCATCGCGGAGGATTTGAGGAGGAGCAGGCTGCGCTCGGGCGCGGCAGGCAGCACGCGACGGCCGCGGGCTTCCTTGACGAGATATTCGTAATCTTCCGTCGGCTCGAAGCCGAGCAGCGAGAGCTTAAATCCGTTTTGGCCGCCGCTCTTGCCGTGGCAACCGCCCGCGTTGCAGCCGGCTTTCGTGAAGATGGGGACAATCTGGTTGGCGAAGTTGATCGGGAGCGCAACGGTCGCTTTTTCGACCACGACGCTGAGCGTGGCTTTCAGGCCGTCCTTCGTCTGCGCCGTGATGGTCACGGTGCCGTCGGCGAGCGGCGTGATGAGGCCGGTGGCATCGACGCGGGCGAGGTTGGCGGGCGCGGCGGTGAAAGTCGCACCGCTCGTCACATCGCGCAGGGCGCCGGTGGCGGCGCGGGCGCTGACGACGAGTTGCTGGCGCGCGTCCTTGCCGACGAGGCGGACGGGCTTCGCCGCTTCGCTGGCGGTGGAACGAACTTGAATCTCGATTGCGACGGCTTTGGCCAGCGGCACGGGCGCGACGATCGCAGTCGGCGCGGCGGGCTTGGTTTCGGCGGCACCTACGGCAAAGTGGCCGGCGGCGAGGAGGAGTCCGAGCGCGATATTGAGGTGTTTCATAGGTTGGAGTCTAAACTGGTTTGCTGGGCGTTTGAAGTCTCTTTTGGGCTTTGTTGCGCCTCGGGAACAGGGACGGACTGACAAAAATCAAAGCGATTCCAGCCGCCACACAAAGGCGTCATCGCTGTCGTGCCGGAAATAATCGGCAAAGGGCTCATAGGTTCGCGCTGCTTGGACTCTTTTCGATGCGCTGCTTCTTCATGGAATTCTAGACCAATTCTTTCATCACTTCGAACTTGTGGTCGACCAACGGATGCGGTCGGCCAGAGAAGTCGTGGAACTGCGTCGCGTGCGGGTCGATACCCATCCGCTGATAAAGGGTCGCGAACACTTCGCTGAAATGAACGCCGCGCTCGGCAATCTCTCCGCCGAGCCGGTCGGTCGCGCCGATAACTTGGCCCGTGCGCATGCCGCCGCCCGCGAGCAATCCGCCGCCGACATTCGGCCAATGGTCGCGCCCGGCCTCTTTGTTGATGGTCGGCGTGCGGCCGAATTCGCCCCACGCGACGACCGAGACGTCTTTATCGAGACCGCGCGCGTGCAAATCTTCGACGAGTGCCGCCACGCCTTGATCGAATAGCGGCAGGTGCGTGTTCTTGGCTTCGCTGAAATTGTTCGAGTGGAAATCCCAGCGGCCGAAATTCAGCGTCACCACCCGGGCGCCCGCTTCCACCAACCGCCGCGCCAGCAGGAAATGTTCGAGGTTGCGCGGCGCGCCGTCGCCGTAGTTCTGCGTGAACCCTTTTCCGTAACGCTCGCGGGTTTTCGAATCTTCCTTGCTGAGATCGAGCGCGTCGGCGAGTCGCGACGAGGTCAACATTCCCATCGCGCGTTGCTGAAAGGAATCCATGCCCTCGATCACACCGCTCGAATCCACGTCGCGGCGGAACTTATCGAAGCCCGCGAGGAGTTGCCTGCGGTTGTCGAGGCGGTCGAGTGAAACGCCGTTGAGCGTGAGGTCATCCATCGTTTCGCCCGACGGACGAAACGCGGAGTGCGGCACGCCAAGAAGGCCCGGATGGCCCGGCGAGCCGTAAGGCGGATGGCCCGCTTTCGGCGCGAGACCGACGAACGGCGGGATGGCTCCCTCGGTCGGCCCTTTCAATTTCGAAATGACAGAGCCGAGCGACGGCCAGCCGCCGGGCGGTTGGAGGCGCTTGCTGCGGCCGGTGTAGCAGATGAACGAATCATGGTCGCCGTCGGGCGAGCCGTACACCGAGCGGAGCGGCACGAGCTTGTCCATGATGCGCGCGAGCTGCGGCAGATGTTCGCAGATGCGGATGCCGGGGACCTTGGTCGGAATCTCGTTGAACTCGCCGCGGATCTCGCGCGGCGCGTCCACCTTGATGTCATACATGTCCTGATGCGGCGGCGCGCCGACCATGTAAATCATGATGACGGCCTTGTGCGAAAGGCCCAAACCCGCGCGCGATTCCGCCTCGAGCAGCTGCGGCAACGCCAGTCCGCCCATGCCGAGCGCGCCGACTTGCAGAAAATTGCGGCGCGAAACTCCGTTGCAGAGCTTACCCGTCGATTGTCCAAATATTTTCAACATGGCTCAAATCAGTTCCGGCATCGGCTGCAAATTGTTCTCCACAAGATAATGCGGCCGGCCGTTCAGATCGTTGATGGTCGCGGAGTTTACATCGACACCGAGGTGATGGTAAAGCGTCGAAAAAACCTCACCGAAACGCACCGGTCGCTCGCTGGCCTCGCCGCCGAGCCGATCCGTCGCGCCGATGACCTGCCCGTGGCGCATTCCACCGCCGGCGAGCATCGCGCAGGAGACATTAGGCCAATGATCGCGCCCCGCGTCTTTGTTGATTTTGGGCGTGCGGCCGAACTCGCCCCACACGACGACGGCGACATCTTTGTCGAGGCCGCGCTCGTGCAAATCTTCGATGAGCGCGGACACGCCGCGGTCGAAGTGCGGCAAATCTTCGCGCGCGGTCTTGAAATTGTTACCGTGATAATCCCAGAAACCGAAAGCCACCGTCACTACACGCGCACCGGCCTCCACGAGACGGCGGGCGAGCAGAAACTGCTCGGTGAGACGCGGGGCGGCGTCGCCGCGCGGGCGCGGATCGCCTTTGCCGTAGCGGGCGATGACGCGCGGATCTTCCTTCTGCCAATCGAGCGCCTCTGCCAATCGGCTCGAGGTGAGCACGCCGAAAGCTTGTTGGTGAAACGCGTCCAATCCTTCCATCAACCCGCTCGAATCCACGTCGCGCCGGAATTTATCGAAGCTGCCGAGCAGCGCCTTGCGATCCGCAAGTCGGTCAACCGACATGTCGCGCAAAGTCATGTCCGTTTTCGCTTCGGCTTCAGGACGGAACGAGCGGTGCGATACACCGAGGAAACCGGGCGTCGCGGCGTTGTACGGCTTGTGCTGCATCACCGGCTCGAGACCCATGAACGGCGGCACCGCCCGGTGGGCTGCTCCTTGCACGCGCGAAACGGTCGCGCCGAAACTCGGCCAGCCGCCGAGCGGTTTCTGGCTGCTGAGCAACCGGCCAGTCATGCACTGAAAATCACTGTGGTCATCGCGCGCGCCGACCATCGAGCGGATGATCGTGTATTTATCGGCGATCTTCGCGAGCTGCGGCAGGTGTTCGCAAATCTGGATGCCGGCGACGTTCGTGGGGATGGGTTGAAACTCGCCGCGAATCTCGCGCGGCGCGTCCAGCTTCAGATCGAAGGTGTCCTGATGCGGCGGTCCACCGGGCAGGTAAATCATGATCACCGACTTGTGCTGGCGCCGGTTGGCGGTCTGCCCTTCGGCTTGAAGCAACTGCGGTAAAGCAATCCCGCCGAGGCCGAGCGCCCCGACTTGGAGGAAGTTGCGGCGGCTCACGCCATCGCAAAACCGGCCTTTTTTACCTTCAATTCTCAGCATAATAGGGCTTCCGCTAAAATGACGCGGGCCGACGAGTGCTTTCGTCGGCCGCGCGTGATCCTCTTTGAGAATCGTTAAATCAGCTCGCGCATCGGCTGGTGGCCGTGGCTGACCAGATGTTGCGGGCGACCGGACAAATCCTGAACCGAGACGCGGTTCACATCCAGACCCACGTTGTGATACAGCGTGGCGAACACTTCGGCCAGATGCACAGGGCGATTGCCCGGCTCGCCGCCAAGACGATCGGTGGCGCCGATGACCTGACCGGTACGCATCCCGCCGCCGGCGAGCAACGCGCCCATCACGCGCGACCAGTGGTCACGGCCCGCGCCCATGTTCACGCGCGGCGTGCGGCCGAATTCGCCCCAGACCACGACGGAGACATCCTTGTCGAGGCCGCGGTCGTGCAGATCCTGCACCAGTGCGGTAACGCCTTGATCGAGCTCCGGCAACTGGCGCTTGAGCGTCTCGAAGTTTTTGCTGTGCGTATCCCAGCCGCCGAAGCTGAGCGTCACGCAACGCGCACCAGCCTCGACGAGGCGGCGGGCGACGAGGAAGTCGGTCAACTTGCGGTCGCCACGCACTTTGTAGCGCTCGGCCACCTTCGAGTCTTCGCGCTTCACGTCGAGCGCCTCGAGCATTTTGCTCGAGGTGATGACGCCGAACGCGGCTTCGTTGAACGAGTCAACGCCCTTCATCACGCCACTGGCATCTGCATCGCGGCGCAGTTTGTCGAAGCTGGTGAGCAACGTCTTGCGATCTTCGAGACGGTCGAGCGTGATGCCGTTGAGCGTCATGTCGCTGCGACCTTTGCCGCTGGGCGCGAAAGGCGTGTGGGCGGTGCCGAGGAAGCCCGCGCCCACGCCGCTGTTGATCGAGATATACGGAGGCGTGCCGTTCGCGCCCTGGCCCTGCAGCTTGGAGAGAGTGGAGCCGAGCGACGGCCAACCGCCGGGAGGCTGCGCGGCATCACGCGACATGCGCGAGCGGCCGGTCATCACGTGATACGGATTGTGGTCGTCGGCCTGACCGACGAGCGAACGGATGGCCACGAACTTGTCGAAGTTCGCCGCGAGCTTCGGCATGTGCTCACTGATACGCACGCCGGGGACACAGGTGGAAATGGCGTTGAACTCGCCGCGGATCTCCGACGGCGCGTCCTCTTTGATGTCGTACATGTCCAAGTGCGAGGCGCCGCCCGGCAGATAAATCATGATGACGGCTTTGTGCGACTTGGTGATGCCGGATTGCGCTTCAGCCTTCAGGAGCTGTGGCAGTGCGAGACCGCCGAGTCCGAGCGCGCCGACTTGGAGGAAGTTGCGCCGGCTTACACCGTCACAGAAGCCTTGATTGCCGCCGAATATTTTCAACATAACTCGCCTTGGTTTTTGGGTTGTTGTTGGTTGGTTTTGGGTCGCGTTGGTTTTCTGACCGCCGCTGCGGCGCGGTTATTCAGGGAAGCTTAAATCATTTCGCGCATCGGCTGGAGGCCGTTTTCCACCAAGTGCTGCGGGCGTCCGGAAAGGTCTGTGATCGAGGCCGTGTTCACGTTCACGCCGAGGCCGTGATAAAGCGTGGCGAAGACCTCGCCGAAGCGCACTGGGCGATCTTCCGCCTCGGCGCCCATGCGATCGGTGGAGCCGATGACTTGTCCGTGGCGTAGACCGCCGCCGGC
>Ga0049085_10000855_pt1 | contig 12038 bp, 10 predicted proteins | sample GreLakmeSU08MSRF_FD_66721 | JGI IMG/M metagenome (GOLD analysis project Ga0049085, IMG submission 66721) | Freshwater lentic microbial communities from great Laurentian Lakes, MI, USA - Great Lakes metaG SU08MSRF | ecosystem: Environmental > Aquatic > Freshwater > Lake | place: Great Lakes... | reverse complement strand
GGGCGCGGCGTCAATTCACCAGCAGCGCGCACTGGGTCTCGCCACCATGGGCGAGGCACTGGCGGAGGAAATCCACAATCTGATCGTTGAGGCGGCGGCAACGCGGACACCAGCGGCGCGCGCCGGCGAGCTGCTTCACGCAACTGCGCAGGCCGGTGAAGCGAATGAGCTTGGGCGAGCGCGTGAGGGCGTGTTCCAGTTCGAAGCGCAGGCGGTGGAAGAAGGCCAGCTCGAAACCTTTGTCGGCGGCGGCGGCGATTTCAGAGAGGCTGGCTTCCGCCACGCTCGGAGCCGCTGTCGTTGTCGCAGGCTCGGGTTTGACCGGCACCGCGCCGACGACGTGCACCTTGAAACCCAAACCGCGCAGCACGCGTTCGAGAGCTGCGGCGAATTCCGCGACGGTCACGCTGGTGCGTTTCTGTTCGTAACGAAAATAGAAGAGCACGGCGGCAGCGGCCTGCCGCACGACCTCGCGGTCCATTTCGCGCGCAGCCGAACCGATGAGCTTGATGCTCATCGCATCCGCGCTGCACGGGATGGTCTCGCCATCCGGTTGCTCAAATGCCAGGCAGTGGGTATGTAGCTGTATCATTCTTTGCTTCGAGCTTCTGAACCGCTTGCACAAAATCTGTCGCTTCCTGAAACCGCCGGTACACGCTCGCGTAGCGGACATACGCGACGGGATCGAGCGCGCGCAGACCTTCCATCACCCGCTCGCCAATGGCCCCGCCCGGGACTTCCTCGGAATACTGATTGGAAATTTCCCCCACGATGCGCTCGGTCAAATCTTCGATGGTCTGCTGGCTGATCGGCCGTTTCTGGCAGGCCTTCTTGATGCCGTTCATCAGCTTCTCCTTGGAGAACTCCTCGCGTCGACCGTCGCGTTTGAGCACGGAGAGCGGTTGATTCTCAATCTGCTCGTAGGTGGTGAAACGGTGTGTGCACTCGAGGCACTCGCGGCGTCGGCGGATGGTTGCGCCCTCGCGTGAGGCACGCGAATCAATCACTTTATCGTTCTGGCAACTGCACTTAGGGCAACGCATACACTCCCTGACAACCACAAAGTGGTGTGTGAGGCTTTTGACTAACACACTTGATGTTGTGGCGTCAAGAAATGGCCGTTTTTCTTGGATATTTCTTGCTCACACGTTATTCACGCGGCGGAATCGCGACTCGACATTCCCTCCACCGCAGCCCAAAACGGCGGCGTGAACGAGTGGTCCACGATGCTTTTGGCCGGCGCGGCCGTGCTCTTCATCGGCCTGTCGAAGGCCGGTTTCGGCGGCGGTCTCGGGATGCTCACCACGCCGCTCTGCGTGCTCGCCTTCGCCGCGCCGGATCGCGGGCCGACCTACGCCATCGGCGTGCTGCTGCCGTTGCTCTGCGCTGGTGACGCCTTCTCGCTGTATCATTACTGGCGGAAATGGACGGTGCAGAACCTGCGCTTTCTGTTGCCGGGCGTCGTCGTTGGCGTGGTGATCGGCGTGCAGCTCATCGGCCGCTTTTCCGCGCGCGAACTGAATCTCGCCATCGGCGTGCTCGCGGTGGCGTTCGTCGTGTTCCAGTTCGTGAAGGAGAAAATCTTTCGCGCCGAGGGAGTCTTTGCGCCGAACCATTGGCTCGGTGTGCCGTGCGGCATCGGGGCGGGAGTGACGAGCACGTTCGCGCACGGCGCGGGGCCGGTGGTGAGCGTGTTTCTGATTCCGCAGCGGATGCCGAAGGAGATTTTCGTCGGCACCACCGTGCTAGTGTTCACCTGCATCAACTGGATTAAAGTGCCGTTTTTCTTCGGCTACGGCATCATCACGCCTGAGACGCTGCTGGCGAGTGTGACCTATTTCCCGCTCGTGCCGCTTGGTGTCTGGCTCGGCGTCTGGCTCAACCGCAAATTCTCCGAGCGCGTCTTTGTGCAAGTCGTGTATGTGCTGACGTTGCTCACCGGGCTCCAGCTCATCTTCAACTTCAACCTCGTCCGCCTGCTGCGCGGTTCCCCGTGAACAGCGCGTGAACAACTTCCAACAACGCCGCGTTGTCCGCGTCGTCTCTCGCGACAAACTGACGGCCTAGTGGAATATTTCGCGATGAAGAAGTCCGATTCCCCTGCTCGTTCGCGTCGGGAAGCGATTGCGCAATGGCGCCGCGTGGATTTGCACGACGCCGAGAAGGCTCGCGCCGACTGCGCCAAACCGGTCTCGCAGGTGTTGCCTGCGCTGCTCGAAAAGTTCGGCTTCGACAAGCGCCTCTCCGAAGCTGAGGTGATGCGCGTGTGGCTGAACTTGGTAGATCCGAACATCGCCACGCACGCGAAGCCCGCCGGCCTGAACAAAGGCACGCTCTTCGTGAATGTGGACAGCAGCGTGTGGCTCGACGAGATCGTCCGCTACCGCCGCCGCGAGATTCTCCAGCGGCTTCAGCACGCCTTCGGCAAGGACGTCATCGCCCGCATCTCGTTCCGCCTCGGCTGACGCGGGACGTTCACAGCAAACGCATCCGCGCGATTTCGGACGCGTACCCTTCGCGGAACGTCGGATACTTGAAGGCGTAACCCAGTTCGGTTTTCAATTTGTCGTTCGCCACGCGCTTGTTCGTGAGGCCGCGTTTGCGCGCAGCATTTTCCACCTCGGTCGCGAAGGGCGGCAACGGCTTGCCCAGCTTGGCCGCGAGCCAGCGGAAAAATTCCAACTGCGAAACCGATTCGTCGTCCGCCGCATTATAAATCTCACCACGCCGTCCGCGCTCCAACGCCGCGATGATTGCGCCGACGAGGTCGTCGCGATGAATCATGTTCATCACGCGCGTGCCGTCGCCGGCGATGCGCGCTTCGTTGCGAAGAAATTGCTGGAAGAGATGGCCTCGCGTCGGTCCGTAAATACCGGCCGCGCGCAGGATGACGGCGGGGAACTCGCGCTCGCTCGCTGCCGTGAGAAGGAGTTGCTCCGTCGCGACGAGAAGCTGGCTCGTCTCACCCGTCGGCGCGGCGGCTGCGATTTCGTTCACGACCTCGCCGTCCATTTGTCCGTACACGCTCGTGCTGCTGAGGTGGACATATTTCTGCGGCGGATGCGCGGCGAGCCAATCGAGCAGATGCCGTGTGCCCTCGAGATAAACCGCGCGGTATTCGGACGCGCCACCTTTCGTGGACGATACCGCGTTCACCACCCAATCAAACGCTCCCGATAACGCGGCGAACGTCTCCGGCCGCGTCACATCCGCGACGACTGGCGTGATACCCGCCGCGAGCAGCTCCTCGGCAGCTTCAGGCGAACGTCGCACGCCCACGACTTCATGGCCGCCCCGCGCCAGCTCCGCACCGAGCGGCAAGCCGACGTATCCGCAGCCAATGATCAATACGCGCACGGCTTCAAGTTACGAACAAACACCTCGTCGTGAAAGGCGGGAATGGCGGCCTCGCGATTTACTCCGTCGCCGTCTGCTGTTCGAGGACAGGCGCGGTGTTGGGTTTTGCTTGGATGCGATAAGTCACCTTGCGGGTTTCCTGCGGCTGGCCATCAAGGCCACGGCGCGTGATGAGGCGGCCTTCGGCGGTGAACTCCTGACGTTGCTCGCCCCGTCGGCGGGTCCAATCGAGGAGCTTGCCGTTGACGGCGTATCGGAATTCGTCGCGCCAATCTTTGCGCGCATCGATTGCGGGATCGACGTAGTTATCCCGCGTCTCGGGATGCGTGTAATCCACGCTGCGAATGCGGCGCTGCTCGTCGTACTCGCGTTTCTCGTTGTCCAGATAGAGAAGGCTCACGAAGGCCGGCGGCGAGTAATGATGATCGTTGTGGACGAAGAGACCGATGTCGATGCGATTGGATTCCATGTCCGAGCCCGGCGCAATCGGGCGTCGCGGATGATGATCCACCTCGAGTTCCACGCGTCGGCGCGTGGCGTCCAGCGGACGGATGCGGATGCGCTCCGGATCGCCGCGCAGAATCACCCAATGATACGCGAGCGGCTTGTCCTGCGGATCCAAACTGGTCTGGGCATCCAGTACCATGCGGCGAGTGTAGGCGAAAGATTTCACCACGCGCGCGACCGCACACGGCGTGTCGAGCAATCGCTCGCGGTCCGCGACATCGAAGTAATCGCGTCCGACGATGCCGAGATTTTCCTCCGCCACGACAAGTTGGGCCAACGGCGGCAACGCCTCGGGCGTGATGGAGTGCGCGAGCCGCACCATTTTTTCCACGTCGATATGTTTGCCGTCGAACACGGGTGGATGAGCGATGCCGGTGAGGTATTGTTCCGGCTTCTGAACGAGCTGACTGCTGCTGCGGAAAATCATCTGGATGGCGGGCATCAACAGGCGCTTCTCAACCAGTCGCCGTTTCACCTCGGGCTGGAATGCGGCGAGCGTGGCGGCCACGGCGTCCATGAAGACGCGGTCCGATCCGGAGGAACCTTGCGAGAGGATGATGTACGGATGATTAGCGGGCAGCACGTCGCCGTAGCCCTTGCCGCCGGTGCCATTGTGGCCGGGATCGTAGTCGCGATGCTCGGGATAAAAGTAGAGATGATTGCTGCGGTACTGCAGATAGAGATGCCCGCCGGCGGCCGAGAGCGTGAGCGCGTTGCGGCCTTGGCAGCGCCAGAAGGGGCCGTTGACCAACGCCGTGGAGGAGTTGCCGATGGTCACGGCGTTATACAGCAGCCGATGTTGCAGGCCGTTGTGCGCTCCGATTTTTTTGAGTGACTCATCAAATTCCACTCGCGTGAGCTGCGGAAACGCACCGTAACTCATGTTGGAATGATCACCGTCGTGGTTGTCGTACACGTCGCCATGATTTCCCGCAGCCGTGTTCGTAGCCGCCCACTCCCGCAGCAGTTCGCCCGCTTTTCCAAGACCGTTGGCGATCGGTTTGGTCGCGGTGGCGTTCCGGTCAATCTGAAGAAACACCTGCACCAATCGGGCCTGAACATTGGTCACCAGACAGGAATCGTTCACCAACACCTGCCCTTCGGACCATCGCGCCGGCTCCGGTTTCACCAGCGTTGGCGGTGTGTTGGTCGAAGCCGCCGCCAAGCCCGCGACATTCAGGATAGCTATGGCGTAGTTGGTGATGTTCATACCGCCGAGGCTAGGGAAATCAGATTGAGAAAACAAGTTAGACGGCCACGGCCACGCACTCAGTTGCGAGTGCCCATTTGATTCTTGGTTTGCCACGCGGTTTGATGGTTTAATCCCTGCTGAAATGACGAAAAACGTCCAACGCCCATCGGTGCCCGAACTGCTCGCTCCCGCGGGCGACTGGGACTGCGCCAAGGCCGCCGTGGAGAATGGTGCGGACGCGATTTATTTCGGCCTCGACCGCTTCAACGCGCGGATGCGTGCGCATAATTTCACGGAAGGCGCGCTGCCGAAGCTGATGGAGTTTCTGCACCGCCGCGGCGTGCGCGGCTACGTCACGTTTAACACGCTCGTCTTCGCGGACGAACTCGCTTCCGCCGAGGATTATCTGCGGTCCATCATCGCCGCAGGTGTGGACGCCGCCATCGTACAGGACGTCGGCATCTGCCGGCTCATCCGCCGCCTCTCGCCGGATTTTCCAATTCACGCCAGCACGCAGATGACGATCACGAGCCCAGCCGGCGTGGAGTTCGCGCGTGAACTCGGCTGTGAGTTGGCGGTCTTGGCTCGCGAATGTTCTATCGCTGAGATTGAAAAGATTCGCACGGCGCAGCCTGTTTCGTTGCCGCTGGAAGTGTTCGTCCACGGCGCGCTTTGCATCGCCTACTCTGGCCAATGCCTCACGAGCGAATCGCTCGGCGGCCGCTCGGCGAATCGCGGCGAATGCGCGCAGGCGTGTCGCATGCCGTACGAGCTGATTTCCGATGGCAAGCTCGTAGATCTCGGCGCGCGCCGCTACTTACTTTCCCCTCAAGACCTCGCGGGGCTTGAAGTGTTGCCGGCGCTGGTGAAGGCCGGCGTCAGCTCGCTCAAGATTGAAGGCCGGCTCAAGTCGCCCGAATACGTCGCGAGCATCACGCGCGTTTATCGGAAGGCGCTGGATGAATTGGCGGAGAAGCAAACTTCGCGCGCCGCAAGCACGGCTCAAACAGAATCTCGCGGGACACAACCCGCCGAAAAATACGAACTGGAAATGGCTTTCTCTCGCGGCCTGCACACCGGTTGGTTCGGCGGAAACAATAATCAAAAGCTCGTCCACGCCCGCTTCGCGAAGAAGCGCGGAGCGTATCTCGGCGAGGTTCGTCGCGTGCAAGGTGAACGAGTATTTCTGAAACTCGAAGGCACGCTCAAGCCGGGCGCGGGCATCGTCTTTGACGCCGGCCGCGGTGATGACCACGAGCAGGGCGGACGCGTGTACACGGTGAATCTGCGCGGTGGCGAGACGGCGCTTGGCTTCGGTCACGGCGACATCGATTTCTCCCGCGTTCACACGGGCGACAAACTTTGGAAGACGAACGATCCGGAACTGGATCGCGACTTGCGGCGGACGTTCGAGGGCGACGCGCCGAAGTTTCAGCGCCCGCTCCGCATCGAGGCGTACGGCCACGTCGGCGGGCCCCTCACGCTCATCGTCCGCGATGAGCAAGGCCACGTGGCGCAGACGCAATCCACCGCGCCGCTGGTTGTGGCCGAGAAGCAGCCGCTTACTGTGGAACGCCTGCGCGAGCAACTCGGCCGGCTCGGCGGTACGCCGTTCAAGCTCGGCGAACTTGTGAGCAATCTCGAAGGCGACGTGATGTTGCCGATGAGCGAGCTCAACCGTCTCCGCCGCGAGGTCGTGGCGCAGCTCGATGTTCAACGTGCCGCGCCGAAACGGTGGACGCTGGTGGAACGAGGAGCGGCCCCGTCGCGGAATATTTTCATCGCGCCGATTGCGCCAACAACGGCCGCGTCGCCGAATGCCGGCGGTTCAAGCGCGCCCGAGCTGATTGTTCTCGTGCGTTCGATGGAACAGCTGGAGACCACGCTGCGCTGTGCTGTGCGCACGATTTACTGCGAGTTCGAGGATCCGAAGAAATACCGCGAGGCGGTCACGCTCTTTCGCACCGCGCGCGGCTGCGAGGATTCCGCGGGCTCCAGCATTTGGGTCGCGCCTCCGCGCATCTTCAAGCCGGGCGAGGAATGGATTTTGAAACAGGTCCGCGCGTGCGACGCCGACGGTTATCTCGTGCGCAACCACGAGCATCTGAATTTCTTCGCCGACTGCCGGCGCGTCGGCGACTTCTCGCTCAACGTCGCGAATCCACTGACCGCCGAGCATTTCAAGAATCGCTTCGGACTCGAGCGGCTCACGGCTAGCTATGATTTGAACCTCACACAGCTCGAGGCGTTGCTGCGAGGCGCGCCGCCGGAGTGGTTCGAGGTGACGATTCATCAGCGCATGCCGATGTTTCACATGGAGCACTGCGTGTTCTGCGCGTTCCTTTCCAGCGGCAAAGATTACCGCGACTGCGGCCGGCCCTGCGACACGCACTCGGTGAAACTGCGCGATCGCGTGGGCGCGGAGCATCCGCTCAAGGCCGACGCCGGCTGTCGCAACACGGTCTTTAACTCGCGCGCGCAGACCGGCGCGGAGTTCACTGCGCGGCTGATCGATCTCGGAGTGCGGCGGTTCCGCGTCGAGTTCCTCAACGACACGCCGGCCGAGGTGGAGCGCACCATCGCTCGTTATCGCGCGCTGCTGCGTGGCGAGATCAACGGCGCGCAGCTCTGGCGCGAGCTCAAGCTCGTGAGCCAACTCGGCGTGACTCGGGGCCAAATGGAGAAGGCCGACACCGCGCACGCGGGACGTTGAGCCAGTGTGTCCCGCGCAACCTTCGGTTGACTTGCCCCGTTCGCAGCCCATTATCTCCCGCGCAACAACTGCAAGGACCTTTTCGTTATGGCCAAAGAAAAAGAGAAAACCACCGCGGAAGACACTAAAGCCAGCGCTACCCGCGAGCGCGATCTCGAGGCCGCCCTCGCCACTATTACGAAGGCTTTCGGCGACGGCGCAATCATGCGCCTCGGGGCCGCCACCGCGCTCCGACAGATCGAAGTCATCCCCACCGGCGCCCTCGCCATTGATCTCGCGCTCGGTGTCGGCGGCGTGCCGCGCGGCCGCATCATCGAGATTTACGGCCCAGAATCTTCCGGCAAGACCACGCTGATGCTCCACGTGATCGCCAACGCGCAGAAGGCCGGCGGCCTCGCGGCGTTCATCGATGCCGAGCACGCGCTCGATCCCGCTTACGCGAAGAAGCTCGGCGTGAACCTCGATGAACTGCTCGTTTCTCAGCCTGATTCTGGCGAAGAGGCGCTCACCATTTGCGAAACGCTGGCGCGATCGAACGCGATCGATGTCATCGTCGTGGATTCCGTCGCCGCGCTCGTGCCGAAGGCGGAGCTCGAAGGCGAGATGGGCATGGCGACGATGGGCATGCAGGCGCGACTCATGAGCCAAGCGCTTCGCAAGCTCACCGCGTTGCTCAACAAATCCAAGACGACCTGCATTTTCACCAACCAGCTTCGCGAGAAGGTCGGCGTGATGTTCGGCAGCCCCGAGACCACGCCCGGCGGGAAGGCGCTCAAGTTTTACGCCAGCGTGCGGCTGGACATCCGCCGCAAAGAGACGCTCAAGGACGCTGCGGGCAACGCCATTGGCAACCACACGAAGGTGAAGGTCGTGAAGAACAAGGTCGCGCCGCCGTTCGCCGAGGCCGAGTTCGACATCATTTACAACCACGGCATCGACAAGGAAGGCAGCATTCTCGACGTCGGCATCGCCAACGGCGTGGTGGATAAGAAAGGCGCGTGGCTGCAGTTCAACGGCGACCTCATCGGCCAAGGTAAAGACGCCGCCAAAAAGGCTCTCGTCGAGAAGCCCGAGTTGAAGGAGCAGATCATCGCGGCCATCATCGCCAAGCGCAACGGCCCAGCCACCACGGAGAAAGAAAAGGAGAAGAAGTAGAAGCCGCCACGGCTTCGCTTCTCCTCTATCACGGCATCGGTGCGCGAGTTTCTGGGTTTGCCTTCACGCAGCCTTTTGTCTAGCGTCGCGGGATTCGTTGTCCGCATTCTCCGTGAATGCGGCTTCGTCAAAACAGTCCAAAAAGCACGATGAAAAAACACGTTGTTCTCCTCGCCGCCAGCCTCGTGGCCGTCGGTCAACTCCTCGCTCAAACCACTCAGGCTCCCGCCAAGAAAAAGGATGACGCGCCTGTGCCGAGCGGTTCGCAGACGGACGGCCCGTTTCGCAAAGTGATTCTCGAGGCCGATACGCAGGCGGACGGCAAATTCATCGACTCGCTGAAGGATCCGATGGAGCTCGCCGTGGCGCCAGACGGCCGCGTTTTCTACGCGCAGCGCGACGGCACGGTGAAGATGATCAAGCCCGGCGCGAAGGAAGGCATCGTCATCGCCAAGCTCGATGTCTTCACGGGACTCGAGGACGGGATGCTCGGCATCACGCTGGATCCGAATTTCGAGAAGAATAATTGGGTGTATCTGAATCGCTCGATGCCGCCCACGACTACGAATGCGGTGACTGGCGGCAAGGCCGGCATCATTCGTGTCGCTCGCTTCACTCTCGCCGGCGAGAAGCTCGATCTCGCGAGTGAGAAGACGATCATCGAGATTCCGACCCAGCGCGAACAGTGCTGCCACGTGGGCGGCTCCATCGCGTTCGACGGCAAGGGCAATCTGCTCGTGGCCGTCGGCGACAACACGAACCCGTTCGATTCAGACGGCTTCTCGCCGAGTGATAGCCGCCCCGGACGCAGCCCGTGGGACGCGCAGAAATCGAGCGCGAACCCGAATGCGTTGACCGGCAAAGTGCTTCGTGTCACGCCGAAGATCGAGGGCGGCTATGACATTCCGTCTGGAAACCTTTTCAAGCCCGGTACGGCTGGCACGCGTCCGGAAATCTACGCGATGGGCACGCGCAATTCTTTCCGCGTGAGCGCGGATCAAAAGACCGGCTACGTGTATTGGGGCGATGTCGGTCCCGACGCCGGTGGCCCGAGCGAGAAGCGCGGCCCGGCCGGCTTCGACGAGATTAATCAAGCGCGCACGGCCGGCTTCTTCGGTTGGCCTTACTTTGTCGCCGACAACAAGCCGTACGCGAAGATCGATTTCGCGGCGCGCGCCGACAACAAGAAAGCCAAAGAGGCCTACGATAAAGCAGTGAAGGCCAAGGAAGCCTACGACAAAGCGGTGAAAGAAAAGAAAACGCCGCTGTCGCTGCCCCTGCCGCTGCCGCCGAAGCCGACCGACTGGCTGGCATCCGGCGAGCCGCAGTTGTACGACGCGCTTAAGCCCGTCAACGACTCGGCGAACAATACTGGTCTCAGGCAGCTTCCGCCCGCGCAGCCGGCGTTCATCTATTATCCGCCGGGTCAGAGCACGCGATTTCCCGCCGTGGGCAGCGGCGGCCGCACCGCGATGGCCGGTCCGGTTTATTATTTCGACGAGAAGCTCCAGTCGCCGCACAAGCTGCCGAAGGAATTCGACCGTACGCTCTTCATCTACGAGTGGAGTCGCAACTGGATTATTTCCGTGAAGCTCGATGAGAACCACAACATCGCCAAGAAAGCCGACGGCTCGCCGGCGATGGAGCGGTTCTGCCCGAATATGACCTTCAAGCGCCCGATGGATCTCGAGCTCGGCGCCGACGGCTGCCTCTATCTCATCGAGTTCGGCACCGCGTGGGGCAATAACAAGGACACGCAGATTGTCCGCATCGAGCATACCGGCGTCGCGACGACGGCGGTAAAGTGACGGGTTGAACCTGTGACTTGTCGGCCGTAGTTTCTTTCCATGCGGAACGAGTTCAGCGTGGCGGCGCACTGGGCGGGCGACTTCGACGAAGTCGGCCTCCAGCGTTGGGCTGAAGATTTGCGCCGCCGTCTCGCCGCGCCGCGCGTCACGCTCGGCTTAGTTTTTCTCACGCCGCAATTCTTCGATCGCGCCACGCAGGTGCTTGAGATTCTCCGCGTGCACGCGCAGATTCCGCTGCTGGCCGGTTGCTCGAGCCAGAGTCTCATCGCCGGCGCGGAGGAGATCGAGGAGAACGCCGGTCTCGTGCTTGCGCTTTATCACCTGCCCGGCGCGGAGTTGCACGCTGTCCGCTTCACGCAGACGCAGGTGGATGAATGCACCGGTCGCGACTACTGGCACGCGGAGACGGGAGTGAAGCCGGATCGCACGAACGGTTGGCTCACTTTCGCCGATCCGTTCCACCTCGACGCCGAAACGTGGTTGCGTCAATGGAACGAGAACTACGCGCCGACGCCGATTCTCGGCGGTCTCGCCAGTGGTGATTTCAATCCGCGTAGCACGCAGGTGTATCTGAACGGCGACGTGTTCGAAGAAGGCGGCGTGGCGATTTCCGTCGGCGGCGAGGTCGCGCTCGCCGGCGTCATCTCGCAAGGCTGCACGCCGATCGGCGAGCCGTGGCCCATCACGAAAGCCGAGAGCAACGTCATCCACGCTATCGGCAACCGCCCCGCCTATCAAGTGCTGGTGGAAACGTACAACACGCTTTCCACCGAGGAGCAGAAAAAGGCGCGCGGAAATCTTTTCGTCGGTCTCGTCGTGAACGAATACGCGGAGGAATTCCACCGCGGCGATTTCCTCATTCGCAATCTGCTCGGCGGTGACCCGAAAGCGGGCAGCATCTCCATCGGCGCCGTGCCGCGCACCGGTCAGACGCTCCAGTTCCATCGGCGCGACGATGCCGCGGCGAACGAGGATTTCTCCGCGTTGCTCGACAAGAAACGCGCCATCATGGCCGGCCGGCCGGTGTACGGCGCGTGTCTCTGCTGTTGCAATGGCCGCGGCAAAAACCTGTTCGGCTCGCCGAGCCACGATGCCGCGCTTGTGCAGGAACGCCTCGGCCCGATTGGTCTTTCCGGCTTCTTCTGCAACGGCGAAATCGGCCCCGTGGGCGCGAGTAATTTCCTGCACGGCTATACCGCCGCGCTCGCGCTCTTTGTCGGGAAAGAATGAGGCAACGATGCTGAGCCCGCCAACCGGCCCGACGAATCCGGCAAACCCCCGCACGCCATCGATTCTCGACCAGCGC
>Ga0049085_10000853_pt1 | contig 12059 bp, 12 predicted proteins | sample GreLakmeSU08MSRF_FD_66721 | JGI IMG/M metagenome (GOLD analysis project Ga0049085, IMG submission 66721) | Freshwater lentic microbial communities from great Laurentian Lakes, MI, USA - Great Lakes metaG SU08MSRF | ecosystem: Environmental > Aquatic > Freshwater > Lake | place: Great Lakes... | reverse complement strand
ACATCATCTGATCGGACACGTCGAGCCAACCGTCTCCTACGACGTCTCGCGCTTCGCGGCCGACGCTCATGCAGCCATCGACTCGATCGTGGCACGAGATCGCACACCAATCGTGGTCGGTGGATCCGGGCTCTATCTACGAGCCGCACTGGCTGAGGTGTCGTTTCCACCGCACGTCGACCCCGACGAGCGCGTCCGGATCGCGGCCGAAGTCGAACGGCTCGGACCGGTTGAAGCCCACGCTTGGCTGACACAGGAGGACGCCGACGCAGCAACTCGCATTGCCCCGACAGACACGCGGCGCGTGGTGCGCGCCCTCGAGTTAGCCTCGGTCGGCGAATCGCTGGCACCATCCGGTGACGATCAGCTGTGGACGCAGACGACGCGTCTCCCGACGCGCATCTTCGCGCTCCAGATCGATCGTGCCCGTGTCCATGCGCAGATCAATGCGCGCACACCGATCCTGCTTGATCAGGGAGGCATCGACGAGGTCGCACAGCTTCTGAGCGACCCGGCAGCGCTCTCCACGACTGCTGCGCGGGCGCACGGCGTGGCCGACGTCACGCGACTGCTGGCAGGCGAGATCGATCGTGCCGAATGCGAGCGCCTGCTGTCGGTGCGCACGCGCCAGTACGCCAAGCGGCAAGACACCTGGCTACGTAAGCTGCCGAATACCGAGCCAATCGATGCCAATCGTCGGTTCGCTGAGATCGCCGCGGACATCGAGGCGCAGCTCCAGCGCTAGCCCCGATACGATGCGGGTATGTCCACGCAGCTGATCGAAACCATTGAGTCCGCCTTTCGGGGCGATACGCCCGCAGAGGAGGCCCGAGACGCTGTCTCGCAGGCGATTGCTTTGCTCGACGCCGGCGAGGTGAGCCTTGCTGAGCAGCAGCCCGATGGCAGTTGGAACGTCAATGGCTGGATTCAGCAGGCGATCCTGCTTTTCTTCCGCCAGCAGCAGATGGAGATCATCGAGCTCGGCCCGTTCACGTACCACGACAAGGTGCCACTCAAGTCGAATGTCGCGGGCGTGCGCATCGTGCCCCCAGCGACGGTACGCTACGGCGCCTTCGTCGAGGCCGGGGCGGTACTGATGCCCTCGTACGTCAACATCGGCTCACACGTTGGCTCGGGCACGATGGTTGATACCTGGGCGACTGTGGGCTCGGGTGCCTGGATTGGCCGCGACGTCCACCTCTCGGGAGGCGTCGGCATTGGCGGCGTACTTGAGCCGCCGGGTGCGCGCCCGGTGATTATCGAGGACGGCGCCTTCATTGGTTCGCGTGCCATCGTCGTCGAGGGCGTCCACGTCGGCGCCGAGGCGGTCTTGGGTGCGGGCGTGATCCTGACTGCCTCGACCAGGATCATCGATGTCTCCGGCAGCGAGCCCGTCGAGCACGTCGGGTATGTGCCTCCTCGTAAGGTCGTCATTCCTGGCACGCGACCACGACAATTCCCCGCCGGCACGTTCGACGTACCGTGCGCGTTGATCATTGGCGAACGCACCGAGTCAACCGACCGCAAGACCTCACTCAATTCCGCACTGCGCGAGCTCGGTGTGGATGTCTAGACCCTTCCTCAGTGGGAGCGTTGCCGATGTCTGCTTCGACCTTGTTGCGACCGCCTCGGAGTACGGCGACGAGCAGGGTCTGGCGGACGCCGTCGAGCAGCGCGTGCGCGAGCTTGGGATCGTTCCAGAGCGGATCGGCAATTCGATCGTGGCGCGGACGGGCGGCCCAGGTGCAGCAATCGTCCTCGTGGGTCATCTCGACACGGTGCCGAATTGGGCTGGCGGGGTCGCCGAGCGCACTGATGAGCGCATTGTTGGCCGCGGCGCGTCCGACATGAAGGGTGGCGTCGCCGTGATGTTGCGCCTCCTCGAGCGGATGATCGATGCGCCTCAGCCCGTCGCCTTCATCTTCTATGACCGCGAGGAAGGTCCTAACTCGGATAATGGCATCCATCGCGTACTCGCCGACTCGACGTTGTTCGATCCTAAGCCGAAGTTGGCAGTCGTGCTGGAACCGACTGCCGGCACGATCCATGCCGGTGCTGTGGGGTCGTTTAACGCGCGGGTCGTCTTTCATGGCAAGTCGGCTCACTCGGCACGACCGTGGGAGGGCGACAACGCGATCTCGCTCGCACTGGCAGAGGCGCTGACACGATTTGCCCAGCGCGCGCCCGTTCCGGTCGAGGTGGATGGCCTGCTCTACCACGATGTGGTCACCGTCACCACGCTCAACGCGGGCATTGCACACAACGTGCTGCCCGACCGCGTCGAGCTCTCCGTCAACGTGCGCATCGCGCCTGGCCGTTCCGTGGAGGCAGCACAGGCCGAGGTCGTCACACTTGCTGGTCCGGAGGCAGAGTTGACGTGGCTGGACACCGCGCTCCCAGCCGAGCCGCGACTGAGCGACCCGATCGTCAGCGATTTCGTGACCCGCAGTGGGCTACCTGTCTTGCCGAAGCAGGCCTGGACCGACGTTGCGACGTTGCAGGCGTGGGGCGTACCCGCGTTCAATTACGGCCCCGGCGAGCCGAGCCAGGCTCACCAACCCGGCGAATGGGTTGAGATTGCGATGCTGGAGGAGTGCGAACGCATTCTGGCGGAGGAGTTGGGAGCTCCGTGACGCCGCTCGTGGAGCGCTGGCAGGGCGCGGGCAATGTCTACCTGCTTGTTGACGCACGCGACCTGTCGCAGCCGCTGACGGCGGCTACCGCCAGCGCGCTGGTCGCAGAGTGCGGCGGAGACGGTGTTTTAGAGCTCGCTGCGGGCTCTGGCGGCGCCGATGTGTCGATGCGCATCTGGAATCCCGACGGCTCCGAGAGCGAGGCCTGTGGCAATGGCACGCGAATGGTGGCGCGCTGGGCCTCGGAGCGGCTCGGCCAGGCCGACATCTCGATCGCCACCGCTGCGGGAGTTCTGCCCTGCCATGTCGACGGCGAGACCATCACCGCAGGGCTGGCTCCGGCGACATTGGCAGGCCCGCAGTACCGACCCACCGACGAGGCGTTTCCCTATGCCCACACCTTTGTCAGCGTCGGCAATCCCCACGTCGTGATCCCCGTCGACGATGTCGATGCGTTTCCGCTCTCCACGCAGGGGCCACTGCTCGAGCATCACTCGTGGTTTCCCGAGCGGGCCAACGTGGAGATCACCACGGTGCTCGATCGCCACCGCCTGCGCATGCGCGTCTGGGAGCGCGGTGTGGGAGAGACCCCTGCCTGTGGCTCGGGTGCCTGCGCCGCCGCCGTGGCCGCAGTTGCAACCGGTGTCGCGGATAGTCCCGTCACCGTAATGCTGCCCGGCGGCGAGCTCGTGATCGAGGTCGGCGAAGACGGTAGCGTCACGATGCACGGTCCTGCCGCGCGGATCGAGAGCTTCGAACTACCTCCGACAATCTTCTCGTTACTGGCCTAGAGCATGCAGTTCTCCGACCGCATGGACACGATCCCCGAGTACGTCGTGGCGCGCCTCAACCGCACAATTGTCGAGGCCCGGGCGAACGGTGTTGATGTGATCTCGCTGGGGATCGGCGACCCGGATCTGCCGCCCGACCCGCGCCTACGTGAGCGACTGGCTCTCGAAGTGCAACGCGACGACGCTGCGCGCTATCCGACAAACCACGGCGAGCCCGCACTACGCGAGGCCGTCGCCAACTACTACCGGCGCCGCTTCGGTGTCTCCCTCGACCCCGCAACCGAGGTGCTGCCGCTGCTCGGTGCGAAAGAGGGTTTGGCGCATCTGGCGGCAGCCATCTTGGACCCGGGCTCACTGTCGCTGATCGCCGATCCTGGCTATCCCGTCTATGCGGGAGGACCACTGATGGCAGGCGCGGCATCGCTGCCGCTGCCGCTGCTGCCGGAGAACGGGTTTCAGCCCGACCTCGCAGCTGTCTCGGCAGAAGCCGCCGCCCAGGCGCGACTGTTGATTGTGGGCTATCCCAATAACCCAACCGGCGCCATTGCGCGGCCAGGACTGTTCGGGGAGTTGGGCGCCTTTGCCAAGCAGCACGGGCTCGTGCTCTGCCACGACAACGCCTATGCCGACCTCGTCTACGACGGCGATCCGGCTCCAAGCGCGCTTGCAGAACCGAGCTTCCGCGAGCACGGGATCGAGATCCTCTCGCTCTCGAAGTCGTATTCGATTCCTGGTTGGCGTGTCGCGTTTGCCGTTGGTAACCCGTCAGTGATCGCGATCCTGCAGCGACTCAAGACGCAGATCGACTCCGGCATGTTTCCGGCCCTCCAGCGAACGGCGACGTGGCTGCTCGAGCAGACAGACATCGCTGGGCCGCCGCTCGCGATCTACCGAAACCGTCGCGATCTCGCCTGTGCGCGGCTGAGCGAGATTGGCATGCCCGTCGCCCCACCGGCCGGCGCAATGTACCTGTGGGTGCCCGTGCCCACCGACGAGTCGTCGGTGGCGTTTAGCGACCGAGTGTTTCAGCAGGCGGCAGTCGTCGTGACGCCCGGGAATGCCTACGGTGCAGCGGGCGAAGGGTTCGTTCGCATGGCCCTGACCATTCCAGAGGATCGTCTCGACGAGGCGATCACGCGGATCGGCGCCATTCTCTGAGCGCCGCCGCCCAAGTAGACTGCCCTTTACGTGGGTGATGGCTTCTATCAAATTCGTGACGAGGCGCCCGAGCGGGCCTTCATAGCCGCGATCGCACGCCCCACACAACGCATCGATGCCGATGTCGCCGAGCTGCGCGAGTTGCTGCTGACAGCACAGTGCAACACCGTCGGCGAACTGATCCAACGCAAGGACCAGCCCGAATCGAAGACCTATCTTGGCCGCGGCAAAGTTGATGAGCTCGAGGAGTGCATCAAGGAGACCGAGGCCGAAGTCTTGGTGATTGACGACGAGCTGACGCCGTCGCAGCAGCGCTACCTAGAGAATCGCTTCTCGATTCGCGTGATCGACCGCACGACCCTGATCTTGGACATCTTCGCGAGCCACGCCCATACGGCAGAAGGCAAGCTCCAAGTCGAGCTCGCCCAGCTCGAGTACCAGCTACCCCGTATGCGCGGCATGTGGAACCACCTTGAACGCCTCGGCGGCGGCGTAGGTACCCGCGGTCCGGGCGAATCGCAGCTCGAGACCGACCGTCGCCTAGCCCGCGATCGCATCACGCTGCTCCGGCGGCGGATCAAGGAGACGAGCAAGCGCCGTCGCCTGCAACGCAAGCAGCGCACCGAGGGCATGGTGCCGACCGTATCGCTCGCCGGCTATACGAATGTGGGCAAGTCCAGCCTCCTCAACGCGCTTACGGGTGCCGAGGTGTCGAGTCGCAACCGGCTCTTCGAGACGCTCGACCCAACCACGCGCAAGTTCACGCACGTGGGCCGCGACTACACGATTACGGACACCGTTGGTTTCATCCGCAAGCTGCCGCACGGACTGGTCGATGCGTTTGCCTCGACGCTGGAAGAGACGCTCGCCGGCGACCTGCTCGTGCACGTTGTCGATGGAGCGATCGATGAGGAAGAGCGCAACGAGCAGATGCGTGCCGTTGGGGACGTGCTCGAGCAGATCGGCGCCTCCGAGCTGCCACAGATCGTCGTGCTCAACAAGATCGACCTCGTCTCAAACGAGGATCGCGAGCGGCTCCACAACCGCCTGCCGATGGCGATCCAGGTCAGCGCCAACACGCGCGAAGGCCTCGAGGAGCTGGAGATTGCCATCGCTGAGCACTTCTCGGGTCGCTTTGAGCCCACCGACCTCCTCGTGCCTCACAGCGAGGGCAGCGTGCTGTCTGCGCTCTACGCGCTCGGTGCGCCTATCACCTCGCGCGAAGACACGGCCGACGGTGTGCGCATCCGTGCGCGTCTCCCCAAGGCCGAACGCGACCGGTACGCACGCTTCGCTGTCTCGCCAACGGTGCGGGCATGAGTGAGATCGCCTGGCTGCGGATGCACGATGCGGCCCGCCTGCCCACACAGGCGCATGCAGACGACGCGGGCTTCGACCTGTACGCAACGGAATCCACGACGCTGGCGTCGGGGCAGCGAAAGGCGGTCGGCTGTGGGTTCGGGATTGCGCTCCCCGACGGCTATGCCGCATTGGTTCTGCCTCGCTCTGGGCTAGCGCTCAAGGCAGGCCTGACGGTGCTCAACGCTCCCGGCTTGATCGACGCGGGCTACCGTGGCGAGGTCAGGGTGATCCTGATCAACCACGACCCAGCCACGACGCATGCGATTGCAGTCGGTGATCGCATTGCGCAGCTGGTGATTACGGCCCTGCCGACCGTCACCTTCGCAGAGCACGACAGTCTGCCCGAGTCCACGCGGGGCACGGGAGGCTTCGGATCGACAGGACAGTCGGCATGACCGACGGTCCGCGCATTCGCGTTGCCGGACTGCTGATCAACGGTGGCCGCGTGCTGCTGGTTCGTCAGCAGAAAGACGGGCGCACGTACTGGCTGCTGCCAGGTGGCGGCGTGGAGGAGGGGGAGGAGCTCGAGGACGCGTTGCTGCGCGAGATCACCGAGGAATGCGGGATGGCTCCGACCGCGATCCGGGGGCCGATTGCGCTCGCAGAGACGATCCCGCCCGCCGAGACCCCGGAGGGTCGCCACATTCTGCACATGGTCTTTGCGATCGACCTCGGCACGGCCAGCGTCGAACTATTCAGCTCGGACGACGCAGCCGTCCTCGGCCACGCGTTTGTCGACCAACAAGAACTTGCTGGGCTCGACCTACGACCGCCGATTCACGATTACCTCCGCGACTATCGCCCGGGCGATGCGTTCGTCTCGCTCGGCCGGATGTGGGTGCCTTAGCGGCGCTCGCTGCGGGCCAGAGTGGAGGCGGCTACAGCAGCAGCCTGTTCGAGGTGATCGTCAAGCGGAGCGAGCGTGGTGGAGAGACCACGGTGTTCGCAGGCCCAGGCGAGCAGTTGATCCGCCAACCAGGGATTCTTCGGGAGCAGCGGGCCGTGCACGTACGTACCGACGATGCGACCTTCGAGACAGCCTTCTGCCGTCCCGGTCCCGTCGTTGCCGCCACCAACGATGACCTTGCCCAGTGGAGCAACGCCCGCACCGAGGCTGGTTCGTCCAGCGTGGTTTTCGAATCCCACCAGTTCGTGGCGGGTCCCGGCGAGCTCGACATCCACGACGACGTTGCCGACGAGCCGCGTAGGTCCAGCGTGCGTTTCGAGGTCGACGAGGCCCGTACCCGGCGTGTCGCGGCCCGATTGATCGACGTAGCGATGTCCGAGCAGTTGATATCCGCCACAGACAGCCAGCACCGGTACGCCGTCCGCAATCGCTGAGCGCAAAGCGGGCGCCTGCGCAATCAAGGCCTCCGCCACCAGCGCCTGATCGCGGTCTTGGCCACCACCAATCAAGACGACGTCGGCCCGCTCTGGATCGAATGACTCACCAAGCGCCAGCGGCGCGACCTCGACCGAAAGCCCACGCCAGCGCGCGCGCTGCTCGAGCACGCGAACGTTGCCACGGTCGGCATAGATCGACAGCAACTCGGGGTAGAGCGGCACGATGCGGAGCGTCATGCCTGCTCCTGCCAAAACCGTTGGGTCAGACCGCGATCCGCCAGTACGCCATGGAGGTCAAGCATCGCGGTGTACGTCGCCAGCACAAAGATGCGGCCACCCGCTGGCGTGGCCTCCACGGCCTCGTCAAACGCCACCTCGGTCACGGCCTCGGTCGTCACCCGCTCGGGAGAGACGTCGCTGTAGCGCAGTCGCACGGCAAGCTCTACTGAGCGCGTGCCACTGCACCTGATCTGCGCGGCTGTGGTGAGAGCTGCTTCGAAGTCGATGTCCCAGATCCAACTGATATCCCGACCATCCGCGATGCGGTCGTTGAGGGCGAGCACGACCTGGGCGCCCGCCACATCGTCGGCAATGGCTCGTAGCGCCTCATTGGCACCAGTCGGATTCTTGAAGAGCAGTAGCACCACCTCGCTGTCACCAACTGCAATCCGCTCGAAGCGGCCGAAGGCGGCATTGAACTGCGCGAGGCGACCGGCTGCCACGGCAGTTGGGACACCGAGCACGTAGGCCGCGGCGATGGCACCGAGAGCGTTCTCCACGTTGTACAGCCCCGGCAGAGGCAACGAGACCTCGCACGAGCCATCGGGCGCGTCCAGACGGAAGGTGGTACCGCGGATGCCATCGGTGCGCACGTGCCGAGCGACGACATCGAGCGGGCCTCGCTGGTGGTCGCCACGCGGACAGCGGTAGGAGCCAAGATGACCGAGATACATCTCGTCGTACACATACGCACTGCCGCAGCGCACGCAAAACGTCGAGTCGGCTGCAGCATCCTGAGCGCCGAGCGAGACGTTGGGGTCGTCAATGCCGAAGCGGACCACGTTTGCTCGATCGCCTGCCAGCCCATCGATGACGGGATCGTCTGCTCCAAGCACGAGCGTGGTGGAGGGGGCGAGCGTCGCGACGAGCTCTCGCCACCGATCCGCCACCATCTCGAGCTCACCATGACGGTCGAGCTGGTCTCTAAAAAGATTGCCCAAGACCAGCACGGTGGGCGAAAGCTGCTGCGTGACCTTGTTTAGTGCTGCTTCGTCAACTTCGAGCACTCCCAGCGTCGCACCACGAGGCCGATTGATCAGCGTGGTCGCGACTCCGGTCACCAAGTTGGCACCCGCACTGTTTCGACAGACCGTGTGGTCCGGACCAACGATCGCCGTCAGCATCGCCGAGGTCGTGGTCTTACCGTTGGTGGCGCTGACCGCAACGATGCCGTCGGTCAGTGCGGCAGCCAACTCACTCAGTCCATCCGGAGCCAGGCGCAGAAAGACGTGACCGGGCATCGTCGTGCCGCCGCCTTGGCCCGTCACGCGCGAGACGGCACCCGCGCAACGCGCAAGTGCTCCAGCTGCTGTCACGCGAGTGCTCACCACACCAGATGGTATCCCGCGCGGTCAGGCGGCGGCGACGGCCGCCCGCGATCGGAGCAGCACGAACGACACTCCTAAGCTCAGCAAGGCAACGACGAGGTAGACCAGCCACGGGGCGCCGCGCTGCAACATGACGCCCGCAATCACCGGAGCGATCAACGAACCCACGGCCCAGACTGCATTGAGCATCCCGAAGGCGCCACCCTCACCGATCTTGACGGCGCGCGCACCCGTGGCGCAGATCGGATAGGCAATCGCAAAGATGGGCGCAGCGAGCCCGATCAGCAGAACCAGCATCACGGCGTAGGCAGGCACACCGAGCGGCAGCAGCATCACTGCGAGACCACCACCACAGACTGCAGGCAACACGACCAGCGCGAGCAGGTGATTGAGCCGCGAGCCCAGTCGAGCCACGACCACGATCGCAATCACCGAAAGAACGCTTCCTGCCGTGAAGATCCACCCGATTGCAGCCGAGCTGACTCCTTGATCATCGAGATAGAGCGGCGCGAGGAGCTGAAGGGCGGCCATCATCAGCGCGACAAAGCCAATCGAGATGAAGCTGACCTGGAGCAATCCCGGCTGCAGTGCGTGCCGCAGCGACACGAACGGTCCATGTCGATCCGCGTGCGGCACGACTCCACTCTCGCCACCGGGCTCGAACAGCCCCCACACGACGATCGCGCCGACGAGCAGGCCGAGCCCAGCGAACGACTCCGTGATCCCAAAGCGCGCCACGATTGGCCCACCCAAGAGCGGCCCACCGATCGTGGCGATCGTCGCGCAGGCGTTGGCGATCGTCAGCGCCCGTGGCCGATAGCTCGAGTCGACAGCCCCGGACAGCCAGGCGAGCCCGGCCGACCAGACAACCGCCGAGCAGGCACCTTGAACGATGCGCACAAGGACCAAGAGGACGAACGTGTCAGCAAAAGCGATCGCGGGCGCGGCAACCACGAAGCAGGCCGCTGCAATTAGCGTCACACGGCGCGCACCGATCCGGTCGGCAACCCAGCCCGCAGGGATCGCGAAGACCAGGACCGAGAAGCTATAGGCACCGAGCACCAGACCCGCTTGGCCATCCGTCAGACCAAATTGGTCGTGCCAGACGGGAATCAGCGGTATCGCGGCGAGCCAGGTGGCCATGTCGAGGAAAATCAGCGCAGAGATCAGCGCTGTCAGACGACGTGGCGATACCGGCCGGCGTTGACGCATCATCGGCTCAGCTGAAGAGCACGCGGTCCAACGCGATCGCAGCAAAGATGCCCGCCAGGTACAACAGCGAAAAACGGAAGGCCTCACGGGCGATTTCAAGGTCGCCATCGGCGCGGTGCAGGCGCACACCGAACTGCAAGAACCGCAGACCCAGAACCAACGCGATCAGGCCGTAGACGGGACCAAGGATGCTGTCGCTGACCCCGAACCAACCCAACGGCACCGGGATCAACGAGAAGACGAGCAGGATGATCGTGTAGACGACGATCTGGATCGTTGTCACACGCACGCCTGCCACGTTCGGCAGCATGGGCACGCCAGCGTCTTCGTACTCGTCCTGTTTGACGAGAGCAAGCGCCCAGAAGTGGGGAGGGGTCCAGAGGAAAATCAGACCAAACAGGAAGATCGGCGCGAACGCCACCGACCCCGTCACAGCCGCCCAGCCCACGAGCGGAGGCATCGCACCCGCAGCTCCACCAATGACGATGTTTTGCGGCGTTCGCCGCTTCAGCCAGATCGTGTAGATAAAGATGTAAAAGAGGTTGCCGGCGAGAGCAAGCGCAGCGGCGAGCGGTGTCGCAAGCATTGCCAGCACAACGATGCCGAGCGTCGTCAGCACAACGCCGAAGATGATTGCGGGGCGCGGCTCGATGCGACCGTCTGCAACCGGACGCAGGCGCGTGCGTTCCATCCGGATGTCGAGGTCACGATCTAGCGCATGGTTGACCGCACTGGCTCCACCGGAGGCGAGACCCATGCCAAGCAGCGTCGAAGCGATCAACCAGAGCGGCGGAATACCCTCCTCAGCCCAAACCATCCCGCCAAGCAACGTGATCAGCAGCAGAATCATGATCCGCGGCTTCGTCAGCTCGAAATAGTCGAGGTACACGGACGGAGGGCTGGGTGTGGTCACGGCCTCAGCGGACACGAATTGCCCACGTCTCATTGTGCGTACTCACGGTCCCATCGTATCCGAGGACACTAAACGACGACTGCGCGTCAGCGACGCCGGCTCATCATCAGCAGATCGCGGAGGGCAATGCCCATGCACAGGCCGCCAGCGAAGATAATGCCGTGCTGGAGGTAATGCATCGCCCCGTTCGAATCCACCGCGCCCTCCACGGCGGGCAACAGTGCCACGACTTGGAGCAGGAGACCAAGGCCTCCAAGCAGCAGTGCACGCATCGGAGTCAACAGGCCGGCCACGAAAGTAAGGCTAGCATTGCGTCTATGAGCATCGCTCCCACCCACCGCGAACTCGAACTTCAGAGTGCGTTGCAGCACGAGTTGATACGCGTTGACCCGACGGTGTTGCCGGCCCTCGCGCGCGCCTTGGAGCGCTCGGGTGATCGGCTCGTCGGAGGCTCATGGGGCGTCGATGATGGGGACGGCTGTCTGCTGACGCTTGCTGCGCGCGAGCTTGGCCTCGGCAGCGGCGAGGAGCTCTTGGGTGGCTCGATCGCTGCCGTCCGGATCCCTCCATTGTTCGACGAGCTGTGGATCTGCATTCTCGAGCGCACAGGCGATGCCACGGCGGCGCGCATGATCGTCCATCGCCTCGTCGTCCAGGCGCTCCTACTGCAGGCGAATCAGGCGGACGGATCGGGCGAGACATCTTCGATCGACCCACCCGACAGTGCCCGTAGCGCCCGCGTGAGATAACGAAAAAGGTGCCACTGGATGATCAGCGTCCACCAGACGCCGGTGATCACGTGAAGGTAGTCCACGGTTGTGAAAGCTCCGCCGGAGGGGCTAAACAGCATCAGTACACCGGTCACCGCAATTGGGACACCGAGCCCGAGCATGACCAGCGAGGCGATCGCGTCCTGCGGGCGCTTCAGTTGGAGGCGAGCGGCAATTCTACTGCGACCCAGCTCGCCGGCTTTGATGGTCACCAGCAGCAGACCAACTGAACCAGTTCCCACATGCAGCCAGACCAGCCACGGATCGGA
>Ga0049085_10000849_pt1 | contig 12069 bp, 13 predicted proteins | sample GreLakmeSU08MSRF_FD_66721 | JGI IMG/M metagenome (GOLD analysis project Ga0049085, IMG submission 66721) | Freshwater lentic microbial communities from great Laurentian Lakes, MI, USA - Great Lakes metaG SU08MSRF | ecosystem: Environmental > Aquatic > Freshwater > Lake | place: Great Lakes... | reverse complement strand
CCAGAATATCTGCGCAAGGCTTCGTCGTGGTTCCCAGTGATATAATAAATTTGGGTGCCCTGGGTGTTTAGTTTCAGGATATCCCGGATCACTTGCATGTGCTGCGGGGGAAAATAAGATTTCTTAAACTGCCAAATATCGATGATGTCGCCGTTGAGTACTAAAATTTCTGGCTTGATGCTTCGCAAGTAATCGCTTATTTCTTCGGCGTGGCAGCCGAACGTGCCCAAATGTAAATCGCTTAGAACACAAACTTGCATTTCTCTAGTTATAGAATTCACACCATCAAAATACCAGTTGGTATGTTTTCTTATGGCTAATAAAATCGGGTATTAATATCAATTTTATATTACCAAATTATGTACGTTCGACCGAATATTTTGGTAACATTAAATTAATGGTATATTATTTTGTAAATAATTTCAAATGGCCACTACAACGATCATCTTTGTATTGCATAGATTTTCATTATGGGTGTAAAGAAGCAAGGAGTAAACAGAGATATTAGTTGGTTGGCTTTTAACGGCAGGGTTTTACAGGAAGCGGCAGATGAGGAGAATCACATTTACGATCGCCTGCGATTTTTAGGGATTTTTTCTAATAATTTGGACGAGTTCTTTCGTGTTCGGGTGGCTACACTGAACCGAATGGCAAGGTCATCAGTGAATAAGTTGAAAATGCATTTGGAGGACAATCCAGAAAAAATTCTCACTAGTATTATGTTGATTGTGCTTACGCAACAACAACAATTTGAGAAAATCTATCGGGATTTGGTTTTGGCGATGGAGGGTAAGAAAATCTATTTTAAGACAGACAAACAGCTCACAAAAGAGCAGAAATTGTTTGTTGAGAATTACTTTGAGGAACGATTGCATACGCGGATTGTGCCGTTGATGATAGAATCCATTCCCAGTATGCCCTTGCTCAGAGATCGAAGTGTTTATTTGGCTTGCGTTTTGGGCCATTCACAGTCTGCGATGATGCATCGGTATGCATTGATTGAAATTCCAGTTGGTGATTTGCCCAGAGTGGTTGTTTTGCCATCGGCTAAAGGAATCCACGACCTCATCTTATTAGAAGACATCGTCCGATATAATTTGCCTTATTTATTTGCCCCCTTTGGGTTTGATAAATTTATGGGACACTTAATCAAGGTGACTCGGGATGCGGAATTGGAGTTGGATAATGACTTTCATTCTAACTTAATTGATGATTTGGAAAAAGGCATCAAAAATCGCAAAAAGGGAAAGGCCACGCGATTTGTTTACGACAAACAGATTGATGCGAATTTGTTGGAGTTTATGATGAAGCGATTGAGTCTGAATAAAAAGGATCACATGGTCCCAGGGGGTAGGATTCACAATTTTAAGGATTTTATGGATTTCCCAAGGGAGGTTTTTAGCGATATCAATTCTCGTCCCAAACCTTTTGTTCATCCTCTGCTAACTCAACCTTGTAGGATTATGGATGTCATTTCTAAGAAAGATGTGATGTTGCATTTTCCATATCATTCCTTTGATTCCGTCATCGATTTGTTGCGGGAAGCCGCCATAGATCCATCGGTAGTGAGTATTAGGATTACGCTGTATCGCTTGGCAAAAGATTCCCGGGTAATCAATGCGTTGGTGAATGCGGTGAGAAATGGCAAACAAGTTTCGGTGGTCATTGAGCTCAAAGCAAGGTTTGATGAGGAAGCCAATTTGATGTGGAAGAAGCGACTGGAAGAGGAGGGTGTTAAGTTATATATCGGGCTGCCTGAGATGAAAATTCATGCAAAAATTTGTGTCATTAAACGCAGAGAGTTCAATAAGACCACCCAATTTGGTTTTGTGAGTACGGGAAATTTGAATGAGAGCACTGCCAAGGTGTATGCGGATCATTGTTTGCTGACATCAAACCGTCAGATTATGGCTGATATTAATCGTATGTTTGATTGTTTGGAGCGGCCAATTCCAAATCTTACAGGGTTGAAATCCTGTAGGACATTGATTCCCGCGCCGATTTCGATGCGTAAGTTTTTTCAAGCCCAAATCCTGAAGCAGATTTCCTTGAGCAAACGGAAGAAAGGGGGCTCGTTGGTGGTGAAGTTGAATAGTTTGAGTGACGAACAATTGATTCAGAATCTATACGCCGCCGCCAAGGCGGGAGTGAAAAGTAGTTTTGTGGTTCGCGGGATTTTCTGTGGTGTGATGGATCAAAAATCATTCAAAAAGCAGCCCCAATCCATTTCTATTGTGGATCAGTATTTAGAACACGCTAGGGTTTTTATTTTTGGAGAAGAAGAGCAAAAGCAGGTTTTTATTTCTTCTGCGGATTGGATGGTGAGAAATTTGGATTATCGTGTTGAGGTGGCTTGTCCTATCATCGACAAAGAGATTCAAACAGAATTGTCACATATTATGAACATCCAACTAAAGGAGAATGAAAAAGCACGAATTTTGGATGCTGCATTGAGCAATCAATACGTAGTGCCTGAGGAAGGGGAGCCATGGCTTCGGTCTCAAGTTGCCATACATGAATATTTAAAAGATAAAGAATACACCATTGAATCTCGCAGCTATTGATATCGGTTCCAATGCGGTTCGTCTGTTGGTTTCCGAGGCTGTCCCCTATCGCGACTCTGTAGATTTTACTAAGCTCACATTGTTGCGTATCCCACTTCGTTTGGGGTTAGATGTATTTAAAGATGGCTATATCGGTGAAGAGAAGGCTTCGGCCCTGAAGAAAAGTATTCGCGCATTTCAATTGATTATGGAGGTGTATGGAGTAGAGCGTTTTAGAGCTTGTGCCACCTCGGCGATGCGTGATGCCCAAAATGGGGAAGAACTCGTTCTTACAATTTATAAGGAGACGGGCTTGAAAATCGACATCATTACCGGAAAAGAAGAGGCTGCCATCATTTATGATACACATATGATGGAGTCCGAAACAGAAGGAGAGACGCGCTTGTATGTAGATGTGGGTGGGGGTAGTACCGAACTGACAATGTATTCTGAGGGTAAACGGATTTTGCAAGATTCATTTAATGTAGGTACCCTTCGATTGTTGCAAAGTCAGGTGTCTGATGATGTGTGGAACTCGATGAAAGCAGCGGTAAAATCCTCTGTGAAAGGAGTGAGAAATTTGGTTGTAATTGGTAGCGGAGGTAATATCAATAAATTATTCTCGATTTCTAAAACTAAGGATGGTAAATCTCTTTCCATGGATCAGATGGATAATTACTATAAAGTGATGAGTAATCTGTCGGTAATAGAAAGGATGCACGAATTCAACTTACGGCAGGAGAGGGCAGAAGTGATTGTTCCAGCATTGCAGATTTATACGTCAATTTTGAAGTGGGCAGATGTGGCTGAGATTGGTGTACCACGCATCGGTTTGGCAGACGGCCTCATTAGAGAGTTGTATTACAATGGGTAACTAATAAATTTGCTCCTGGGGCATTCTCGGGACGATGAATGGCACCCATATGGTTTGATCTTACGATGCCTTATAGGTTAATTTTGGCCGCCTGCTGCAGTCCAGAAAATCCATTTGGGAAAACTTGATTTTTCGGAGTATTGCGGTTGATTGTTCAGCAATTTTAAAGATAGTATAGAGCAATGGAAAAAAAGAACATGGCTACTTGCAAAGTAGTTTGAATCATTGTATATTTGCAACCCTTTTAAGTATTTTCAATCATGACTAAACGCACCTACCAACCCTCTACAAGAAAACGTAAAAACCGTCACGGATTCCGTGAGCGCATGGCTACAAGCAATGGCCGTAGGGTCTTGGCAGCTCGTCGCAAACGTGGTCGTGCCAGTCTTACTGTATCTCACGAGCGCAGTCACAAGGGCTAATCGCCGTTGTTGCGTAAATAGGCAATGACTCAAACATTGTTGCCATATCGTTTGGGAAAGGCTTTTGGGAAGTCCGAAAAACTGATTAATGTCAATATTCTCGCCGGGCTCTTTGGGTCGGGCGTTTTTGTTTCTCAATACCCACTTCGTGCCAATCTGTATTTCACACCCTTACCGTTGGAAGGTGTTCCAGCGCAGGTTGTTTTTACTGCGAGTAAGCGAAAATTCAAGCGGGCGGTGGATCGGAATTTTATCAAGCGCCGGTTAAGGGAGTTATATCGCCATTACAAGATGGATTTGTATGGTGCACTTGATGCCAAAGGCAAAACTTTGGCCATTGCATTGATGTATACGGGGAGTGAGTTGCCGGATTATAAGTTGTTAGAAAAATCGTACAAGGTATTGCAGCAAAAAATATTGGATGTGCTCGAAAAAAATACATAGCGAAGAATCGAGGAGTGTAGATCAATCCAAAAACGGGGTTCGGGGACTGCGGTGGATGATGTCGCTTGTGCCCATTTTTTTATTAAAATTTTACCAAGGAGCAGTTTCGCCATTGCTCCCTAATGCCTGTCGTTTCACGCCTACCTGCAGTCAATATGGGGTTGAAGCATTCAGAAAGCATCACTTTTTTAAAGCCGTTTGGTTAATAATTCGGCGGATTGGCCGTTGCGGTCCATGGGGTGGGAGCGGGTACGACCCTGTTCCGTAAAATGGGAATCCAACAAAAGTGTCTTAACACTTGTAGGATTAAATATAAAGCCGTATTTTTGCAGCCCTAAATTTACAGCCAAATGAATACCAACCAGTACGAGACCGTGATCATTTTGACACCCGTGCTCTCTGAACAACAGATGAAAGATGCTGTTGCAGGCTACAGAGAGTTGATCACCGGCAATGGAGGGGAGTTAGTCCACGAAGAAAATTGGGGACTAACCAAACTAGCCTACCCTATCCAGAAAAAAGGCACGGGATTTTATCACTTGTTCGAATTTCAGGCAAACCCTGAATTTATCAAGTCTTTTGAATTGGTTTTTCGCCGCGATGAACGCATCTTGCGTTACCTCACTGTGAAGTTAGACCGTTGGGGTGTTGATTTTAATCAACGCAAGCGCAATGGTGAGCTTCGCACAGTAACTCCCCAAGGAGCCAAAGTGGTTGTTAAAAAGAAAATCGAAATCGAGGAGGACGAACTATGAGCAAAGAAACTAACTTTATCTTCAACCAAACTCCGCAGGTTCTGCAAAAGAAGAAGTATTGCCGTTTTAAAAAGCACGGTATCAAATACATCGACTACAAAGACGGCGAGTTTTTATTGAAGTTCATCAACGAGCAAGGCAAGATTTTGCCACGTCGTATCACCGGTACTTCTTTGAAGTATCAACGTAAAATTTCTGTAGCAATTAAAAGAGCACGTCACTTGTCGTTGTTGCCTTTCGTTGCTGATGGTTTAAAATAAGAAGGAGGAAGACACATGAAAATCATTCTCACCCAAGACGTGAAAAACCTAGGTCATAAAGATGACGTGGTTGCTGTAAAAGACGGATACGCAAGGAACTTCTTGATACCTTCAGGAAAAGCAAAATTGGCAAACGAAGGCGCATTGAAAATGTTAGCCGAAGACATGCGACAGCGTGCATTCAAAACAGACAAATTGCGCAAAGATGCAGAAACATTGGCTGAAAAATTGAACGGATCAACCATCAACCTATCTGCAAAAGCAGGTGCTAGTGGCAAGATTTTTGGTTCAGTTACCAGTTTACAAGTTGCCAATGTATTGAAAGAAAAAGGGTTTGATGTAGACCGCCGTAAAATTGTTTTTGATGATATTAAATCTATCGGAACTTACGAAGCAAACATCAACTTATTTAAGGATATCAACGCCAGCATCACTTTGGATGTTGTAGCTGAGTAATCTTTTACTTCTAATATTTGTAAAGGGTCGCCCGAAGGCGACCCTTTATTTTTTTATCAGTACTTTTGTAACATCTATGTGGGATAAAATAGCAAGCTTTATAATTAAGCAGCGCGTACTTTTCTTGATATTGATCGTGGCCTTTACCGGGGTGATGGGATATTATGCAACGAAAGTCAAGTTGGAGTATGCCATGCAAAAACTCGTGCCCAGTAATGACGCAGATTTGTTGGCGTATCAGAAATTTCAAAAAACTTTTGGATTAGACAATAACAAGGTTGTTATAGGGTTTGGCAGTGAAAAACTCTTTGAACTTAAGAATTTCAGGGCTTATTATAAGATGTGTGATGACATCTCTAAGATAACAGGTGTTACTCAAGTCATCAGCCCTACGCGCTTATTCGATTTGCGCACAGATACAGCTGGGGAATTTGATATTAAACCTGCTTTTACCCATGCTCCGAATACTCAAGCTGAGGTGGATAGCATTCGAGATAAATTCTTGGACATGCGATTCTATCAAGGGATGTTGTACAATAAGAATACCAATTCTGCGCTGATTTTAGTTGTGCTCGACATTAAGGCACAAGAATCAGAGAAGAGAGTTGGTGTGATCCGGAAGATCCAAAAGACGGCAGAAGAATATGAAGACTTTTCTGGGGTTGAAATGCATATCGGTGGATTGCCGTTTGTTCGTACGGAAATGGCTACCACTGTAAAAAGTGAAATCACTCTCTTTACGGTTGTTGCATTTTTGGTAACAGCCATTTTGATTTTGGTGTTTTTCCGCAGTTTTAGCACGTTGGCCATTGCCATTGTGTTCATCGGCATCGGGGTGTTGGTAATGTTTGGTGTTTGCGGAATGTTGGGTTATAAACTCACATTACTCACAGGTACACTACCTCCACTGTTGGTTGTGATTGGGGTTCAAAATGCCATTTATCTCATCAATAAATACCACGAAGAATATCGCAAACATGGGAATAAAGCCAAGGCGCTGTCGAGGATTATCTCACGCGTTGGGGTAGCCACATTCTTAATCAACTTTACTACAGCGGTTGGGTTTGGTACATTTTATTTCACTAAGACACAGATGCTAGAGCAGTATGGTGTGGTTTCGTTTATTACTATCAACTTGGTATTCTTTATCAATATCATTGGTATACCTATCTTATATAGTTTTTTGCCCGTTCCATCTGATAAACAAATTGCTCACCTCGATAATAAAAATATCAATCAGTTTTTAGGATGGGTGAAGTTTATGGTATTTAACCATAAACGAAGAATATATTTCTGGTTTGTCGCAATAACGGTAATAAGCACCACGTTTGTTTTCCGTCTACATCCCTTGGCTTACATGGTGGATGATGTGCCACGAAGTTCGAAGATGTACCAGGATTTATTGTACTTCCAGGAGCATTATAAAGGTGTGATGCCCTATGAAATTGTTGTGCGCACCCACGACGATGGAGATATTGGCACATTTGAAACCTTGGATAAAGTAAATCGGTTACAGCGTGCTCTGAAAAAATACCCAGAATTCTCTAAGCCGATGTCGGTTGTGGAAGTGGTATCATACGCCAATCAAACGGTAAACGAGGGCGATCCTGCTTTTTATCGTATGCCGAATGCGTTGGACTTGGCCGATATCATGGGTCGTATGCCAGTAACAAAATCAAGCGAAAAGAATGGAATCATGTCTGGTTTGATCGATAGCAGCAGAACGGGATTGCGCATCAGTTATCAAATTAAAGATGTAGGGTCACTGTCTTTGGATAGTATCAATAAGGAGGTTAGGGTAATCATTGATAGGATTTTCTCGAAGGATGAGTATTTGGTTCAGGTTACAGGTACTTCTGCGGTGTTCCTAAAAGGCAATTCTTATTTGTTTGGTAGTTTGGGCAGTGCAACGTTTTGGTCATTGATCATTATCACAATTACAATGGGATTCTTGTTCCCCTCCATTCGGATGATTGTAATTGCTGTAATTCCCAATATAATTCCTTTGCTCGTTACGGCTGGTACGATGGGCTATTTTGATGTGCCGCTGAAACCATCAACCATCTTGGTGTTTAGCATCGCTTTTGGGATTACGGTGGATGCAACAATTCACTTCATTATTACTTTTAGACGAGAGCTAGTGAAACTTAATAAATCTGTAAGAGAAGCACTCAATGGGACAATTGTTGAAGTAGGATTAAGTATGATTTATAGCATGGTTGCCATTTGTGCAGGATTCTTGATTTTTACATTTTCTAATTTTCAAGGAACCCAAGCATTGGGCTGGCTAACAGGTTTAACATTGCTCACAGGCATGGCGGCGAATTTGTTCTTGTTGCCTGCGATGATTCTCAGCTTGGAGAATTTTTTAAATGCCAAGGAAGAATTGACTGAGCAGGTGGTAAAAATTCCAGACGAGGACGAGGATTAACCGATTGCCAATTGATTGCAACCTCTAAGGTCGCTAAAATCGATTCTGCCTAGTACTTCGAAACTTCCATCATCATGCGTTTTTCCCAAATCGTCCGTTGCGATAAATGAGCAGCTATAAACGTTGGCCAAATCAATAATGCAGATACGACCTGTTTTTTCATGTCCGAACCATTGTTGAGGGTCGGCGGGATCTTGGATACATATTTTCATCCAAGGCGGACAATGAAATCTTCCGTTTTTTTGAGAATACGCCTGACTCAATAGCTCTGTCATCCCGTATTCTGAATGGACATGCTGTACACCCAAATGTGTTGTTAATTGGTTTTGCAGCTCACCTCGCGTGATTTCAGGCCCCCGGCCTTTCATGCCTCCGGTTTCCATTACAATTGTATGATTCCATTGTTGTTGAGGAATGGATTTTATCATTTCCAGCATCGCAAATGTTACCCCCAGCAATAGCGTGGGTTGATTTCGACTTTCGTTGTCTTGGATGATTTTGACTACCGTATCATATTCGTTTAAAAAGAAACCACTGTTCGGTTTGCCTTTATTGATGAAATGGTCCACCATATAAATCAAAGACGACCCTGTTCTTTCGAGATAGCTCGGTAGCAATCCAATAATACAGTAATTCTGAATGGGTCCGTAAAGTAATTCAAACCCTTTGGTGAAACTGGCCTCATACATTTTTAGATCAGCCACAAGGTGCAGTGATGGTTTATTGCCTTTAGTCCCAGAGCTGCTAAATGTTATTTCAGCAGGTCTTGATGCGCTGCTGATTGGATGGCTTTTGAAAAATGCGATTGGCAAAAAAGTGAACTCGCCGGATGTTGGTGGGTAAAGTCGATGCCATTCGGCGAAAATGGAATTGTTTTTTTGTTGGAATTGGAAAATTAACTGAGCCCAATCATTAAATTTGGACAAAGGGATGTGGAATAAGTTTTCAATATTTTCAATGGTTTCCGTCATGCTGGGCTTGGCAGGGACTGTGATCTCGTGTAAACCCAACAAAGATAATGGCTCCGCTGTTCCCAAACTGACATTTTTGGGTATTTATAAGTTCAATAGTGGTTATGGGTATGATAGTTTTGTAGAAATCGACCTAGGTTATGAAGACAGCGATGGAGATTTGGGATTAGACGATGCAGATACGATGCCTCCATTTGGCAATAAACAAACGGAATTTTATAATCTGAAGGTCTATTATCAACAGAAAATTGGTGTTAGTTGGGTGAATCCTATGAATCCCTTGCTGGGCCCTTCAGACACGCTTGTGTTACACGAGAGAATCAGGAATATCACACCCACTGGGCACAGCAAAGTAGTGCATGGGAATCTAGTTTTGAATATTCCTGCGAGGCCTTTTCAGTATCGGGGCGACACTGTGAGATTTACAATTCAGTTCACTGATCGGGCTTTACATAAAAGTAATATTATCGTAACGCCTTCAATTTTGTTAGAGCATCCGTAAATCCAATAAAATTCGATATTTTCGTGCACTAATGAATTTTGGCATGCGGTTTGACAAATCAATGAAAATGAAAAAACAATTCCTTTTGATTTGCATGATGTTGATTTTGGGTCTAGTGGAGGCCCAGAAGAGTCAGGTGATTGGATTCGTGGATTCAGATGTGATATTGGCGAAGTTGCCAGAATATAGAGCGGCGCAGAAGGATTTGGATGATTTGGCGGCCAAATATCAAGCGGAGGCTCAATTGATGCAGTCGTCTTTGGAGCAGATGTATCGCGATTTTACGGCGGAAGAGATTTTGTTAACCAACGAGAAACGCCGTCAGAAAAAAGAGGCCATCGAACAGAAAGAGTCTGAGTTGATTAAATTTAGAGAAACAAAATTTGGCCCAATGGGTGAATTGTATCAGGAGCGCGCTAGATTGGTGAAGCCTTTGCAAGACAAAGTATACGATGCCATTCAGAACGTCGCCAAAAAAGAGGGATATGCGTATATTTTTGACAAATCGGGTGGGGCGTTGATGCTTTATGCGGACCAGAAGTATGACAAAACATTGGAGGTGATGGAAGCTTTGGGAATCCCAACAGAGGATATGCCCGGTGCAACTGCCACTCCTGCAAATCCAAATACTCAAACACGTCCGGGTGGTGTGAAGCCCAATATGCCAACGCCCAAGGGGAATGTTCCAAATGGTACATCGCCCAATGGAAATCAGGACGATAACAATTAACAAAAACTAAATTTGATATACATGAAAAAAACCATTCTATTAATTGCCATGACCGTATTTATGGCAATGGGTTCCATCGCACAAGCGCAGAAAATTGCTACTATCAATACCATGAAGGTAGTAGATACTTTGCCAATGAAAGATTCAGTAATGGCCAAATTGGCTGCCATTGAGCAAGGCTATATGCAGCGTCTACAGGATTTGGAATCAGAAATGCAAAACAAAGAGAAGGAATACCAAACCAAGCAAGCCTTGAAAGCGTCTCCCGCACAATTGGAATTGATTCAAAAGAGTTTTCAGCGTTTGCAGCAAGAGGCTCAAGAAACCCAAGAGGCTTACAAAGCAGAAATTCAGCAAGAGCAAGTTCGTTTGTATAATCCCATTTTAGAATTGGTAAAGAAAACGGCTGGTGATGTTGCAAAGGCTAAGGGCTATGCGCATGTGATCGATAATTCTCAGAGCATTGTTCTGTGGAGCGCTAATCCAGCAGATGATATCACAGGCGCTGTAATGGCAGCCTTGTTGAAAAAGTAATTCATTTTATTGCAATACATTTGAAGGACTGTTGATAATTCAGCAGTCCTTTGTTTTATGAAAAAGGGCAAAATAGGCATATTTGATTCGGGTTACGGTGGTCTCACTGTGATGAGGTGCATCGTTGATGTTTTGCCGGAATATGATTATTTGTATTTGGGCGATAATGCCCGTGCTCCCTATGGAAATCGCTCGTTTGAGACGGTGTATCATTACACTTTGGAATGTGTGAATTGGTTGTTTGATGAGGGTTGTGATTTGGTGATTTTGGCTTGTAATACGGCTTCAGCGAAGGCGCTCCGACAGATACAGCAGGTGGATTTGCCAAATCGGAATGACCAAAAGCGGGTTTTGGGGGTGATTCGACCTACCACCGAATCGATTGGTGAGTATTCTGAAACGGGAGTTGTGGGTATTTTGGGTACAGCAGGGACGGTGGCATCGGGATCGTATCCCAAGGAAATTGCTAAGTTTTATCCTTCGGTTATAGTTGAGCAAGAAGCTTGCCCTATTTGGGTTTACTTGGTGGAGCACAATCAAATGGTAGGCGAAGGCGCAGACTATTTTGTAAAGCAGCATGTGGATCGAATTCTGGAGCGGAATCCGAAAATAGATACTTTGTTATTGGCTTGCACGCATTATCCGCTGTTGAAGGAGACGATTAAGAAATTTGTTCCTTCTTCGATTCGGTTGGTAACACAAGGCGGCATCGTTGCAGACAAATTACAAGATTATTTGGTACGTCATACTGAGATAGAATCGGGGTTAATCCGTGGCGGAAAGCGTGAGTTTGTGACCACAGATGATGCGAGTACATTTGATTTCCAGGCGTCGTTGTTCTTTGGGGAAACGGTCAGTGCACGTCACGTAGAAATTGGTACCCATTGATAGGGGTTTGCGCGTAATTTTGTGTTATGGTCCCCGCGCATTTGAGTAAATTGATTAAGTCGTTGCCTGACTCTCCGGGGGTCTACAAGTATTTTGATGCGGAGGATGTAATTATCTATGTGGGGAAGGCCAAAAACCTCAAAAAGAGAGTTACGAGTTATTTTACCAAACAGCAGCACGAGAATCGCAAGACGGCGATTTTGGTGAGTAAGATTCAGTATTTTGAATACACGGTAGTAGATACCGAGATGGATGCGTT